>Ga0302316_10001200_pt1 | contig 21056 bp, 16 predicted proteins | sample III_Palsa_N3_2_FD_200456 | JGI IMG/M metagenome (GOLD analysis project Ga0302316, IMG submission 200456) | Peat permafrost microbial communities from Stordalen Mire near Abisko, Sweden - III_Palsa_N3_2 | ecosystem: Environmental > Terrestrial > Soil > Palsa > Peat permafrost | place: Sweden...
GATGCCGGTGGCGGCGGATTGCCAGTTGGTGAGGAGGCTGGGGCCGTCGTTGGAGACGCTGAGGGTGAGGGTGCCGTTGTGGGCGGAGGCGACGATGTGGATGAGGCCGCCGTGGGCGAGCTTGGCGATGCCGTGCTTGATGGCGTTTTCGACCATGGGCTGCAGGATGAGGGTGGGAACCTGCGCGGTGTAGAGGTCGGCGGGGATGTCGATGGTGAGCTGGAGGCGGTCGGCGAAGCGGACTTTTTGGATGTCGAGGTAGGTCTGGGTGAAGGCGAGCTCCTGTTCGAGGGGGACCTGCTGGCGGGTGGACTCGTTGAGCATGTGGCGTAGGAAGTCGCTGAGGCCGGCGATCATGGTGAGGGCGGCTTCTTCGCGGCCTTCGCGGACGAGGCCGGAGACGGCGTTGAGGGTGTTGAAGAGGAAGTGTGGTTCGATCTGCTGGCGGAGGGCGTGGAGCTGGGTTTTGGTGAGCTGCTCGTTAAGGCGGGCGGTTTCGGCCTGCTCCTGGATGAGGCGGGCGCGGGACTGGAGGACTGAGCTGACGATGAGGATGATGGCGTAGAGGAGGGCGAAGAAGAAGAGCTCGCTGAAGAACCTATGGATGACGAGGTGATTGTAGGAGCCTTCCGGGAGCTTGCCCCAGGGGTTGAGGCGGAGCTCGAGCCAGATTGTCCAGGCGCTGAAGACGAAGCCGATGGAGAGGCAGGCGGCGAGGTGGGCGAGCCAGGTGGTGACGCGGCGGGTATCGAGTTTGTGGGCGAGGCGGAGGACGAAGGGAGTGGCGAGGGCCCAGGGCATCCAGTCGAGGACGGTGGTGAGGAAGAGGCGTGGCCAGGGGTGGTGCATGCCTTCGGAACGCATGGTGAAGAGTTCCTGGGAGGCGTCGACGAGGGCGAAGGCGGACCAGATGGAGATGGTGGCGATCCAGCGGCGTGCGGACCGGGTTTGGTGCAGCGTCATAGGGAGATCGTAGACGAGATTGGGGCAAATTGGGGCGATTTGCAGCGAACGGCGGCGGGTTTGCAGGGAGTGGTCTGGTTTTGGCGGGGGTTGGGATGGAGACTTGGTTGATGATGACTACGGCTAAAGCGTTCGTGTTTGTGGCGATGATTCTGGTTTCGATGATTAGCGATGTTGTGCCGGATGCTCCGCGGGGTGTGGTGCTGGAGTACACGAGCGATGGACAGATGAAGTTTCCGGAGCATTACAGGGAGTGGGTGTATCTGACGTCGGGCTTCGATATGAGCTATAACCCGGGCGGCGCGAGCGACCACCACATGTTCGACAACGTGTTTGTGAATCCGGAGGCCTACAAGGCTTTTGTGGAGACGGGAACTTGGCCGGATAAGACGGTGATGGTGTTGGAGGTGCGTGAGGCGCAGGGGAAGGGGTCGATCAATCAGCGGGGGAATTTTCAGAGCGGGGTGATGGGGGTTGAGGTGCATGTGCGCGATGCGGCGCGGTTTGCGGGGAAGTGGGGGTTCTTTGGGTTTGATGATGGGAAGAAGACGAGTGAGGTGATTCCGCAGACGGCTAGCTGCTATGCGTGCCATACGGCGCATGCGGCGGTGGATACGACGTTTGTGCAGTTTTATCCGACGCTGCTGCCGATTGCGAAGGGGAAGAGGACGTTGAGTGAGGCGTATTTGAAAGAGGCGGAGGCTAAGGGGACGGAGTAGCGGGTGGTGGGTTTCGGGTGAGGTGGGGTGGGAACCGTTGTTGGTGAGACGGTGGCTGAATAGGCCTCAGTGTTCCCCACTCATACGCAAAGAGCGCGCATGAATGGGCCACCCGTGCCTTTGGGGTTGGGTTGAGGAGAGCGGTCGCTTCGCGATACCCCACCCTTTCACAAAGTGCGTGAAAGGGTAGGGCACCCAGAGTGTGCAGATGCGGAGGAGAGCCAATACAGGGGTCCTTCACTCCGTTCAGGATGACGAGAGTTGGGGTGGGTTAGGGCTTTTCCAGGGTGGCTTCTATGGCGGGGGTGGATTTTAGTTCGGCGGCGCGTTGTTCTACGGCGCGCATGACGCGGAGGAGGTTGCCGCCGTAGATTTTTTTGATGTCGGTGGCGGTGTAGCCCTTTTCGAGGAGAGCGCGGGTGAGGGCGGGGAACTTGTCGTAGCTGCCGAGGTCGGAGGGGACGCAGCCTACGCCGTCGAAGTCGGTGCCGATGCCTACGTGGTCGATGCCGCCGATTTTTACGGCATGGTCGATCTGGGCGACTACGTCGGCGAGGGTTGGGGGTGGGATCTTTGCAGCGGCGTAGGCCTGGATCTCCGTGAAAGCGGCTTCGCGCGCGGCGGGATCGGTTAGCTTGCGGGCGGCTTCGATTTTGGGCTTCAGCTCAGGGCCGAGGGCCTTGGAGGCGTCGTCGTAACGCTGGGAGAGATAGCCGCAGTCGAAGTTGATCTGCATGGTGCCGCCGTTGGCGGCGAGGGCGCGGATCATGTCGTCGGTCATGTTGCGGGTGTTGGAGGAGATGGCGCGGCAGGAGGAGTGCGAGGCGATGATGGGAGCTGACGAGGCTTTGATGGCGGCGTAGAAGGTGTCGTCGGCGGTGTGGGAGATGTCGACCATCATGCCGAGGCGGTTCATCTCGTGGACTACGTCTACGCCGAAGGGAGTGAGGCCGCCGTGGTGCTTGATTTTGGTGTCGGTGATGTCGCCTTGCGAGTCGGCCCAGTTGTTGGTGTTGAAGTGAGTGAGGGTCATGTAGCGGATGCCGAGGGCGTAGTAGTCGCGGAGGAGACGGAGGGAGTCTTCGATGGCGTGGCCGCCTTCGATGCCCATGAGGGCGGCGATCTTGTGGTCTTTGTGCGCGCGTTCGATGTCAGCGGCGGTGGTGGCGAAGACGAAGTCGTTGGGGTGGGCGGCGATGACGTCGGTGCGTACGGTGTCGATCATCTGGAGGGTGCGGTTGGCGGAGTGATTGCCATCGACGTATTCGGCCGAGACGAAGACGGCGAAGAACTCGGCGCCGAGGAAACCCTTCATGCGGGGGAGATCGGTTTGGCCGGCCTTGTTAGGCGTGGCGATGTCGTAGCCGTCGACGGTTTTGGAGGGGACGTCGTCGTGGGTGTCAATGAGGATGGCGTCGCGGGTGATCTTGTCGACCTCGGCCTGGGTGACGGGCTTGGTGCGGGGCGTCTGGGCGGCCAGCGGGAGGGTGAGGGCGAGGAGGGTGGCGGCGCGGAGGGTGGGGGTCATTTGGCCTTTCGGGGTGGGGCGGCGGTGAGAGCGAGTGCAACAGCAGATTCCCTGCGGGAATGGAAACAAGAAAGGCAAATGCAACGGCAACAGCAACTGCTAATACGGGGATCTCTCCACTTCGCTGCGCTCCGGTCGAGATGACAGATTTTATGGGAGTGTGGAGGAGAGCGGTCGCTTCGCGATACCCCACCCTTTGCAAAAGGCGCAAAGGGTAGGGCACCAGAGTTGCGGTTAGAGTTCGCTGGCTGGGTTGCGGCGGAGTAGGGCGAAGCCTAAGAGCAACAGGGCGAAACCGACTACGCCGTAGAGTGGGAGGTTGGTTCCAGCCAGGGGGAGTTCGTCGGCTTTGGTGATGAGGAGGGTTCCGGCGAGGGGTGGCGGAACGGGAGCGGGGGTGTCGGCGCCGTCGGCTGCGGGGGTGATGATGGTGGCGTCGATGGTGACGTCAGAGGCCAGGGCGGTTAGGGGTAGAGCTTTGCCGCCGACCATGAAGGTGGCGCCGGCGGGGACGACGAAGTCTTTAGCGCCCTGGGGGGTGGTGAGGGTGATGCCGTCGGGTGGCGCGGTGCCGTAGACCTTGGCCTTGAGGACGGTGATGGAGGCGACTACCTGGGGGTCGGCGCCGGTGGAGACAGGAGCGCTGAGCTGGGTGCCGGGCTGGAGCTGGGCTAAGGTGAGGGGCTTGCCGGCGGAGGCGAACGCGGTGCCGGCAGGGACGGCGGTGTAGTTGAGGATCTTGCCGTCGGCGGCCTTGAGGACGAGATCGTTTCCGGCTACGTAGACGACCGTGGAGGTTGGGCCGGAGGTTACAGCGAAAGCGGGTGCGACGGCTGAGGCGGCGAGGACTAGGGCTGTTGCCAGCTTGAGGCGGGGCGAGGTCTGCATGCTTATTCTCCTGAAGTTTTTGGGGCCGGGGGAACAGATGGAACAGAACTGTTGGCGCTGAGCGCGGGGGTGAGCAGGGTGGCCTGAACGATGTATCTCTGTGGGGCCGAGCCTACGAAGTAGAAGGGATAGCAGGTGACGAGGGTTAAGGTGGAATCCGTCGTGGTGTTAAGGACGGATGTATCGGACGGAAAGACTATTTTTATTTTGCGGATGATGTAGCGGTCGGTCTGGCTTCCGCTTTGGGAGGAGCGTTGGACTTCGATGATGTCGCCGACGGAGGCGTCTTTCAAGGGGCGGAAAAAACCGTCGCGGTGGCCGGTGATGGCGAGGTTGCCGGGTTGGCCGGGGAGTGCGGTGCCGGGGATGTGGCCGACGCCGCGGTTGAGGGTGAGGTCGGAGGTGCCTTCGAGCACCGGGACTTCGATGCCGAGGCGCGGGACGCGGAGGATGGCTTCGGGTGGAGGGAATTTGAGGTCGAGCGTGCGCTTGTAGGCGCGGATGCGGGCGCTGTCCCAGAGGCTGTTGGTGGAACTTTTGGAGCGGAAGCGGGCGACGGCTAGATGGGACATTGCGGAGCCGTAGAGCGTGGGCACGAGGTACATGCTGGAGAGGATCGCGCCGGTGGCGATTAGATACACTCCGACCTTGCGCTGCCACGTCATGAGGTGGACTCCGGAACCGTTTGGGATACGTTGAGGTTCCAGTTTACGACAGGGAAGAGGGATGGTCTGAGCGTGGGTGGGCCTTCGACGAGATTTCGCCAATCATTTTTTGAATCACGTGATTGATATTGCGGTTGAATCGGCGGGCTTGCGGCAAGAGAAAAGGGCGGGGAGTGATCCCCGCCCTTCTTTGTTGCGATGTAGTTTTGGTTTAGCGGCCGCGGTTGCTGCCGCTGGGACGGCGACCTGCGGGGCGTCCGGCGTTGCCGCCGAAGGGGCGACCACCGCCGCTGGGACGTCCGCCGCCACCGCCGCGGTTGAAGCCGCCGCCAGAGCCGCTGCGCGAACGCTGCGGCGTGGAGGGTGCGGCCTCAGAGACGGTGCCGTCGGCGTTCTTCCAGCTGCGCGTTTCCATCTGGAGGAGGTCGGAGATGCCGTTCATGGGCTTGGTGGCGAGGTCGATGGGCTGATTGCGCAGCTCCTTTTCGAGGCTCTTGTCGGCTTCGTGCCACTGGAACTTGATTTTGAGTTCGCGCTCCAGCTTGCGGGCGTCGCCCTTTTCGAGCGGCGTGACGAAGGTGCTGGCGACGCCGTTCGCGCCGGCACGGCCGGTGCGGCCGATGCGGTGGACGAAGTCGTCGGAGCCGTTGGGGAGGTCGTAGTTGACGACGTGCGCGATGTGCGAGACGTCGATGCCGCGAGCGGCGACGTCGGTGGCGACGAGGATGCGGCACTTGCCGACGGTGAAGTTGCGGAGGGCCGCGGTGCGCTGCGACTGCGAACGATCGCCGTGGATGACTTCGGTCTGGTGACCGAGGCGCTCCAGCTTGGAGGCGATGCGATCGGCGCCGTGCTTGGTGCGCGCGAAGACGAGGTAGGTGCCTTCTTCTTCGCCGAGCATCTTGTTGAGCTGGGAGAGCTTCTGGTCCTGCATGACGGTGTAGACGCGGAGCTCTACGCGGTCAGAGGGCTTGGAGGTGCTGCCGATCTCGACGCGGACGGGATTGTTGACGTAGTCGCGGACGATCTCGCGGATGTTGCCGTCGAGGGTCGCGGAGTAGCACATGGTCTGGCGATCCTTGGGGAGGGCCTGAACGATGCGCTTGATGGCGGGGAGGAAGCCCATGTCGAGCATGCGATCGACTTCGTCGAGGACGAGCATGTCGACGTCCTTGAGGGAGACGGCGCGGCGGCGGAGGTAGTCTTCGAGGCGGCCGGGAGTGGCGACGACGAGGCGTGGGCCACGGCCGATCTGGTCAAGCTGGGAGTGCTCGGAGAGACCACCGCAGACGAGCACGGCGTCGTTCTTCAGGTTCGGGCAGATCTTGTGGTAGGCCTCGAGAACCTGCATGGCGAGCTCACGGGTGGGGAGCAGGATGAGGGCGAGGATGGGGGTCTTGGCGCCGCGGACCGAGGGCTTCGAGATCTCTTCGAGGCGGTCGATCATGGGGATGAGGAAGCTGAGGGTCTTGCCGGTGCCGGTGGAGGCGGTGGCGAGGATGTCGTCGCCTTCGAGTGCGGGCGGGATGGCCTTGGCCTGGACGGGCGTGGGGATCACAAACTTGGCGGCAGCGAGACGGTCCTTGAGCGACTGCGAGATGTTGAAGTCGGCGAAGGTGATGGTGGTTGCGTCGTCGTTGGCGGTGATGGTGCGGGGGGTCTCAACTGGTTCTGGGTTGAGGATGGATTCGAGCGTAAGAGTAGACAAGTTATTCCTTTAGAGGTGGTGGAAGCGCAGTGGCTCCCGGATGGTGAAACGGCGGACAAATGCAGAGACGCAGGTGTGCGAAAGCGCACGAGTAGCGTCATGGATTCCGATTTCAGCATTGCTCTGGATTAGATCAACATCGAAGCACTGCTGCTGCACGGCGAGGCATGTCCCAATGGACGGCCTGCGAGCCAGAGCAACCAACGCGCCTGTGTTGCATGGATCAGGAAAGCGGTGGGAGGGGTGTGAGGCGTTCGCGGTCTCTGGCCAGACTCGAATCCATTTGGAGTCATCTGCCCGCGGCGCCCTGCGCAGTTTCCTACGCAGATACAGAATAGCAGGAACTGCTTCTAATAGGAAGTATGCAGTACTCAACCTTGTTCCAAATCCAAAACCTTCGCCGAGAAACTCCACCCTTTGTTCCCTGTTCCACGCCGGCAATCTTCACGGAAGCACAAAGTTGCATGCCAGGTTCCAGCGCTCTATCCGGTAGTGCCGGGCCGGACACCTTACCGTTGTAGGATTGATCTGTGTCCGACAGCCCTTTGCATGGTCAAATGCCCGAGCGGGAATCCGTGGAAACCCTCGTTTCGCCGGCAGATGCTGCAGATTCCGGTGAAGTGGTTGAAAAGCGGGGAAACGCCACGGTCTTCACCCAGAATGCGCTTTTGAGCGTTGGCCGCCTCGTCATCTCCATGGCGGTCGGCTTTATTCTGCCGTCCTTCCTGGTTCACCGCCTGCCTGTCGCCACCTACAGCGCCTGGGTGCTCATTCTGCAGATGAGCGCGTACGTCAATTATCTCGACTTCGGACTCCAGACCGGCATCTCGAAGTATGTAGCTGAGTACAACGTCAAGAAAGACCCCTTCGGATTGAATATGCGGGCTAGCGCCGGTTTGGCGCTCCTTCTCATCGTCAGCGCCGTTGGAGTGCTGTTGAGTGTCCTGATGGCGTGGGAGGCTCCGCATCTTTTTCGCGAAATGCCGCCGGCGCTCTATCGCGATGTACGCCTTGGACTGCTCTTTGTCGGCGTCTCCACTTCCTTCAACCTGGTCTGTAACATTTTCGCTTCGATCTTCACCGGCCTTCAGCGCTATGCCGTACCGACCGTATTGGCTCTGATCAACCGTATTCTCTATGTCGCCGTTGTTCTATCCGCCGTGTCGTTTCATAGCACCCTCGCCATGATGGGATTCTTGGTGGCTGTTGTGAACATCAGCACCGGTTTGTTACATATTGTGGCTTGGCGCCGCTTTGCGGGGCATGTGCGGCTGAACCTCCGGCGTCTCGACTTCGGCGTCTTACGCGAGATGCTGGCGTTCTGTTCCACGCTCGCGGTTTTCACGGTAGCCATGTTGTGCATCAGTGGACTCGATGTCACCATCGTCGGTCGTTATGATTTTCGGCAGACCGGGTTTTATTCCATTGCCGCGACGCCGACTAACCTCATGATCGGCATCATGAGCGCCGCGCTTGCTCCGCTTCTGCCAGCCGCCTCGGCAATGAGCGTCGACAAGACCTCCACGCAGATGGGCGCCATCCTGGCGAAGGCCACCCGCTACTCGGTTGCATTACTGATCCTGTCGGGTCTGCCTTTGCTGGTGGGCGGATACTGGATCTTGCGGCTGTGGGTCGGCGCTGCCTACGCTTCGCAGATCGAGGGCTACCTGCGTATCCTCGTTCTGGCCAACATTGTGCGTAACAGCTTTGCTCCGTACGCAAACATGATCGTCGCCACCAACAGCCAGAAGATTGGCATCGCAAGCGCCAGCGCGGAAGCAGTCGTAAACCTTTCGGTAAGCGTGTATCTGGCGCGCCATATCGGCGCACTTGGTGTGGCCTACGGTACGCTGCTGGGGGCATTCGTCGGTGTAGGGCTGCACATCGGCTTAAGTATGCACTACACGTATTCGAAGCTTTCCATTACCCGGATGCGCCTTTTTCTCAGCGGGATCCTTCGTCCGTTGCTGATTGCGGTGCCTGCGGCAATCCTCGTACGATCCTGGTGGCGTGACGGGCCGCCGAGCCTGAGCGGACCGGTATGGGCTGCGTGGCTCCTGAGCACTCTTTTGCTCCTCTGGTTCGGTAGTATGGACGCCGTGGAGAGACACCAGTTCATCGCATTCGCGGCCCGTAGAGTGTCATACACCCGATAGATCCCGTGTTCATCCCGCCTTGCGCAGACTGCGCTTCAAAGTGCCAGTCGATCAGAGTGGCCGCTGAAACACCGCGGTGATCCCGGAACCGGTCTGGGTTAGCTTCGTCAGAAGCCTTGTGAGATAAAATCCCACGCGTGCCAGGACCCCTCGAACGTACCGAATCTGTATCGGGCGCGCCCATGAGAACCAAACGTCATAGCTGAGGGCGTTGGTCAGTTTGTCGGTGGTTGTCATTTCCAGCGGGACCAGGCCGCTCTCTCTGCAAAGCCTTGAGAGACTCTCGTGCGGGTAGAAATACAGATGTCGTGGAGCATCGACATGTTTCCATCGCCCTTTGAATATCTTGAATTCGAGGCTTTCGATATTAGGTATCGCGATCAAGAGGATGCCCCCGGGTGCCAGTCGCCGGGCTGCGCTTTGGACCACGGCCCAGGGATCGCGTAGATGCTCCAGGCTATGCCACAGCGTAATCACGTCGAATGTCTCCGTCATTTGGTCCATCGTCGCCGCGGGATCGGCGGAATGAATTGCAGATACGCCCACCGTTTGCTTCAAAAACGCCACACAATTCTCGTCGATCTCAATGGCCGTGACTTTGAAGCCTGCATCCACGGCATTGCAAGCGAAAATGCCCATCCATGGGCCGATATCCAACAAGCTTCCTCCGCTCTTGTGCCGAAGAATGGGATCCATCCGATACGTTTCGGTCGCCGAGATAACCCGTAACTCGGAGATGTTGTTTGGAATTGTCTGGTATCCGCCCTGGTAAAACGGCCTCAGATCGTCCGGGATCGGATCCATGAAAACTAACCCGCACCGCCGGCATTGCCTGTAGCGAAAATCAAGATCCGTGGTGTGCCGGTTGAAATCTCGCGTCGTGATAAGAAGGGCGGATTCACCGGCGCAATACGGGCATGTAGAAAGCATAAGAACCTATTCGAAGGGATGATGGTAAAAATCAGAGAAAGAGTACAAACATTCGGCTGGCATTCGGCGCTTCCAGCCCGTCTATGTAGACACCGCGGGACGGTGCATCGCGACCCGCGATCAACCCCACTATGCGTATCCTATAACGAGAGCCTTTGTCTCGCCACAATGAGACGTTTGTTCTCAGAGTACCCGCTTGGAAGCCTTTGGAAGGATATTATGGCGAGTTCAACATCAATTCTGGCTCTCGTCGTTCTGTATAAAATGGACTTCGCCGCGAGTCCCAGTTATAACTTGCTGGCGCTCGCTCTCAAGCAGCAGCCCGGCCTCGCGCAGATCATAAGGATGGTCGTAGTCGATAACTCTCCCCAACCTCAGCTCCTTCCAGCCGGCTTTGCAGGGTCTTATCTCCATGACGGCACCAATCCCGGCCTCGCGAAGCGCTACAACCTCGCTCTCTCACTCGCGGCGGAATCCAACGCATCCTGGCTCCTCCTGCTCGATCAGGACACGTCGCTCACCCTCGCCTATCTCGAAGAGCTTCTTGCACTTTCCTCGCAACTGCTCAATGACCCAGCCATCGTCGCCATCGTCCCCAAGCTCGTTGCCGGAACCACCCTGTACGCGCCGCACGTCCCCGTTTACCGCGAAGTTCCGTACAGGCTCGATCTCGATAGCAACGGCGTTGTCGGCGACCTCATCCATCCTTACAACTCCGGCGCGCTGGTGCGTGTGCAGGCGCTTCAGGCCATCGGTGGTTTCCCTGAAGCCTATTGGCTTGACTACCTCGACTTCGCAACCTTCCATCGTCTCCAGGCAGAGGGCGGCCGCATCTACGTCATGAAGGCGCGGCTCCAGCACGAGATGTCCGCGCATCGCCCCGAGCGCTACAACGATCCCGCGCATGCCCCGCGACACCGCAATCATCTTTCCGCGGCCCGGCGCTATTACGACGAGTTCGGATCCAACGACGAGCGCCGCAAGCGCAGGCGCGAGATCTTTCGCATGGCCGTAGGGATGGTCCGCCGGGGTCACCTTGCAGAGGCTGCGCGGTTGCTCCAGGCCGCTATCTCCGCCGGCCCCCACAACGCCAAATGACACCAACCGTCCAAATCCTCCTTGCCACCTACAACGGCGAGAAATTCCTCCGCGAGCAGATCGACTCTGTCCTCGCCCAGCAAGACGTCTCTCTCCACATCCTCGCCCGCGACGACGGATCCACCGACAACACCCTCGCCATCCTCCGCGAATACGCACAGCGCCTTCCCGGCCAGTTCCATTTGCTTGAAGACGGCGCCGGCACCGGCAACGCCAAGTGGAACTTCATCAAGCTCACTGCCGCCTCCACCGCGTCTTACGTCTGCTTCTGCGATCAGGACGACATCTGGCTCCCGAACAAAGTCAGCCGTTCGCTCGCCCTCATGCGCGAGCTCGAAGCCAAACACACCACTGCTGTCCCCATGCTCGTCTTCACTGATCTCGTCGTCATCGACGAGGCCGGTGCCGCCATCCTCCCTTCCTTCTGGCAGCGCGACCAGATCGACCCCGAAGCCATCAACCAGCTCAACATCCTCATTGGCCATAACGTCGTCACCGGCTGCACTGCCATGCTTAACCGCCGCTGCGCCGATCTCACACTGCGCATGCCTGACGACTCTCCGATGCACGACCGGTGGGCCGGTCTCATCGTCGCCTGCATGGGTAACGGCGCCTTCCTCCCCGACAAACTCGTCCGTTACCGCCAGCACGGCGGCAACGTCATCGGTGCTCCTCTCGAGAAGGTCAACTTCTGGACCAAGCTGCGTTGGCCTAAAACACCCGAAAAACGCCTGGAGCAGTGGTGGATCAACCAGCGAGTCGCGGCCGCGCTTCTCAGCACCTACCCAAACGAAATGCCCGCGTCCAGCCGCAATATCCTCGAGACCTACGTCCGCATAGGCCGTGAGCCCAACCGCTGGCTGCGCGTTTATCTCCTCCTCCGCCACAATCTGCTTCGCAACGGCCTGCGCAGAAAACTCTCCACGCTCTGGGACGTCTTCAACCTCGGCATCCACTAAGGCCCTGCAAGTCAGTAGCATTTCCGCAAGATTGACCAGTTTGATTCCTCCTCGCAAATCTTCTTTGCGCCGCGCCTCGTCCGCGCTAAAGTTCATTCACTTACCGCTGCTCAACGGCGACTTCAAAACCTCGACCGCTTCCCACCCCCACCCGCCAGTTTTAATTTTGCGCAGCCACACAAGGCCGTAAGCTAACTTCATTCGTCTATCCAGAACCTCGCAATACGCAGCGCACGAGTATGCCCGACCATGCTGTTTCCCACCGTCGAATACGCCATCTTCTTCCTCGCCGTTCTTGCCGTCGCGTGGGTGCTGGAGTCGCGGCCGTTCTGGCATAAGCTGTTTCTGCTGGCGGCGAGCTATCTGTTTTATGGGTTATGGAGTTGGCGGTATGTGCCGCTTCTGTTTCTGCTGTCGCTGTTTGCAGCGGTTGTGGCGCGGGGGATTCAGCAGTCTGAGGATGAGGCGCGGCGGAAGCAGTTGCTGATTGTGGGCGTTACGGTTTGCCTGCTGGTGCTGGTGTATTACAAGTACACGAGCTTCCTGGTGCTGACGGCGTTGGGACTATGGGGGCTGGTGGGGCGGACGCCGGTGTGGAATCTGCCTGCACCGTTCCTGCCGCTTGGGATTTCGTTCTTTGTGTTCCATGCGATCTCGCTGATGGGCGATGTGTACCGGCGGAAGCTGCGTGTGAAGCTGCACCTGATGGATGCGCTGCTTTATGTGGCGTTCTTTCCGCAGTTGATTGCAGGGCCGATTCTTCGGGCTTCGCACTTTATTCCGCAGTTGATGCGGCCGGTGCGGAGAGGGTTGAGCGATACGCAGAGGATTCGCGTGAACAGGGCGTTCCTGCTGATTTTGGCGGGGCTGTTCAAGAAGGTGATTCTGTCGAACACGCTTTCAACGCGGCTGGTCGAACCGGTGTTTGCGGCGCCGGGGAGCTTTCATCGCGGGGATGTGCTGCTGGCGATCTATGGCTATGCGGCGCAGATCTATTGCGACTTCTCGGGGTATACGGATATCGCGATCGGATGCGCGATGTTGCTGGGGTATCACTTTCCGAAGAACTTCGATGCGCCGTATACGGCGACCGATCCGCAGGACTTCTGGCAGCGGTGGCATATATCGCTTTCAAGCTGGCTGCGGGATTATCTGTATATTCCGCTGGGCGGATCGCGGGTGGGCAGCGCGCGGCTGTATGCGAATTTGATGATCACGATGCTGCTGGGCGGGTTGTGGCATGGAGCTTCGTGGACGTTTGTGATGTGGGGTGGGTTACAGGGTTTTTATCTGATCGTGCACCGGGTTTGGAGCTCGATGGATGGGGTGCAGCGACTGCGCGCGGCGAGGTGGTGGCCGTGGGTGGCGCGGGTGTTGATGTTCCACGCGGGGTGTGTGGGGTGGGTCTTCTTTCGGTCCGCGACGTTTGGTGAAGCGGGGGAGATCTTCCGGCGGCTGGGCAGTGGCGGGGCGATAACGCTGGCGACGGTGCCGGTGGTTGTGGCATTGGTGCTTGGGATATTCGGGCAGTATGCGCCGAAGGTTTGGCGTCGTGGCGTGGAGGCTGGGATGTCGCGGATGCCGATTGGGTTTAGTGGGGCTGTGCTGGCGCTGGGTGTATTTGTGATCGAGATGCTGGGGCCAACGGGAGTGGCTCCGTTTATTTATTTCCAGTTCTGAGGGAAGGGCAGGTTTTGGAGGTTGGGTGTTGGGGCTTGGAGAGGTGTGAGAGTTTGAGGGGTGGGGAGTGAGGAGGAACAGACGGATGAGAGCCTATCGCAGGACGTCGACGGTGCAGCAGATGAGGGTGAGCCTCGTCGTGTTTGTGGTGTTGATGGTGTTGCTTGATTCGGGTGGGTTGTATGACTGGGCGTCGCGGCTGGAGTTGGGGCCGGAGCGGCGGGTGGCGCTGCCGGTGACTGCGTGGGTGCATCATGCGCTGGCCCCGTTGGGGATTGAAAAGGAGCGACGGCGTGGGTTGGTGGAGTTGGCGCGCGTTGGATGGAGCGATGATCCTGAGGCGCTTGCGGCGGCTCATCCGGTCGTTGCGCATAAGCCGGTTGCAGTTGCTAGCGCGACGACGACGGTAGTGGCGCCTGCACGCGTGCCTATGCCGCGACCCGTGAGGCCGACTCGACCGCTGGTGATGGAGGGTGCGCCGCCGATGTGGAGTGTGCTGCCAAAGATTCCGGCGGTGAAGAGCGATGAGATGCGGACGGTGGCGCTGGCGGGGGATTCGATGATGGCGGTAGGGCTTTCGCCGGCGATGTTGCAGCAGGCTTCGCAGTACAAGGACCTGGTGTTTGTGAAGTTGTTCAAGTCAGGTACGGGGTTGGCGCGGCCGGAGGTCTTCAACTGGCAGGCGGAGTATCCGGCGATGCTGAAAGATGAGAAGCCGGATTTTATTGTGGTGGCTATCGGGGCCAATGACGGGCAGGGATTTGTTGAGGGTGGCGTGACGTATCCCTTCGGCACGGCGGAGTGGCAACGCATCTATGCGGCGCGTGCGGATGCTTATCTGCAGATGCTTGAAGCGGATGGGGCGACCGTGGTGTGGCTGGGATTGCCGCCGATGAAGGATGGGACATTCGATGACCGGATTGCGTTGATCAACCGGATCGATTACAGCGTGGTGAGTGCGTCGCCGCATGCGATCTGGTACAGCACCGCGGGGCTGGTGGGCGATGGCAGTGGGCGCTTCCGTGACTTTGGCGAAGTTGCAGGGCATACAGCGCGGCTTCGGCAAGACGATGGGATCCATCTCTCGATGGATGGCGCCACTCTGATTACGGCGAAGCTGCTGCCGTGGCTGGGGGCGCAGGCAGAACCTGAGGTTGCTGAGGTCAGCAAGAAGTAGGAAGACGACTTCTATACAGAAAAGCCCCGCACCACCGTAGGGTGGGGCAGGGCCTTCATGGACATCTTTGAATTTTGAATCTAGTGGTGGTCGTGAGTGTAGCTTCCGTGCTGCGCTTCGGTGTGATAGTGGCCACCCGGATCGCTATAACGGCTGCCGTGGAAGCTCTGGAAGTGGTCGGGATGCACCTGGTAAGGACCGTGCTGGGGATAACCGCCGTGATAGCCGTAACGCGGATCAAAGGAGTGGTTTACATGACCGTAGAAGCCGGGGCCACCGTGATAGTAAGGGCCTGCTCCGACGAATCCGCCGCCGGCAAACCACTCGGGGCCGTAGTAGCCGTAGGGCGCGCAGCGGTAGGGGCTATAGCCGTAATAACCGTAGGGGCACGACGGGCCTACACCAATGCCGATGGAGACCTGGCTTGAGATTCGGTGGGAGCGGCTGCGCTAAAACAACAGAACAACGCAGCGACGAGAAGGGCGTACTTGATTCCGCGCATGAGATACCTCACAGGGTGTGAGTGTGTGTGCGGAGGGTTAGTTGTACGGTATGTCGTTTATGCGACGTAATTGAAGGTCGTTCTGCGATATTTCGGCGCTGCTTAAACAGAGGCTCCTGCATCGGTGACGCAGGAGCCTCTGTTTTGAAGCGATGATTAGATTAGTGGCTTAGGGAGCGAAAATTACTTCTTCGCTACGTGGCCGCGACCGTCGCGGACTTCGTTGCCCTTGAAGCCTTTGAAGTCGGTGGGATGAGCGGCCTCGCCGTGGGCAGGCATCGCGCCATGGTAGCCGTGCTGCGGATCAAAGCGATTGTTTACATGACCGTGGAAAGCTGCAGGCCCGTGGAACCAAGGGCCTGCACCAATGAAGATGCCGCCGTTGAACCACTCCGAGCCGTAGTAGCCGTCGGGAGCGCAGCTGTAGGGAGTGTAATCGTAGTAGCCATAGGGGCAGCCGGGTTCAGGGCCAACGTCGACGCCTACGGCAACCTGGGCACGAGACACTGGGGCGATGCAGAGAAGGGAGACAGCAACAGCGGAAGACAGAACGTATTTCAAACTACGCATAAATCACCTCACTGGAACTAAGAAGGTGTGTGAGCGTGATGCGTTGTTCTCGCGACGGCGAAATTTGAAGTTGCCGTAGCGAGAACCTTTGCGTTTGGTTGCCTGACTAGGAGGCGCGCTTGCGAGGTTTATTGAAGCCGCGCTTTTTGGGCGGGACGGGCTTCTTCAACTGTGCGGCTTCGGGGAGGGTTTTCTTGCGTTCCACCTTCTTGCCGGCGGCGGCGCGACCGAGAGCCTGGACTTCGCCGGTTGTGAGCTCACGGAAGGCGCCGGGTGGCACGTCGAGGACCAGCGCGCCGTAGCCGATGCGGCGGATCTTTTCTACATGATGGCCGATCTCTTCGAACATCTTGCGAAGCTGGCGATTGCGGCCTTCGGTGAGGCTGACCTCGAACCATGGGTTCTCGCCGCGGCGGACCTGCTCGATCTTGGCGGGTTGGGTGAGGACGCGGTCGCGGCGGCCACTGCGGACCTCGTTGAGGCGGCCGCGGTCGATCATGATGCCGCGACGGAGCTGGTCGACGGCCTCTGCGGTGGGCGCGCCGGAAACTTTGACGAGGTAGGTTTTTTCTACGCCGGCGGCGGCCTTGGAGAGGCGGTTGGCTAGCTCGCCGTCGTTGGTCATGAGGAGCAGGCCTTCGGAGAGGTAGTCGAGGCGGCCGACGGGATAGAGGCGTGGGAGCTTCATGTGCTCGCCGACGGTCTTCTTCTGGGAGTCCTGGCCGAGAAGCTGCATGACTGTGGGGCGGTGCTCGGGATCGTCGGTGGTGGTGACGTAGCCGCGAGGCTTGTTGACCATGAAGTAGCGCTGCGGCTCGGGGCCGTGGAGGAGCTTGCCATCGACGCGGATGTGGTCCTTGGTGGCGTCGGCGCGGGTGCCGAGCTCGGTGACGACCTTGCCGTTTACGATGACACGGCCTTCGAGGATGATGGCTTCGGCGGCGCGGCGGCTGGCGATGCCGGCCTGGGCGAGGATCTTCTGGAGACGGTCGCCTTTGGGGGCTTCGGGGTTTGGGGTGGAGGGCATGAGGGCTGCTTTCTGACTGCGGAGGTGCTCGTCGCGGTCCTGGGCGCGTTATTGGCGCCCTTATAGTGTAGCTGGCCCTTGGTTCTGGTTAGTCCTCGTCTGAACTGTCGCCGTCAGCCTGTGGCTCGTGCTGGTCGGCCATGGGCTCTACTTCGTGGGGGTCGGTGTGCTCGTGGTTGTGGCCTTCGGGGTGGGTGGAGTTGTCGGAGAGGATCTCTTCTGGGGTTTCGTGGAGGATGTTGGTGGGCTCGGGGACCGCGTTGAGCTCGTCTAGGCTGTTGGGCGTGCCGGCGTCGGCGTCTTCCTCGGATGTGTTGTGGGGGGACATTGGGATCTCCTCCTGGACGGGTTCGGAGTCTGCTAGTTCGCCGGCCATCTTCTCAAACTCTTCGATGCTGGGAAGCTCGGAGATGTCTTTTAGGCCGAATCTAAGGAGAAAATCGCGAGTTGTCTTGTAAAGGATGGGGCGGCCGATGACTTGTTTTCGGCCGGCTGTGGTGATTAATTTTCTGGCGAGCAGGGAGCCCAGGACGCCGCCGGAGTCTACGCCTCGGATTTCGGAGATCTCGGGGGCGGTTACGGGCTGCTTATAGGCGACTACTGCGAGGGTCTCAAGTGCTTGTAAAGAAAGCTTTAAAGGGGGTTTGAGGGATTTTACGAAGCCGCGGACAGCGTCGTGGTATTCGGGTTTTGTGGCTAAACGGTAGCCTCCAGCTACTTCGCGGATCTCAAGTCCTCTGGAATCAGCGGCATAGTCGGCGATTAGCTGGTCGAGGAGGTCGCGGAAGTAGTCGCGGAGCTTGCGTTCGCGCTCGCGAATTTGCTTCTTTTCGTCGGTGGAGACGACGGTGTCACGGACGGTGTCCGCGGTGGAATCTACGGTCTCGACGGAGGCCACTTCACCGTCCGGCACTGGGACGGTTTCGGGGGCTGGCTCGGCCTCGGTCTGGGCTTCAGCTTCGTCTTCGGACTGAGATTCGTCGTCGAGGGCAAGCTGCTGCTGCTGGGCGGCGAGGGCGTCTAGTTCGGCCTGGCCCTCTTCGCCGAGGAGGCCGGTGAGTTGGGCGAGCGTTACCGGTTCTTCGGACGCGTAGATGACTGCTTCGATCTTGGCTTTGAGACTCATGGGTTGCAGCGTTGAGTGTATCGCGAGGAAGGGGTCAGCGAGGGGAGAGAAGCGCGTGGAAAAGGGAGGCTAAATGCGGGGAGGTGGGTTTTGGGGTTGGGATTTGTGGCGCTACGGAGGAGAACCAATACAGGGGTTTCTCCACTGCGCTGCGCTCCGGTCGAAATGACAGCTTTTGAAGAGACGTGGAGGAAGGCGGTCGAGCGTTGCTCGATACCCTACCACTCCACCCCAGCAAGCAAAAGTGCTTGCCGGGTGCCCCACCCTTTGCAAAAGACGCAAAGGGTAGGGCACCCGGAGTTATGGCAGATTAGGTGGCGATTTTGTTGAAGAGGTAGAAGAGGCAGCCGGAGAGGAGTGCGGCGGCGGGGAGGGTGAAGATCCAGGCCAAGGCTATGTCGCGGACGGTGGACATCTGCAGGCCGCTTTTGTTGGCGGCCATGGTGCCGGCGATTCCGGAGCTTAGGACGTGGGTGGTACTTACAGGGAGGCCGTAGCCGTCGGCGAGGCCGATGGTGATCATGGCGGTGATTTCGGCGGCGGCGCCCTGGGCGTAGGTGAGGTGGGTTTTGCCGATCTTTTCGCCTACGGTGACGACGATGCGCTTCCAGCCGATCATGGTGCCGAGGCCCAGAGCCAGTGCGACGGCTACTTTGACCCAGGTGGGGATGAACTTGGTGGACTTATCGAGGAAGCCTTTGTAGTTCTTGATGATGGCAGCATCCGATGCGGAGATCTTCGGAGCGCTGGCTACCTTGGGGAGCAGGGTGAGGGTGGCGCTGGTGAGGTACATCTGGTTGCGGACGTTGGACTGCATGGCGGCGGGGACCTTGCCGAGTGAGCCGTAGTTGGTGGCTTCGTTGCGGATGTCGGTGACCTCCTGCTGGAGGGCGAGCATGACGGAGGGGTCGTACTTTTTGGTGGAGAGGAAGTTTTCGAGGGTGGGCTGGGGGTCGCCGACGGTTACGGTGGGATCGACGTAGTTGCTGATGGCGCCGGCGGTTGCGGTGGAGACGGCGGCGAAGGTCTGGACCTCTTTGACGCCGACGGTGTGATTGAGCGCGTAGGCGGTGGGGACGGTTCCGACGAGGATGAGCATGATGAGGCCCATGCCTTTTTGTCCGTCGTTAGACCCGTGGAAGTAGCTGACGCCGCCGCAGGTGAGGATGAGCAGGCAGCGGATGTAGAACGGCGGTGGGGCGGTGCCTTCGGGGGCCTTGTAGAGGCGGGGATCGCGGGCGAGGAGCTTGAAGAGCAGGAAGAGGAGGCTGGCCATGGCGAAGCCGACGACGGGGGAGACGAGCAGGGCGGTGAAGACCTTTTTGACTTGGTCCATGTCGATGCCGCTGACGCCGGAGTGTCCCTTGAGGAGGGAGTAGGTGATGCCGACGCCGATGACCGAGCCGATCATGGTGTGCGAACTGGAGGCGGGCAGGCCGCGCCACCAGGTGGCGAGGTTCCAGAGGATGGCGGCGATGAGGAGGGCGAAGACCATGGCGAAGCCTGAGCCGGAGCTGACCTTGAGGATGAGCTCGACGGGAAGCAGGTTGACGATGGAGTAGGCAACGAGGCCGGTGCTGAGAAGGACGCCGATGAAGTTCATGATGCCGGAGTAGACGACGGCGATGTGCGGGGCGAGGGAGTTGGTATAGATGACGGTGGCGACGGCGTTGGCGGTGTCGTGGAAGCCGTTGACGAACTCAAAGCCGAGGGCGATGAGGAGTGCGACGCCGAGGAGGATGTAGGGGAAGACCGAGGCCGAGTGGACGATGGAGAGATCGGCGGAGAGCTTGACGGCGATGTAGATGATGCCGGCGACGAGCATGATGCCGAAGATGACTCCTCCCCAGATGCCGGCGGAGTGACCGGAGAAGCGGTCGTCGAGGACGGAGGGGGTGGTTTCAGCGGTGAGTGCTGGGGGCGGAGTCGCTGCGGATGCCATGGTCGTTTAACCTTACGTGCTGGATTTTGCCGGATGCTTGCCACAGCGTAGTCCCAGGGGTGCGAGGTGGAGATTAATGGTTTGTGAAGATCGGGTGAATGCGGGGGGTGGGTGGTGGGTTTTGGGATGTGTTGAGATGCATCCTAAGGAGAGTGTTTTTGAGAGGTAAAGATGGCCGAGTTGAAGGTAGTACGGGCCGATATTACGAAGCTGGATGTGGATGCGATTGTGAATGCGGCGAATACGTCGCTGCTGGGTGGCGGCGGCGTGGATGGAGCGATTCATCGTGCGGCGGGGCCCGAGCTGCTGGAAGCCTGCCGGAGGCTGGGAGGGTGCGAAACCGGCAGTGCCAAGCCTACTCCCGGGTTTGGGCTGGCGGCGAAGTGGGTTTTCCACGCTGTGGGTCCGGTGTGGAATGGCGGTGGAAATCGTGAGGCGGAGCTGCTGGAGGGGTGCTACCGGCGATGCCTGGAACTGGCTCGGGAGTATGGGGTGAGGACGATTGCGTTTCCGGCGGTGTCTACGGGGATTTATGGGTATCCGAAGGGGCCGGCTACAGAGATTGCGGTGAGGGTTTGCAAGGAGATGGCGGAGGGGTATGGGGTGGAGCGGGTGGAGTTTTGCTGCTTCGATGAGGGGACGGCGGTGGGGTATGAGGCGGTGGTGTAGAGCCATTGACAGCAAAATTCTACATATGTAGAGTTAGCGCATGAAACTCCGCCGCTCACCTCAGACGAGCCAAATCTTGCATAGTCTTCTATGCTCGCCGCAAGAGTGGCGACACGGCTATGAGATTAGCCTCAATACCGGTCTGAAATCAGGAACGCTGTATCCCATTCTCATTCGGCTTGCCGAGCGGCAGCTCCTCGAAACGAAGTGGGAGGACCCAAAAAACGGCAGACCACCACGCCACCTGTACCGCCTTACGCAGAGAGGTATTGAGGTGGCGCGGAGTTCTGTTATCGAGTCTCAACCTCTTAGAACAAAGGAACCGGCATTCGGGATGTGATCAGGTATGAGCATTGTTCGGAACTCGGCACAGAAGTTATCTGACTTCGTTGTAAAGCATGCCTCACCCGGATCGAAAGAGTGGGCAGAGGCGATGGCGAACGAAGTCGGGGCTATCGAGAATGACTGGCATGCCTTAGGCTGGGCCGCTGGTGGACTGCGCGTGTTGTTCTACCCTCAGCCAAAGCCGCTCGGCACTCTTCAAGATCTGAATGATGCGGCACAGAGCTACGCGGATCGACGTCGCTTGCAGGTGAATAACATCTGGCTAGCAAGAAATCTGAGTTTGCTGACGACCCTTCTACTGGCTCTCACGACCTTGCCAAAGGTGTTCTATGGGAGTCATCGTCCTGGCAGTGCTCTGCTGGCAGTGGGTTGGCTGAATCTGGCTTTCATTTCATACCTCCTAA
>Ga0302316_10001201_pt1 | contig 21030 bp, 17 predicted proteins | sample III_Palsa_N3_2_FD_200456 | JGI IMG/M metagenome (GOLD analysis project Ga0302316, IMG submission 200456) | Peat permafrost microbial communities from Stordalen Mire near Abisko, Sweden - III_Palsa_N3_2 | ecosystem: Environmental > Terrestrial > Soil > Palsa > Peat permafrost | place: Sweden...
ATCATCGATACGGGTCAGCTTTACATTTGGCATCGATGCATACGCACTCTTATAAAGCGCATCGTACTTCGCCTCATCATGCTGCAAGGTCGCGTCATACGGATACAGAAGCAGGGTCGGTGTCTTAATCTTCGCCATGTCCGGTCGAATATCCGTCTGCAGGTCCTCCAGCATAGCATTCGCGAATACCGTCCGGTCGCTCGCGACATCAGCAGCTACCACAGCCTTGCCGCCGGCCTCATCCTTCACCATCGACTTCACCATCATCGGCTGCATCGCCGCGAACTGGTCCGCAGGCATCGCAACGATCTGGTCGTGGATCACCTTGCCCTGCGGCGCAATCGCCTCTACCGTTGCGTTTGGATCGAACACCAATCCATAAAACGGAAGCGAATCCACAATCACCAGCTTCGCCACATCCTCCGGATGCGCGTCCGCGAGCATCAAGGTCAACAGGCCTCCCAGCGAGTGCCCAATCACTACCGGATGCATCTTTCCCGCAACGATATATCCGTGCAGTTCTTCCACCACACCCGGCAGAATCGGCCCAGTAGCATTCGCGCCAGCAGGCGCACCCGCAAACCCATTCATCTGGACAATGTGCAAGCGATAGTTCGGCGCGAGCAGCCTGGCTTCCGCGTCCCACACTGCGCTGGAACTGGCCAACCCCGGAATCAGGATCACGTCAGGCTTACCTGCCGTGCCCTTATCGGCAACCGTAAACCGTGTCGCCGCAAATCCTGCCGCATGGCTCGGCACAACCAGCAACGCAATGCCCGCAAGCAGAAAAAACAACGTGGCAGCCAAACGAAGATACTTCATAGCAAAACTCCTTTGAATTCCAACCTCTTATAGATCCACGACAAGACTGCGTTCAGCGAGCACCCTGATTCCCGCCTCGACTGCGATCCGCAAACATAAACGCGATAGCTACAACCAACACCACCGCTCCGCTCACCACAAACGATGTCCGCCAAATTCCTCGATCCATAACCGAGCGCGACGCCATCAGCAAACTCAGCGCCAGATAATTCAGGCGCAACCCCATAGGCATTTGTTTTCTACGAAGGCACATCCACTCTTCCTCCCCGAAAAATTTTCTATTCACATCGCGCATCGCAGCTTCCCTTCGATCAACCTCACAGATCAAGAGTGCCCGCTTTGCTTGTTGCCGATCAGTACTGCGAGTCAGCAATCGAACCTGACACTTGTCACTCTCACTCATCGTCCTGAAAGATTTCTTCAATTCGTTTCCCAAATAACTTCGCCAACTTGAACGCCAACGGCAGCGACGGATCATATCTCCCGGTTTCCAGTGCATTCACGGTCTGCCGCGATACCTCCAGCGCGTTCGCAAGGTTCTCCTGCGACCACCCTCTCTCCGCCCGCAGCACCTTCAGCTTGTTATTCATCAGCAGGCACCCGGTTGGCCGCGCGATAGGATAACTTCGCCGCGAGCATGCATAACGCGAACACAAAGAACTCAGTGAACGGAAACAACTGCCCCTTCCAGCCAAAAATTCTCAGATAGCCCGAGAACAGATTCACCATCACCGCCCCGGCAGCTCCCCACAACAAACACCGCACGGTCAGATCGCGTTTGTACCCGTCCTTCTCCTGGCGCAGATACCGTCCCAGCAGGAACACCACCCCTACGATTGGCAGCATCGGCGCTGCCGCCAGCATCCACAGAGCCACGCCCGCCGGATGCATCTTCACCGCAACATAGTTCGCAATGGGAAACAGAACAAAGTAGCTCGCCAACACACTGAAAGCCGTCTTCCTGTACTTCCTCGCCACCGGACTTAACATCTTCCCTCCTTTTCTTCTTATCGATTTCTCATTGATCAGAGCTCGTTAGTCTTCTGCTGCGGGACGATCCGTCAACCGGTGAAATAACTTCGCCAACCCCACCAGCAGCCAGAACGTCACAAACTCCAGAAACGGAGGCGCCGACCCTGCCCATCCAAAGCTATGTAGAAAGCCCAGAAACGTAGTCAGCACAAGCACTCCTGCCGTGCCCCACAAAATGCACTTCACCATCACATCGCGCTGGTACTCATCTTTCTCATCGCGCAGATAAACTCCCACTGCCAACAGCACTCCAACGATCGGGATCGACGGCAGCGCCGACAGCAGATACAACTCCATCCCAGCCGGAGTATGGCGGTGCACAAATGAGCTCACTCCAAACACGATCAGTAAATAAGCAGCCATTTCGATAGCCACGGTCCACTGATACCGCTTCGCCGCAGCGCTGTTCCACTCACAAAGCATAGTCAAGCTCCCTTGTCACAATGACAAGCAAACTTTACGACAAGCTTCCTTTACATGTCAAGCGTTTTGTTTGCGAAACTCGCGAACTCTGCGCCAAGGCTTTCTCCCTTGATACCCTTACCCTGTCCGGGAGACACCGATGAACGTCAACTTCGCCGAGCGCGCTCACAATCACAACTGGAAGCTCGACCCCATCGTGCGTTCGCTGCTCGACACTGATTTCTACAAGCTGCTTATGCTCCAGTTCATCTGGAAGAACTTCCCCGCTATCCCAGTCACGAGCGAAATTTACAACCGCACCGTCAAAGTCCGCCTCGCCGAGCGTATCTCGGCCGTTGCTCTCCGCGAGCAGATGGAGCATGTTCGAGGCCTTCGCTTCCGCCGTTCCGAGCTCGTCTGGCTGGCCGGCAACACCTTTTACGGCGTCAAGCAGATCTTCGAGCCGGCGTTCCTTGAATGGCTTGAAAACAGCTTTCAGCTCAGCGACTACGAGATCTCCGAACACGATGGCCAGCTGGTTATCCGCTTCAGCGGCCTCTGGTCCGAGGTCACCATGTGGGAGGTCTACTCGCTCGCCATCGTCAGCGAAATGAAGACCCGCGCCGCGCTGGCTGAACTTACCGAGCTGGAACTCGACGTCCTGTATGCCCGTGCCAAAACACGCCTATGGGACAAGATCGAGCTTCTCCGCCATGTCGAAGGTCTTCGCCTCTCCGACTTCGGAACCCGCCGCCGCCACAGCTTCCTCTGGCAAGAGTATGCCGTCGAAGCGCTCGCCTCAGCACTCGGCCCGCGCATGACCGGCACCTCCAACACCGCGCTCGCTTACAAGCACAATCTCGAAGCCATCGGCACCAACGCCCACGAACTCCCCATGGCGATGGCTGCGATGGCTTCCCGCGGCTCGGACGAAGACCTCCGCCGATCCCAATACGGCGTTCTTCAGCTCTGGCAGCAAAGCTACGGCGGCGAGCTGCTCATACTTCTGCCCGACACCTTTGGCACCACTCAATTTCTTCAGGGCGCACCAGACTGGGTCGCCAAATGGACCGGCGAACGTGTCGATTCAAAAGACCCTTTTGAAGCCGGTGACGAGTATGTAGCCTGGCTGCTGCAACGCGGCGAAGACCCCCGCAAAAAACGCCTCATCGCTTCTGACGGCCTCGACGTCGATAAAATCATCGAGCTGCACAATTACTTCAACGGCCGCATACGTTTTTCCGCCGGTTGGGGCACGCTTCTCACCAACGACTTCCGCGACTGCCATCCCCGCAACGAAGACACTTTCGAGCCCATCTCGCTCGTCTGCAAACTAACCAGCGCCGACGGCCGCCCCACCGTCAAGCTCTCCGACAACCCCCGCAAAGCCACAGGCCCCGCCGAAGAGATCGCCCGCTATCGCCGCGTCTTCGGATCGCCCGTGCTCGCCGAAAGCCCCGTGCTGGTCTAGCTCCACACGCGCTTTTGGGTGGCGTTCATCCTGCACATCGTTCATCCGACCTCACCACTCCCCGAAAAAATCTTTATCCCAACCGCAAACTCCGTCCGCTTGCCCTCAGGCAGAGACACCACCAGCGCATCCGCGGTCTGGTCAAAGTGCAGCGGCGCACTCGACCCCAGCAGCTCCACACGCTCTACTTTCTTCACCGCCGTAGCCCCATTTGTGCCCAGCGTCTTGATACGCAGTACGCCATCCTCCGACGGCCCCAACGTATACGCATAAAGCTTGCCGCCCCTGGTTGTAAATCGTATGTCCTGCCCCGTATATGGCCGACCTTTACCCTCATTGAAATTGCCTTGAGCAATCTCCTCTGGTGGTCCTTCACCAAACACCTCAAATGGACGCGACCCATAGATGCCTTCACTATTCGCCTGCATCCACGTGCCAATTCCTTCCACAATCGTCTTCTCATCTGAATCGATCTCGCCGTTGCCACGCACCGGTATATTCAGACAAAGATTCCCGTTCTTCGATACCGCATCGACCAGTATCTGGATCACTGTCTTCGGAGTCTTGTATCGGTGCTGTTCGTAGACTGAGCGGTCGTAGTGCCAGTCGCCGATGCATGTATCCACCTGCCACGGCTCATCGAGAATCTTGTCTGTCCGCCCGCGCTCCAGGTCCAGCACGATCGCACCCTTGCGTTCCGGACGAATGCCTTTGCCTGTTACCACCACATCCAGCTTGCCGCGTTTGGCCAGCGTCGAGTTGTAAAAATGCGCCGTGATATCCAGGCCCGCTTCTCCCAGAGGCAGCTCCGTGTCGTCGAAGTACACCATGTCAGGTTCATACGTATCCATGAGGTCTTTGCAGCGCAAAAACCAACGGTTCACAAACTCCGGATGCGCTTCCGGAGGATTTTCGTCCCACTTGCCGTCATGGTCGCTGTGCCACTTCGACGCCTCAGCCATGGTCTTGATGCCATCCGGCAATACATAACTCGGCCCTACATAAAGTTCCTGCGGATCGAGTCCGGCCCACGCCGTTCCCCTGCCCGCACCCACGCCATTTTTCATCAACTGATACGCGTCATAGCGAACGCCCGCCATAGGCCCTTCGGGATCGTAGCCATACGCCGGCTGGAACCAATGCCACGCATGCGCCGAATGGTTACTTACCGCAAACCGCATCCCACGTTCGCGCACAGCCTTTCGCCACGTTCCAATGATGTCCCGCATCGGGCCCAGTCTCGTCGCGTTCCACTCATGATGCCGCGAGCGAAATGTATCGAAGTCGTCGTGATGATTCGCCAGAGCCATAAAGTATTTCGCTCCGGCTTTCTGATACAGATCCAGCAACTCCTCCGGCCGCCATTGGTCCACCTTCCACATGCAGTCGATGTCCTTGAAGCCCACCTTCGAGGGATGTCCATACGTCTTCACGTGATAAAGATTCTGCCTCTCGCCCTGGATATACATCCGGCGCGCGTACCAGTCGCCCTGCTCCGGCACGCACTGTGCACTCCAATGCGCCCATATCCCAAACTTCGCATCGCGAAACCACGCCGGCGGCTTGTATCCCGCGCGCAGCGACTCCCACGTGGGCTGAAACGGCCCCGCGGCGATCTGCCTTTCCGCACTCGTAGCCAAACGCCCCGGCGGCATCGCCTGCTGCGCCCTTGCCTGCAAAGGCAGCTTCGCCGCCAACCCCATCGCCGCTGCCCTGGCCGCAAAACTTCGCCGCGTCATCGCCATCGAAAATCTCCTCGCAGCATTGTGTCACGCAGCGTCGTTATACTGCTCCCATGTCCAAACTCTCCACCGTCGCCCGCGCCGCCGTAGCCTCCGCCCTTGTTGCAACGCTTGCCACGCAACCCGCATGGGCCTGGGGACGTGACGGCCACATGCTGATCAACCGGCTCGCGATTCAATACCTGCCGTCGGACGTTCCCGCTTTCCTCCGCGACAAGACCGCGCTCGACACTATCGAGTACCTCGGACCCGAGCCCGACCGCTGGAAGAACCGCGCGGAAAAAGAGCTCTCCGACACCCAGTCTCCCGACCACTTTCTCGATTACGAGTGGGCCATCCTGGCCGCAACTCCCTGCACCACCGGCCCCGACTGCAACGACGGCTACAAATTTCCCCGCGAGCGTTACGACTGGATTCGCGCCCTCAACGCCGCGCAAGCCAAGCACCCGGAAATCAAGCTTCAGGAGAACGTCGGCTTCCAACCCTGGCAGGTTGAAGAAGTCTGGCAGCGTCTCAAGACCGACCTTCGCGAATACCGTCATCTTGTCGACGCGAAGCAGCCCACAGGCCCGGTCCAAACCGCCATTCTCTTCGACGCCGGATGGCTCGGCCACTATGTTGGCGACGGTTCACAACCGCTGCACGTCACCATCCAGTTCAACGGCTGGACCGGCCCAAACCCCAACGGCTACACCACCGAGCACCACATCCACTCGCTCTTTGAGAGCATCAACGTCACGGCAAACGTCAAGCCCACCGACGTTGCTCCGCTGGTTGCCGCTGCCAAGCCCGTCGATATCACCGACGAGTGGAATCAATACTTCCAGTACCTCGACCACACGCACTCGCTCGTCGAAAAAACTTATCAACTTGAAAAAGCCGGTGGCTTCAAAGATGCCGGCACCCCTGAAGGCAAAGCGTTCACCGACGAACGCCTCGCCGCCGGCGCCATCGAACTTCGCGACCTTATCTATTCAGCGTGGATTCACTCCGGCGACCCTGTAGAGGAGTATCACGGCCCTCAATAAGCCATACAGCTTCTATAACTTGTCATCCTGAGCTACGCGAAGTATCTACTTCGCTCGTGCCATATACAAAGATGGGCACCGCGTGATTGCGCATGCAGAAATCGTCACAATCTTCCCAATACCAAGGTCCAATTTCCCACTTCCCGCAACCTTCGCTATCCTTCCCACATGTCCACCGACGCACTCCTCAACACGCCCGGCCATCTTTCTTCTCCCGACAAGCTCGTGAACCTGCCGCGCCTTGTCACCGCTTTCTACGCCAACCACCCCGACCCTGAAAACCCCTCGCAGCGTGTCAGCTTTGGAACGTCAGGCCATCGCGGCTCGGCGCTGAACACCAGCTTCAACTACGCGCACATTCTCGCCATCACGCAGGCCATCGTCGAGTTCCGCGCCCAGGCCAACACTACCGGCCCGCTCTTTCTCGCCATGGACACGCACGCACTCTCCGAGCCGGCATTTGTCGCGGCGCTCGAGGTACTCGCTGCCAACGGCGTCACCGTGATGATCGATCAGGACCATGGCTACACACCCACGCCCGTCCTCTCACACGCCATCCTCGAGCACAACGGTTCCGGCGCGAAAGACCCCGCCGACGGCATCGTCATCACACCCAGCCACAACCCGCCTGAGGACGGCGGCTTCAAGTACAACCCACCCAACGGCGGCCCAGCCGACACCACTGTTACGAAGTGGATTGAAAACCGTGCCAACGAACTCATCGCCGCCAAGCTGCAAGGCGTGAAGCGCATCTCTTACGCTCGCGCCCTCGCTGCCGACACCACCCACAAGCACGACTACATCACCTCCTACGTCAACGACCTGGCCAATGTGATCGACTTCGAAGCGTTGAGCGGAACAGCGTTGAAGCTGGCCGTCGATCCGTTGGGCGGCGCCGGTGTCGCTTACTGGCCGCGCATAGCAGAGCAATATAAATTGCCCCTCGAAATCCTGAACCCGTACGTCGATCAAACCTTCCGCTTTATGACCCTCGACTGGGACTCGCGCATCCGCATGGACTGCAGCTCGCCGTTTGCCATGGCCAGCATGATCGCAAATAAAGACAAGTTTGACGTAGCGTGGGCGTGCGACACAGACCATGATCGCCACGGCATCGTGACACGCAGCGCCGGCTTGTTGAATCCCAACCATTACCTTGCGGTCTGCATTCAATATCTGTTCACGCATCGTCCGCAGTGGTCCGCTGCAGTCGGCATCGGCAAAACGCTCGTCTCGTCCAGCATCATCGACCGCGTAGCTGCCGGGCTCAATCGGCCCATGCTTGAAGTTCCCGTAGGCTTCAAGTGGTTCGTCGACGGTTTGATCGGCGGCCAGCTTGGCTTCGTTGGCGAAGAGTCCGCCGGCGCTACCTTCCTGCGCCGCGACGGCACCGTCTGGACCACCGACAAGGACGGCCTCATCTGCGGATTGCTGGCCGCCGAAATGACCGCACGTACCGGCAAAGACCCAGGCGTCCTCTACACGGAACTCACCGCCAAATACGGCAACCCCGTCTACGAACGCATCGACGCCGAAGCTACCAAGGAACAAAAAACCAAGCTGGGCAAGCTCTCGGCATCACAGGTGACTGCCAAAGAACTAGCCGGCGAACCCATCACATCCATCCTCACCGAAGCCCCCGGCAACAAAGCCCCCATCGGCGGCCTGAAGGTCACCACCGCAAACGGCTGGTTTGCGGCGAGGCCAAGTGGCACTGAAGATGTTTACAAAATTTACGCTGAGTCCTTCAACGGCGAAGCTCATTTGAAACAAATCCAAACGGAAGCCAAGGCACTCGTCGCCTCCGCCATCGCGTAAGTTGATCCCGAATCCCTCACTTGCCTCGCCACCTTCCGTATCCCTATAGTCAGTGCGCGTTCAAAACTAGTTCTCGCCAGCTTCAAAAACGCGCCGGCATTAAAATGGAGGAGCAGGAAAAATGAACAAGAGGCAGTTCTTGAAAACTTCCGCCACAATCGCAACCGGCGCTGTGCTCTCCCGTTTCGCCTCCGCCGACTCCAAAGACCAACCCGCTGCCCGTACCAACTGGGCTGGGAACCTGCATTACCACGCAGACCACCTCTACACGCCGCGCACCGTCGAAGAAGTCCAGCAGACCATCGCCAAGTGCCCGAAGCTGCGCGCGCTGGGTTCGCGACACTCCTTCAACACCATCGCGGATAGCCTCACCAACCAGATCTCGCTCGAACATCTCGACTCCATCGACATTGACGCGGCTGCGCGCACCGTCACCGTCGGGGCAGGCGTGCGCTATGGCACGCTCGCTCCAGTTATCGACGCAAAAGGTTTCGCACTCCACAATCTAGCTTCGCTGCCGCACATCACCGTTGCGGGCGCAGTCGCCACGGCCACGCATGGCTCCGGTGTCCACAATAAAAACCTCTCCTCCGCCGTCTCCGTGCTTGAGCTCGTCACTGCCAATGGAGACATCGTGCATCTTTCACGCGCGAAAGACGGCGACCATTTCCTCGGCTCTGTCGTTGCGCTGGGCGCGTTAGGCGTCGTCACCAAAATCACGCTGAACATCGAGCCGCGCTATGAAATGACGCAGGTCGTCTACCGCAATCTTTCCATGGATCAGCTTGAGCACAATCTTGAAGCCATCATGGCCAGCGGCTACAGCGTCAGCCTTTTCACCGACTGGCAGAAGAACCGCATCAACCAGGTCTGGATCAAGCGGCGCGTTGCCGCAGGCGAGCACACCGTCATCGCACCCGACTTCTACGGCGCCAAACCCGCCACCGAAAATCTGCATCCCATCGACGGCCACTCGGCTGAAAGCTGCACCGAACAGATGGGCGTTCCCGGCCCGTGGTATGAGCGCCTGCCGCACTTCAAAATGAACTTCACGCCGTCCAGCGGCGCCGAGCTTCAAACGGAGTACTTCGTCCCCCTCAACCGCGGCTATGAAGCTATCCGCGCTGTCGAGCAACTGCGCGACAAGATCACACCACACCTTTTCATCACCGAGCTGCGTACCATTGCTGCCGACGACCTATGGATGAGCATGGCCTATCAACGCGACTCACTCGCCATCCACTTCACGTGGAAGCCCGAAACGCCGGAAGTCACCGCGTTGCTGCCGCTCATTGAAGAAAAGCTCTCACCCTTCGCAGCGCGTCCCCACTGGGCAAAGGTCTTCACGATCCCGCCGGAGCAATTGCAGGCACGTTATCCAAAACTCGCCGCCTACCAGTCGCTCATCCAACAACACGACTCCCAAGGCAAGTTTCGCAACCAGTTCATCGATAGGAACATCTTCGGCGCATAGTTCCTATTCGTCGCCTGACTCTTGAGAGCCGCGCGAGCCTTTGCACCTTAGTGGCCATCCGTGGGCGCAGCCTGCGACGGCAAAACAGTTGCCGTTCCCACAGGCAAACCGACGACATCCGGCCCCAGTTCCACCTGCGTCCGGATCAGATTATCCGCCACGATCCGTCCAAAAACGGCTTTGCCCTTGTCGTTCAGGTGCGTCCGATCCAGCGTTGCCGTGGCATTTTCCGCCTTTGCATCTGCGTGCCCGACGGCATCAAACTCATCCGCTTCTGACTGCGTCATCTTGCTCAACACCTGCGTTGAGAGCGCCAGCAGATCAACAAACGTCACATCTTCTTCAGCCGCCACTCGCCGAGCCGCATTCGCATAAAGCTGCAGATCGGGATTCGAGGGCTTGCCATCCCTGAACGTCCTTCGCGCCAGCGGACTCAGTACAACGGGAATCGCTCCAATCGCCCGCGACTCGCGGATAAACTTCCGCAGATTGTCCGCATATGTCGTCTCCGGATCGGTATGCCGCTTCGGGTCGTCTTTCTGATCGTTGTGCCCAAACTGCATCACGTAGTAGTCGCCATGGTCGGCAAGCGATTTCTTCCAGGCACCCTCATCGATAAAGCTCTTCGAGCTGCGCCCATTCAGCGCTTCATCGATGCACGTTACATTCTTCGTCATGTCCGCGCAGAACCCTGGCCCCCAACCACCCTGCAGCGCCGTAGTCGAATCCCCAATGAGCACAATCGTCACCGGGCCCCCGTTGATCATCTTCATCGCCTTCACACCTTCAGGCGGAAGCTTCGCTGCCTCAGGCAGCACATACTTCTGCAGCGACGGCACCGCACGCCCCAGGTCTACTGCAACCATGCGCCCAAACACATAACTGCCCGCCCAGTTCAAATGCGTCTTGTCGAAGATGGTCTTGCCGTCGTTATCTTTCTTCGTAATCGCGAGCCTGTTCCCCTCAGCCTCGCCCACCTTATCCAGGTACGCGATGCTCTCATCCTGCAACTCGATCAGCGGCGTCTTCATCTCCTTCGCCACGCCGCGCATCGCCTCGCTGTACTCCTCAAGATCCGAGTGAATTTTCCCATCACTCTCGAAGTAGCGTCGCGTCAACGGCGTGCAAAGTACCGGCGTAATCCCTGCCGCACGAGCCTCGATCACAAACCGCTTCAAGTTCTCGACATACTGTGGCAGCGCCACTTGCCTGTCCGCATGATCCTTCGTCACCAGATCGTTATGACCAAACTGGATCACCATGTAATCAGGTTTTGTCAGCAGCGCGCGATCCCACAATCCCTGCTCGCGAAACGTCCGCGTGCTCGCGCCGCCTTTGGCCATGTTCACGCAGTCCACCTGAGCCGTAAAATTCGCGCAGAAACCTCGCCCATACCCCGCATTGTTGGTCTGCGTCGAATCCCCAATCAGGTCGATCCTAACGACCGCTCCCGGCTTTCTTACCGCCGCCGTCGTCGCATCGAACAGCCGGGCTTGATCTCCCTGCGCCAGCATCACTCCGCTCAACACTGCCGTCAAGCCAAACGCCGCAACCCGCGTATACATCATCCATGCCTCGTATTTTGAATTGACATCCTGAGACTTTGAATTGTCATCCTGACCCTGTACCGGCTACGCTTTCTGCAACGCCGGCAAGCTTCGCATACTCACCTTCGCGAAATCGATGAACGCTCTCGCCGGGTCAGTATGGATCAGTTTGACGTTGACCTTGTCCCCAACATCGAGCCCATCGCCGCCCTGCACCACTCTGCCCTCAAATGGAGGCCGAATCACGCGCACATAAACACCCTTGTCGCTCGCGCCCGTAACCACTCCGGGAAACACTTCGCCAATTCTGCTCGACATCGCCACAGCCGCCACGCGCTTCTGCATATCACGCTCGATCTTCCGCAGCTTTTTGTCAGCGTCGTTGCAGTGAATCGCAATCGCTGCCAGTTCCGCATCGCTATACGGCGGCGGCGCTCCGGTCATCATCGCGTGAAGCACCCGCTGCGTTACGATGTCCGGAAACCGCCGGTTCGGAGCCGTAGAGTGCGTATAGTCTCTCGCCGCCAATCCAAAATGCCCCGTCGGATCGTCATCGGCCCGCATCAGCAGATACTCACCCGGCCCCATGAGCTTGATCACCGACACCGCTACATCGGGATAGTGAATTGGGTCCTTCATCCGAATATCCGTCAGCGCCGCATTCAATGCCGCAGAATCGGGATTCTCAGGAAGCTCGTAGCCATGATCACTGGCCAGCGACACAATCCTGTCCCACCGCTTTGGAACTACAACGACCCGCTGCAACCCGCTGCGACCGCCTTTGCGCAATGCCCGCGCCATCACACCATTAGCCGCGACCATCAAATCCTCGATCAGATTCATTGCGCGATTCTGTATCGCTTCCTGCACATCGATCACTTTTCCATCGACGACAACCGGATCGGCCTCCGACTTATGAAACTCCAGCGCACCATTCTTCACCCGCGCCGCATGCAGTGCCTGCGCCGCTTCATCCTGCAGCTTCAACTGGTCCACCAACCAGTTCGCAACAAGTGTGGGTGCCCCATTCACGACAGTCTTATCGTCGTGTGCGGGATTACCGAGGCTCGGATCAGCCTCATGCTCTCGTGCACTATCTGACCGCAACGACATCATGTCGTTGTCCACCACACCCGCCGCAGTCTTTTCCAGCCACGGTCCCACCCGTGAGTACGCCAGTTGCGCCCGGTTCCTCACCATCGCCCGCGACACTTTTTCATCGAGCATCTGCCCATCCGGACCAACCGTGAAGCTCATCATCACACCCAGCCGGTCGCCACTCTCATTCAGTGAGGTCACACCGGCTGAAAGCTCCAGCGGCAGCATCGGGAAGTTATGTACCGCTGTATAGATCGTCTGTGTCTGATCCTGCGCATGCTTGTCGATCGGCGATCCCTGATCGACTGCAGCCGCCACATCCCCGATCGCCACGCGAAGCAGGATTCCACCCTCAACCCGCTCGGCTACTTCAATCTGATCCAGATCCCGCGACGTATCGTTGTCGATCGAAGACCAACCCAGCGCTCGCAGGTCTTCCACGCCGGCTTCCGGCTTCAGTACCGCCAACTTCTCAACAATCTCCACCACCTGCTCGGCAACACCCGCGCCAAACTCCGGCTTGAACCCAGCCTCATGCATCTCATCCAGAGCCGCAGCAGCCAGGTCGAACCCATGCCCGTTCTGCTGCCCATGCCCGCTATACTGCCCGTCGTAGTACTGGGCGTGGCCGCCGTGCTGCCCATGGCCATTGTGTTGTTCATGCCCACCGTGGCTCTCATGCCCCAAAGGATGCTCGTGCTTGTTGTCCTGCTGCTTGTGCTTGTCGTGCTGAGAATGTGCATCATGGTGCTTCGAGCGATCGTGTCCAGACATGACCCGCAGACTACCACTTCTCATGCAGGATTGGCCTCACCATGCTATCCATGACCCTGCTTAAGGTTCATAATTGAGGGATGATCAGGCCTTGTTTTCTCGTAGTCGACCGCGAATACTCCGGCAGCATCTCCACTCGCAAGCTCGTGATCGAGACCGCCAAGCTCAACGTCATCACTGCTTACAGCGGTGAGGAAGCCATTGAAACCCTGAAGCGCTTCCCGCTCGTCAACGGAGTTGTCATCGACGCCGGCATCAAAGACACATCCTGCGCCAAACTCGTCGAAGAACTCAACGGCATCGACCCCTTACTGCCGCTAATCGTCATCAATACACCCGGCTCGGCCCACTGCCCCGGCGCAACCCACTATCTCGAATCCTTCGAGCCTGCCAAGCTTCTTGAGCTTCTCAAAACGCTCAATCCCGAAGCAGCCGCTAACATCGAAGCCCGCAACGAACACCTCAGCAAGACCCAGGACTGATTTCTCGCGCCCGGCGTACGGTTCAATCGCACCTTTTTGGTAGGACGCTGGATTCGCGTTTATGGCAGACAAACAATCCTCCTCACTAGAGATCAAGCCATCCTGACTCTCTGGAGATGGTCTTCTGCACATCATGGAGGAATCTGCCCGACGGCATCCTTGCGCTCGATGAACACTGGCGCATCCGCAAACGGCGTTGCTCGTAACGGCCATCAGCCTGATGGCACCTTGATCAACCTTGCCACCACCTCCACGGCATAAGTTACTAATTTTCAACAGTTTACGAGAAGTATGGCTATCCGGATTACGTTCGCCCAGATACGTGGGAACGATTCTGCAAACTCGACTAGCACCCTTGCACTCTTTATGAGTATCGGCACATCCAATCCTATAGATGGGAACCATCAATTTCATCCCGAATATCGCACCCTTTCGGCCAGCGTTACAACGAAAGGCTTAAAATGGATGTGCCATGCCGACGAAGACCCTCACTCAACCGAAGTCAGCCACCCCAGGAAAGACCATCCCGCAGACTGAATCGACGTCTGCCGCTACTTCGCGTGAAGCGACCTTTGACATCTTCCGGCGCTGGGGATATCTACAGGCAACGCTCGATCCTCTCGGTCAATATCTGCCGCCCGAACCATTTCCTACTCCGGCACCCGACGGCGCTGACTCCGAAGAAGCGCGCAAATATTATTGCGGTTCCATCGGCGCAGAGTTCATGCACATTCCCTCGCCCGAAAAGCGCGCCTGGATTCAGGAGCAGCTCGAGCAGAATTACACCACAACCGATGCCGCAAAAGCCCGCATCCTCACCGGCCTTATCCGCGCCGACATCTTCGAGCAGGTCATCCAGCAGCGCTACCTCGGCACCAAGCGCTTCTCTCTCGAAGGCCTGACCGTTCTCATTCCGTTCCTCGATCAGCTCTTTACCACTGCTGCCGACAATGGCGTGAAGCGCAGCCTCTTCGCTATGGCGCATCGCGGACGCCTCAACGTTATGGTCAATACCGTCGGCCGCCGCTCAAACGAGATCTTCACCAAGTTCGAAGACGTCGACCCACGCAGCACCATGGGCGGCGGCGACGTGAAGTACCACATGGGCGCCACCGGCGACGTCATCACCGCCAACGGCAAAAGTGTTCACTTGCATCTCGCTTCAAACCCTTCGCACCTTGAAGCTGTAAACCCGGTCATCATGGGTCGCGCGCGCGCCCACCAGGAACGCATTGGCCAAGACGGGAAAAACGAAGTTCTTCCAATGATCATTCACGGCGACGCAGCGTTCGCCGGCCAGGGTGTTTCAGCCGAGACGCTGAATCTCGCCTCGCTCGATGGCTACAATGTCGGCGGAACGATCCAGGTCATCACCAATAATCTTCTCGGCTTCACAGCGAATCCCGAAGAATCAAATTCGTCGCGTTTCTCCAGCGATCTCGCCAAACGCCTGCCAATTCCGATCTTCCATGTCAACGCCGAAGACCCCGAAGCAGTTGCCCGCATTGCCGAAATCGCCGCAAACTATCGCCACAAGTTTGCTTCCGACGTTGTAGTCGACATCATCGGCTATCGCCGCCACGGCCACAGCGAAGTCGATGACCCAACGGTCACACAGCCTCGCCGTTACGCAAAGATCAAAGATCATGCTCCGCTCTACAAGCTCTATGCTGAGAAGCTCGGCGTTGATGCAACAGCAGAGATCACCGCGATACAAAACGAGTTCCTCGAAGAACAAAAACTCGCCAAGCAAGCCGAGCACAAACCCAAGATGCACTCTCTTCCCGATTATTGGGAGCCATATATCGGCGGTCATCTTCCCGCAAACGACAACCCGACCACATGCCTCGATGCTGCTGAGATCTCTTCGCTCACCAAGGCGCTGACAACAGCACCTGAAGGCTTCCACATTCATCCGAAGGTTGCGAAGCTGCTCGATCAGCGCGTGGAAATGGGCAACGGCAAGAAGCCCATCGACTACGGCATGGCCGAGCTGCTTGCCTATGCCGCCTTGCTCAAGTCTGGAACGCCGGTTCGTCTCAGTGGTCAGGATTCGCAACGCGGTACGTTCAACCAGCGTCATTCAGTCCTGATCGATATCGAGACCGAAGTGCGCTACTCGCCGCTCGGCAACATTGCCCCGCAGCAAGGACATTGGGAAGTCTACAACTCACTTCTTTCCGAAGCTGCGTGCCTCGGTTTCGAGTACGGTTTCTCGCGCGACTTTCCTGAAGCTCTGGTCCTCTGGGAAGCGCAGTTCGGCGACTTCGCTAACGGCGGGCAGATCATCATCGACCAGTTCATCTCCGCAGGCGAAGCGAAATGGGGTTTGCTGTCAGGCCTCGTCATGCTGCTGCCGCACGGTCACGAAGGCCAGGGTCCGGAACACTCCAGCGCACGTATCGAACGCTATCTGCAACTCGCCGCGCAAGACAACATCCAGATCGCGCAGCCATCAACAGCAGCGCAATACTTCCACCTATTGCGCCGTCAGGTAATGCGCAAGTGGCGCAAGCCTCTGATCGTGTTCACGCCGAAATCGATGCTTCGCCATCCCGATGCGATGTCGAGCGTTGCTGATCTCGGCCTCGATCACTTCCAGAATGTACTGCCCGATAACGCAGTCCAGAACCCGCGCAGGCTGCTCGTTTGCAGCGGCAAGATCGGCCACAATCTTCGCGTGGAGCGAGCCAAGCGCAACGACATGAGCGTCGGCATCATCTTCCTGGAGCAGATGTATCCCTGGCCCGAAGCAGAGTTGCAGGCCGCTCTCGATCAGCATCCCGATGCTGGTGAAATCGTCTGGGTGCAGGAAGAACCGGCAAACATGGGCGCTTTCTCGTATGTTATGCCGCTGCTGAAGCGTCTCGCGGGCGATCGTCCGTTGCTGAGTGTGAAGCGGACGGCAAGCGCAAGTCCTGCGACCGGATCGGCCAAAGCCCACGAGATGGAAGAGAAAACCCTCATCGATCTAGCGCTTGGACACGGCTCCTAGAACCCAGAACCGTCATCCTGAGCACCGCTCTAGCTGGTTGGCATGTGTTCAGTGACGGTGTCCGGCGAAATCGGCACTGCGCGCGCCCAGATCTGGTGAGTAATCTTCGGCGGAACATCGCTCTTATGCAACGCCCAGACCTGTTCTCGGATAGCCTGATCAGCAGCTGTCATCCGTTCACGCGAGCGCAGATAGTCTAACCAGCTTTCCATGACGAAGGTCTCGTTGAGATGCTCGGGATCGGCAGCGTCACGATAGATCCCCCAGCGAACAGCGCCTCCACGAAGACGAACATCTTCGAGAGCATGAATAACATGAGTGAACCGCGCATAGTCTTCGACCGGGATGCGGTAGTCGATCGAGATGCGCACGGGACCATCATCCGGATCTGGAGTAGTTGCCAGCGCAGGAACAGGACGCTTCCACTTGTATGGCGTTAAGTCCGGCAACTCTCCCTTGAGGATATGGATGCGCGAGGTGAACGGCAGCGATGCTGCAAGCCCAATCGCGGAGCAGATCAGCGAGACCTTGGTGGAACTATGCTCAGCGATCATGCCCCATGTAAAGCTGCCAAGCGCCATACCACCCTGGAACGTCATCAGGTAAGTGCCCAGAGCACGTGCATAAACCCATCCCGGCACAGAAAGCTGTACCGACACATTCAGCGTGGACATCGTGCTGGTCCAACAGAAGCCTGCACCTATAAGCGTGACGATGGCCACCGCAGGGTTGTGGATGAACGCCAGGATGAGCATGGTCGCGATGTAGTAACCGGATGTAATCGCGAGCAGCTTGTCGGCATCGATGCGCTTGCGAATGCGGGCAAGTGTCGTTGCGCCGATGACAGCGCCTACACCAAGCGAGCCGTTGAGGATGCCGTATCCCATCGCACCCTGGCGATGCATATCGCGCTTGGCTACCAAAGCCAACAGCGACCACACCACGCTTACGAAGAAGGTAAAGATAAATGCCCGGATCAGCGGGGCTTGCAGGGTCGGTGCGTAACGCAGATATCGCAGCCCGGAACGTACAGATCCGGCAATGCGCTCGGCCGGAAGTGCGCTCTTGTAGATCGGTGTGCGCTTCCATCGCCAGAGAATGTAGATAACACCCGCAAACGACGCGGAGTTGAGCGCAAACACCCAGCCTGCACCTGTATCAGCCCGCATGAAGGCGGCAATCATCAAGCCGCCGAGAGCAGGCCCCACAGCGCGAGCAATGTTATTGCTCGCCGCGTTGAGTGTCACCGCGCTTGGGATGTCTTCTCGCGGAACGAGCTCGGGAACAATCGCCTGCCAGGCCGGATTGTTCATCGACGAGCCGATGTTGAGCAGAAATGTGAGCAGCAGCAGCGTTACCGGTGAGACGATGCCCATGAAGGTGAGCACAGCAAGAACCGCAACACTGCCGAGCATCCAACACTGCCAGAAGATGAGCAGTCGCCGACGCTCATAGATATCGGCTGTCGCTCCGGCAAGCAGGCCGAGGAACAGAACGGGAAGGCTTGCCGCCGTCTGCATCAGAGCGATGAGTAGCGGTGAAGTCGTAAGCACCGTCATGAGCCAGGTGCCGGCGGTGTCCTGCATCCAGGTGCCGAGGCTTGAGACGGTGGAGGCTATCCAGCGGTCGCGGAAGAGCGCGATACGCAGAGGCGCGAACGCGCTCGCGCCTTCGCGCAAAGGATTCTCGACCGGTGGTGGCGGAGGAACGAGATCGGTCGAATCTATATGTCCTGTTTGACCCACGCTTCTATGATGCTACGCGACGGCGAATCAACGCCCGAAATCATGCCGCTTCATTGACACGTCTGTTCCGCTATAGTCGAGCCATGAAGTGGCGTTTTATGCTGTCCCTGATTTTGCTCCTCGGCCCTGTTCCTGTTTTCGCGCAGACGCAGGCTCCGCAGTCGCAAACTCCTGACACGACCGTCACATCGCTTCCAGAAGCTGACAAGCCGCTTCCACCGATTGCCGATCTGCTGCATGACGTGGAGCGCAACCAGGATGCCGCGGAGAAGATGCGGCGGGACTACACCTATCACGTGCACGTGGAAGAGCAGGACCTCGACGGCAAGGGAAATGTAAAGAAAACAACTGTCACTGATTCGGAAAGCCTGACGATTGACAGCGTGCGCGTCGATCGAATCGTGGCGCGGGATGGCAAGCCGCTGACTCCCGACGAAACAAAGAAGGAAAGCGAGAAGATCGACAAGGAAGTAGCCAAGGACAAGGAGCGGCGCGAGAAGCTCGAAGAAAAGGGACATCCTACGGATTCGCGCGGGGACCAGGTGCTGACGGTTTCGCGGATTCTGGAGTTGGGGCAGTTCACCAATCCGCGAAGGGTTGAGCTTAGCGGACGGCCGACGATCGCAGCCGATTATGCCGGTGATCCAAAGGCCAAGACCAATGATCGGTTTGAGACTGTTTTTCGAGATCTGGTTGGCACAGTCTGGATCGACGAAGCAGATCGGACCCTGGTGCAGGTGCAAGGCCACTTCCTAAACGACTTCAAGGTGGGCGGCGGCCTGATAGCCGACATCCGGAAAGGATCAAGCTTCAGCGGCAAGTGGTCCAAAATCAATGGCGAGGTATGGTTGCCGGTGGAGTTCACTGGCGATGGGAAGATTCGGGTTCTGCTGGTGACAGGGTTCACCGGACGCGTGCGGATGGTGACATTGGACTACCGGAAATTCAGAGCTTCGGCGACGATTGTGGGCGGTGGACAGGTAGTGGGAGATGATGGGAAGCCGGTGGTAGAGCAGCCTCCGGTTGAGGCTGGGCCAGAGAAGCAGAGGCCTTGAACTAAGGGAGCGAAGGAAGCTGCGAGGCTTAGCAGCAGATCCCCGGCGGGGATGAAAGAAAGGCAACGGCAACGGCGGCGGAGACAATGGCCGGAAATAGGAAAAGGGCAGCCTAAGCCGCCCTTTCCGCAAGGTCGAATGGAGCCAACCTCGTTGTAGCTAAGCCCACCTGTCGTAGCTTAGAGAGGTTGTACGTCTGACGCCTGCCAGCCCTTCGGTCCCTTGACTACGTTGAACTGAACCGCCTGGCCTTCCTGAAGGCTCTTGAAACCGTTGGAGTTGATGGCGGAGTAATGCACGAACACATCTTCGCCATTCTGACGGCTGATAAAGCCAAAACCCTTAGCGTCGTTAAACCACTTCACTGTTCCCTGTTCCATGTGTCTCAAATCCTTCAGATTGACTTTGACGATGAATCCAAATGGGGCTTCGGCGGGGGTGTAACCATGCAGAAAACCAACTTGTTTCAAGCGATGGGGAAATGTTAGCACGATTGGTAAATTTTCCATCGAAAAAAGTAACCGAGGCCAATTTTGCACAGGTTTTAGTGCAATTGCGCGTCTGAAACATGCTTTCGGACGATCGTTTCAGCCGCTTCCAGCACTTGATCGAGGGTCATCGAGGTGGAGTCGAGGATAATGGCATCCTCTGCGGGGCGTAACGGTGACTCGGAACGGTTGCGGTCACGCTCGTCACGTTCCTTTAGTTCCTGAATCAAGGCTTGTTCGGTTACTGTCGAGTCGGCAGCCTGATCCGGAGTGGTCTGGCGGTAGCGGCGGTTGCCACGAACTTCCGGAGCTGCATCGAGGAAGATTTTCACCTCGGCGTCCGGAAAAACAACCGTTCCGATGTCGCGGCCTTCCATAACAACCCCGCCACCAGCTCCCATAAGGCGCTGTTGGTCAACCATCCAGGCGCGAAGGCGCGGATGGATGGAGACTTTCGAAGCTGCGGCGGTAACGTCAGGCTCGCGAACACGGCGGGAAACGTCGACGCCGTCCAGGAATACACGATTGCCTTCGCGCTGCGGCTCAAGGGCAATTCGTGTGTTCGAGGCCAGATCAACGAGGACAGTTTCGTCGTCGAAGCCAAGATCATTGTCGATGGCTTTAAGGGCCAGGGCGCGGTACATCGCACCGGTCTCAAGATTGAGAAAGCCGAAGCGGCGCGCGAGATGCGCCGCCAGAGTGCTTTTGCCCGCGCCTGCGGGACCGTCGATCGCGATGACTGGATGCTTTCGCGAAGGGGTGGTGCTTGCAGTCATTCTTATTCCTCAGTAGTGGCTCTCGGCTTGCGCGGAAACGACGGCTTGGTGCCCGGGACTCCACGGCGAGGGGCTGGCTTGCCGCCGAAGGAAACCTTACCATCTGCAGCCGAGGGCCGTTTGGAAAAGCCGCCGGGTTTGCCGGCGCGGTCTCCGAAAGACTTTCCAGAGCCATTTTTGGCTCCATAGGTCTTTGTTCCGAAGCTCTTGGCTCCGAAGGATGGGCGAGCCGGACGATCAGCGCGGTCTCCGGAATCCTTGCGAGGAGCGCGAGGTTTGCT
>Ga0302316_10001211_pt1 | contig 20907 bp, 15 predicted proteins | sample III_Palsa_N3_2_FD_200456 | JGI IMG/M metagenome (GOLD analysis project Ga0302316, IMG submission 200456) | Peat permafrost microbial communities from Stordalen Mire near Abisko, Sweden - III_Palsa_N3_2 | ecosystem: Environmental > Terrestrial > Soil > Palsa > Peat permafrost | place: Sweden...
GTACGCCATTTTGCCGAATCTCGTCGTATAAGCGGAGGGGAGAGGGCGGCGGCACGTCAGCGGCCATAGCGCGTCGCGATTCCGCTGCTTTCCCGCCAACCCGCGCCAACCCCGCCCAGCAAGGGCCACGGCCGCTCCGACGACCCGCATCTACCTCCCGTCTCCCCCACCTGTGTCGCCGGCGCTCCCCCATTCAGGGGGTACATCTCGCGTCCCGACACTTGCATGATTCTCCCAACGCAATACCACAGCAGGCCAAAAAAACAAATAGAGCAATAGTCGCCTGCAATCCATTTGGGGACTCAAGGAGACACAGATGCAGGACGAACTCAAGACGCCAGACTCCATGGCCTACGCGTATCCGTTGCTGATCAAACAGCTTTTGCTCACACCATTCGTTCAGGCACAGGACGAGGAGATCGTCTACCGGGATCAGTTCCGGATGACCTATGCAACGTTACGCGAGCGTATCGCTCGCCTTGCCAACGGTCTGAGCGAGCTTGGCGTGCGGCACGGCAGCACCGTCGGCGTGATGGATTGGGACAGTCACCGCTACCTCGAGTGCTATTTCGCCGTTCCAATGATGGGTGCGGTTTTGCAGACCGTGAACGTGCGTCTGTCCCCGGCGGAAATCGCCTACACGATCAATCACGCCGGCGCTGAAGTCCTGCTGGTTCACACGGATTTTCTGCCCGTCGTCGAAGCGATCAAGGACCAACTGGAAACAGTGCGCACTTTCATCTGGATCGATGAGCCGGGCAGCGAAACCTCCGCACATAGCATTCCCTTTTCAGCCGAATACGAGGCAATGCTGGCGGCGCATAGCACGAGCTACACGTTCCCGGACCTCGACGAAAACACACGCGCAACGACGTTCTACACCACCGGCACGACCGGTCTTCCCAAGGGCGTCTACTTTACGCATCGGCAACTGGTTCTGCACACCCTCACGTTGATGGCGGCACTGGCGAGTCCTGTTTCGGGACAGCGTTTCCATCGCGGCGACGTGTACATGCCGCTTACCCCGATGTTTCACGTCCACGCATGGGGCATGCCGTATATCGCCACGGTTCTGGGGGTGAAGCAGGTTTATCCCGGCCGCTATGTACCGGACCGTCTCGCGCGACTCGTGCGCGAAGAGAACGTCACGTTCTCGCATTGCGTCGGCACGATCTTGCACATGCTGCTCTCGTGCGAGGAGGGGAAGGCGACGGACATGAGCCGGTGGAAGATCATCATCGGCGGCGGCGCGTTGCCGCAAGGCCTTGCCAAGGCGGCGCTGGACCGCGGCATCGATGTGTTCGTCGGTTACGGGATGTCGGAAACGTGTCCGGTGCTCAGTTTGGCGCAACTTCCGCCCGGCGCTGAAAACCTCGACGCAGATGAGCAACTGCGCCTGCGCTGCAAGACCGGCCGGCCAGTGCCGCTGGTCGACCTGCGCGTGGTCGACGAGAACATGGACGAACTCGCGCACGACGGTGTAGCGACTGGCGAGATCGTCGCGCGGGCACCGTGGCTCACGCAGGGCTATCTGAACAATCCGGAGGCTTCAGCGCAGCTTTGGGCGGGCGGTTATCTGCATACCCAGGACATTGCCAATGTCGATCCTACCGGCAACGTACAGATCACCGACCGTCTCAAGGACGTGATCAAGTCGGGCGGCGAGTGGGTTTCGTCGCTCGAGATAGAAAACCTGATCTCGCGATATGACGGTGTGTCGGAAGTGGCCGTGATCGGCATCAAGGACGACAAGTGGGGCGAGCGGCCAGTGGCGCTGGTCGTGCTCAAGGAAGGGGCAGCAGTCACGGAGGACGACATCAAGCAGCACGTCCTGTCGTTTAGCACATCCGGAAAGATATCGAAATACGCGGTGCCGCAGGTCGTGAAGTTCGTCGATGCGCTCGCAAAAACGAGCGTTGGCAAGACCAACAAGAAGTGGCTGCGCGAGCAGTTCGCCTGATCGGCAAGAAAATTTCAAGGAGTGCAAACGATGAGTCTGGAAAATTACAGCATCGCCAACCTCGGCGAGTTCATAGGCCGCGAGTTAGGTGTGTCGAACTGGGTGGTCGTCGATCAGGCGCGTATCAATGCGTTCGCCGAGTGTACGGGCGACAGGCAATGGATCCACGTTGACGAGGAACGGGCCAAGCGTGAGAGTCCGTTCGGCGGCACGATCGCACACGGTTATTTGACGCTGTCGTTGCTGGGGGGCTTCGCGATCGACATCGGTGTCGTTCCCAGGGACGCTTCCGCGGGCCTTAACTACGGTCTCGACAAGGTGCGTTTCATGACCCCTGTGAAGGCAGGTGCGCGCGTGCGTAGTCGCGTGACGCTCGTGTCGGCGGAGAGCAAGGGCGGCGGTCGCATCCTCATCAAGACAATGAACGAACTGCAGATCGACGGCGAAGACAAGCCGGCTCTGATTGCAGAAACCCTTGCGATGCTGATCGCGTGACACCCGACGTTCGGCGAAGCGCAGGCGCATCCTGAAGGAGCAGAAAAATGGCGAAAACCACTGAAAGCTCGCAGAAAAACGCGAAGCAAAGCCCGCAAGACCCGAAAAGCGAAACGGCCGATGAACTTGCGGCGGCTGCTGCCGAGGGCATGCTGGGTCCCAATCCGTTTGTCGGTTTGCGTGCGTGCGATATCGTCGCCACCGCGCAGAAAATCGGCGCTCAGGCGTTGCGGCAACCCGCGTTGGTCATGGAGCAGGAGGCGGCTTTCGCTCGCGAGGTTTTAAAGCTTTTCTCGGGTGGCGGGGAGTCTACGCCGCCGAAGGGCGACAAACGCTTCACCGATGCCGCGTGGCAAAACAACTTTATGTATCGTGCGACGCTGCAAGGATACCTCGCATGGCGCGATGCGCTGGCGGGTTTCGTCGAGCGCTCCGCGCTAGATCCTGCCAACAAGGAGCGTGCGAAGTTTGTGATGTCGCTCTTCACGGACGCGGCATCGCCGACGAACACGCTGCTGGGCAACCCTGCGGCGCTCAAGAAACTTGTCGATACAGGTGGCGCCAGCCTGATGGATGGCTGCAACAACCTCATGATGGACATGCTCAAGAATCACGGCATGCCCGCGCAGGTCAACAAGACGGCTTTCGGGGTGGGCAAGAACCTCGCTACGTCCACGGGTGCGGTGGTTTTTCGTAACGAAGTGCTGGAGTTGATCCAGTACGCGCCGACGACACAGCAGGTCTACGGCCGGCCGCAACTGATCGTGCCGCCTCAGATCAACAAGTTCTATATCTTCGATCTGTCCGAGGGCAAGAGCATTGTCGACTATCTGGTCAAAAACGAGCTTCAGGTATTTGTCGTCAGCTGGCGCAATCCGACTGCGGCGCAAAGCCACTGGGATCTGGACACGTACGTCACTGCACTCGTGGAAGCCATTACGGCCGTGCGTGAGATCACCGGCTGCGACGACGTCAACCTGCATGGCGCCTGCTCAGGCGCGATGGCTATTTCGGCCCTGCTCGGACATCTCGCGAGCCGGGGCGACAAGACGGTCAACGCAGCCACGCTGATGGTCGCCGTGCTCGATAACAGCGCCGACTCGCAGCTTGGCCTGTTCGCGACCCCTGAGGCCATTGCAGCGGCCAAGCAGCACAGCACTTCGCGTGGGGTGCTGGCAGGCGAGGAAATGGGACGTGTGTTCGCCTGGATGAGGCCCAACGATCTGGTGTGGAACTACTGGGTCAACAACTACCTGCTGGGCAATGCACCGCCTGCCTTTGACATCCTTTACTGGAACAACGATGCGACCCGGCTGCCGGCGAAGATGCATGGGCAGTTGCTCGACATTTTCACGCAGAACCTCTTCAGCAGGCCGGGCGCGCTGACGGTGCTGGGCACGCCGACCGACCTGTCCCAGGTCACCTGCGACAAGTACGTGGTGGCAGGCATGACGGATCACATTACGCCGTGGAAGGGGGTGTACAACACCGCGAAGACTTTTGGCGGCGATACCCGCTTCATTCTGAGCTCAAGCGGCCATATCCAGAGCCTGATCAATCCGCCCGGCAATCCGAAGTCGAAGTATTACCTCAATCCCGAGTTACCCGCGAATGCCGATGCCTGGCTCGCCGGTGCGAAGACAGAAGCGGACACGTGGTGGGGCAACTGGAGAGACTGGCTGGTCGCCCGGTCCGGTGAAAAGCGGGCAGCGCCCGCAGCCCTTGGCAGCGAACGGCATCCGGCGGGTGTGAAAGCCCCTGGAACCTATGTTTTGGAACCCTAAACGGCATCATAGCCGGATAGTGAAATCCATTTTTTGCAACTACCTTAACGGAGTCATCATGACAGCAATTCATCCCAACAATCTCTTTGGCGAATATACGAAGCTCATCACGCAGTTCAAGCTGCCGGGCGTCGACGTCTCCGCCATCCTCGAATCGCGCCGCAAGGACATTGAGGCGCTTGCCGAGGCGAATATGACGGCGCTCGCTGGCGTTCAGCAGCTCGGTCAAAAGCAGGTCGATATCGCGCGTTCGACGATGAACGAACTGCAATCGCTCGTGACCCGCCTGAGGACGCCTGGTAGCGAATCCGCAACGGCCACGGGAGAAGGCGTTCAAAAGGCGCTGCAAAAGGCCTTCGTGGACATGCAGGAACTCGCGGATGCGGCGTACCGGGCGCAAACCGATAGTATCGCTGTCGTCACGAAGCGCTTTGCGGAGCATGTCGAGGAACTGAAAGCACTCGTGCAGCCCACGAAGTGATCGAACGGGCTCATGCGAGCCGTCGCCGTAACACAGCCAGGCGTAACCAGTCGAACCGTCTAACCATGGAACCCACCGGATGACCGACCTACAAACAAGCCCGGAGTTTGTCGACGCCATGCAAATCCAGACGATCGACCTGGACGGTCAGTTGCTGCGTGTTGCGGTCCGGCGGGGCAGCGATGCCGCGCCGCCGCTGCTCCTGTTCAACGGCATTGGCGCGAATCTCGAACTCGTTGAACCGTTCGTTGCGGCGCTGGATGACGTGACCGTCATCGTCTTCGATGTCCCAGGCGTTGGCGGCTCGCCCGCTCCGTTGCTGCCGTATCGGTTCTCGACGCTCGCCGTGCTGGCCGACAAGCTGCTGACGCGGCTCGGTTACGCCGACCCCGTCGACGTGCTCGGCGTATCGTGGGGTGGGGCGCTGGCCCAGCAGTTCGCACACCTCTACCCTAGGCGCTGCCGCAGGTTGATTCTCGCGGCCACGTCTCCCGGCGTGATCATGGTGCCGGCGCGGCTGTCGGTACTGTCAAAACTGATCGGACCACGGCGCTATACCGACCCGGCTTACCTGAAGCAGATCGGCGCGGAGATATACGGTGGCGCATACCGGCACGACGCTGCGCTGCTCGAGGAACACAGCCGTCATATCCAGGCGCCCCGCGGCCGCGGTTACCTCTACCAGTTGCTGGCTGCATCGGGTTGGACCAGCTTGCCCTGGCTGGGCGGGCTTCGGCAAACGACGCTCGTCATGCATGGAAACGACGATCCGATCGTGCCGCTCGCGAACGCCAAGATCCTCGCAGCAAGGATTCGAAACGCGACCCTGCATGTGATAGATGACGGTCACCTGTTCCTGATCACGCGGGCAAGGGAAGTTGCGCCGGTAGTGAAGCGATTCCTGCGCCAGGAGGCCAGTTGAACAGTGTGACTGGGAGCGACGGGAATGCCGGGCGCGCAAAGGTTGACGCCACTGCGGACGAGAAGCTCGTTCGGCTAAAGCATATGCGCACGACGGCGACCTGTCTGCTCGCGGTGATGATCGTGCTGTTGATCGCCTGCGTGGCCTGGCAGGCGGTGCATCCGTGGCTCGCGTGGCCGCGTGCTTTTGCCGAGGCGGGTACGGTCGGTGCGATTGCCGACTGGTATGCCGTCGTCGCGTTGTTCCGGCATCCATGCGGCATTCCGATTCCGCACACCGCTATCATTCCGAAGAACCAGCAGCGCATCGCAGAGAGTCTGGGCAGCTTCATCGAGGAAAACTTTTTGACGCCCGAAGTCATCGTTGGGAGGCTAAGCGGCTTCAACGCGGCGCAAGCGCTGGCGGGGTGGCTTGCAGTACGTGAAAACAGTGTGACGATCGCGGATGTAGTGGCCGGCTCGCTTCCGCGATTGCTCGATGGTATGGACGAAGCAGACATCGAACACTTCTTCGATCGAATCGTGATTCCGCAATTGCGCACGCTCGACGTATCTCGCATGGCGGCCGAGGTCCTGGATATCCTCACCGAAGGCAACCGCCATCAGCCGTTGCTGGACCGCGGATTGAGCGCCGCAGAAAGCTGGTTGAGCAACAACGTGGGCCTGATCAAGGCGAAGTTCAGCGAGGCCTCGAAGTTCACGTTGCCGACGCTGGACGCATACATTGTCAACAGGTTTGTCGAAGGTATCATCGCGCTCATGCATGAGGTCTTGGCGAATCCGGAGCATGAGCTTCGGCGCCGGTTCGACGCGGCGGTGCAAGATCTGGCCGGTGAGCTGCGGAGTTCAGCAGGTTATCGCCGCTTTGGCCGGTTGTTGCTGCGCGACTGCATTCGGCATCTTGAAGGCGGCGGGTATTACGGTGTCCTGCTCGATCACATCCGCGCATATGTGCTTGCCGATCTCGGCGGCAAGCACTCGGTCGTGCGCGATATCCTTTCCAGCACATTTGTGTCCATGGGAAAAGGCGCGTTGAGCGAATCCTCCATTCAGAAAAAGTTGAACGCATGGTGGCTTGATATTGCCAACCTGCTAGTGCTACGGCACCGCCATCAGTTATCGGCGCTGATCACCGACGTCGTGAAAGGCTGGGATGCGAAGGAAGTGAGCGGGAAGCTCGAGGCCGAAATAGGCCGGGACCTGCAGTTCATTCGAATCAACGGCACCTTCGTCGGCGGCACAGTGGGCGTCCTGATCCATGCATGTGTGTTGCTTTTCTCGCGGTAAGCCCAGCAGCGTCCGCTTCGAGTGAGCAGGCCTTAGCCCTGTTTGACCAGGCCGAGTACCTGCGCGCGCGCGACGGCCTGAGCGCGTTTGTCGACGGCCAGCTTGGTAAAGATGCTTTTGACGTGCGACTTGACCGTTTCAGGTGTGATCCCGAGCGTGCGCGCAATTTCCTTGTTCGACTGTCCCTGTGCGATCAACTCGACGATGCCGCGCTCTCGCGAACTGAGGCGCTCCGGCTCGCTTTCTCGCCTGGGCTGGCTATTGGGTTCGTGCTGGGCGCGCCACCTGTCGAGCAGACGGTCTAGCCATGTCACGACTTCCGGTGCCCTGGCCACGGTGCGTGCGCTGTCGCGCGCCAGCTTCAACAGTGGGCCGATCTCCGGCCCTTGATCGATGATGGACTGGCAAAGCCCAGCAGGCGCTGCGACTGTCGCAACGTCATGGAATATCTCTAACGCCCGCGCGCACTCGCCTGCGTTCAGCCAGGCGAGCGCGAGGAGAGTCCGCAGCCGCAGGGCAAGGTAAGTTCCGTGGAGCTGCTCGAGACGCTCCAGCGCGGCGTTCAATATCCCGATCGCCTCCGTGTTTTGCTGCCGTCGTATCGCGAGGCACGCAGCGCCGAGGTCGCGGTAGTTCAGGATCTCCCGCGACACCGGAGCGGACGACGCAGCGTCAGGGCTAGCCAGCTGACGCAACTGCGTCACGCACGCGCCCGCTTCGGCGAGCCTGCCTTCTGCCAGATTGAGCCGGGTTCTTTCCGAGAGCGCGGCAGCAACCAGCCGGTCCCAGTGACGTGCCTGACCCAGCGCCTGGCCGGCGTCGAGCAAGGACTGCGCGTGCGCAAAATTGGAGCGTGCCACGGCGATCCGGATGAGGATGCGGTAGCTGATCAGCACGCTGTCGAGAAACACGGCAAGTTCGATGACTGGCATGTGTTCGACGAGCAGCGCTTCGGCTTCGTCGAGCCGGCCCTGCTCATAAAGCAATTGAGCGATCATCGGGGCGCATAGCGCTGCGGCTATCGACTGCGGGCCCGAATGACGTTCGGCGAGCTCCATGGCTTCGTTGAAACGGCGCGCCGCGAGCGGAAGGCGCAGTTGCTGCATCTCCACATGGCCGAGCAGGCAGAGCCGATAGACTGTGGAAAAGACGCTGCGCTGATCCTCTTCGACCGAATCGGGAATCCATGGGGTGGCGTGAAGGGCCTCGAGATCGCCCGCTTTCCAGTGGGCGAAGCGCGCCACGTTCGAGACCGCATTGGTGGTCCACGAATCGCGCGAGGGCCGCTCCAGATATTGTTGCGCGAGCGTAAGCGCTGTTCGCGAGTCGTCCTGCAGCGCTGCCAGCGCCGAGCGAAGGGCGACGCACTCCCATCGGACGTGATCCTCGTCGGCGCCCCTGCCGGCGACATCGCGTTCGATCGAATCCAGCATTGTCACCGCGTCGTCGAAGCGCAAGGCGAGTACGGTGCCCCAGGCGATGGCAAGCGTGACCGTGATCTGTGCGCGCATCAGGTCGGCTGGGAACTGACGCTGCCAGCCGACCAGCGTGAGCAGATCACCTCCTTTGAGGAGGGACTTGGCGCAATGTTCCATGAGGCGAATCGCATCGTCGGTTGCGCCGGCCGCGATGGCGTGCCTGACGGCGTCGGTCCACTGGTGCTGCCCTGCATACCATTGGCATGCGCGGCGATGCAGTTCGGCGATTTCCCCGTGGTATAGCGCTTCCAGCCGGCGTTGAAGATATTCCGCCATGAGCGGGTGATAGCGGAACCAGTGTCCTTCCAGGTCCAGCGGCTCCAGCAGCAACTGGCGCGCAACAATGGCATCCAGCATGGCCTGGCCCGGTTTGATGCCGGTGATTGCCTCACACAGCGGCGCACTCAGACGATTGAGTATCGCCGTACGCAGCATGAACTCGAACATCCCATCAGGTAAGGATTGCAGAATATCTTCGAGGTAGTCTGCCAGCGGCCTCGATGCACCGGTCGGAGCGCTTGCCTGCCAACCTCGGGGGCGATCGTCCCGGGCCAGCACCGAAGCGGAGATACGTAGCGCCGCTGCCCAGCCTTCGGTGGTCGCGAACAGCGATTTCACGTCAGTGACGATGAGCTTGCCGGGGCATTCGCGCTCGACGAAGCGGCGCGTTTCGTCAAAGTTGAATCGCAAGGTCGATGCGTCGATTTCCAGCAGGTCATTTCGTGCCCGCAACCTGGCCGTGGGAAACGGCGGATCCGTGCGTGTGCAAAGCACCACGTGGACTTGCGAGGGCATATTGGCGATGAAGAGCGACATCGCCTCGTGAATCGGTGCCTCGCTGATCAGGTGGTAGTCGTCGATGAAAAGATAGACCTCGTCGTCGACGTCAATGAGCTCGTTGATCAGCGTCGACGCAAGCGAATTCGCCGGCACAAACGAGGCGTCGGCGGTCAGGCCGATCACGGAGGTGCCGACGTTGCCACAGGCTTGCCGCAAAGCGTGAGCGAGGTGATTGAAGTAGCGGGCGGGCTCGTCATCGTCGGCATCGAGCGCTAGCCAAGCGACCCGCGCGCTGCCCGTTGCGAGTGCGTTGAGCCAGGTGAGCGCGAGCGAGGTCTTGCCGAATCCAGCGGGGGCCTTGATCACGGTCAGGCGCTTCGTTTCGGTCTGCGCAGCAAAAGAGGCGAGGCGCGGACGATCGATCAGACCGGCGGGCAGGCGTGGAGGAAAAACCTTCGTTGCAAGGACGAGAGGTGGCCTGTGCGTGGGCGGCGCTTTTATCGCTTTTGTCGCTTCTGTCACGTGCATCAACTGCTCCGGGCATTCGGGTTGACCCTGGCTGCCATCCCCCATCCACGCGGTTGTGCTCCCCTTTATGGGGGATTTTGCACAGCGCTGCGCTCAGACACTATGGATTCCAGCGAGCAGACGCGCAGTTCCACAACTGGACGACGGTGCGGCAGGCCGGCCGGTCACGAGTGATAGCCCCTCGGCGGGCTTTGCATGAACCGGTGTTTTGCTCACGAAATGATACGCCCAACCGCCCTAAGGGAGGAGACATGTATACCGCATCCAGTTGCATTGCGGCGCACAAAAGCGGGCTGGTGGCGCGTATTCCAGACGAACAGAACGGAACCTTGCGCGGCCGCTTCGTATGGCCGGCGTGAGCGGGTCCTCTATCCAATCGGAGCAGACAATGAAAGTACTGGTTCCCGTCAAACGCGTCGTCGACGCGAATGTGAGAGTTTGCGTAAAGGCTGACGGCAGCGCTGTCGATATCGCGAACGTGAAGCTGTCGATGAATCCCTTCGACGAAATCAGCGTGGAAGAGGCCGTGCGGTTGAAGGAAGCCGGCGCGGCTTCGGAAGTAGTTGTCGTCTCGTGCGGCGTGCAGGGCTGCCAGGAAACGTTGCGCACGGCGATGGCAACAGGCGCTGATCGAGGCATCCTCGTGGAGACCGACGCCGAGTTGCAACCGCTCGCCGTGGCGAAGCTGCTCAAGGCACTGGTGGACAAGGAGCAGCCGCAACTCGTCATGCTCGGCAAGCAGGCGATCGACGACGACGCGAACCAGGTCGGCCAGATGCTTGCGGCGCTGCTCGGTTGGCCGCAGGCAACCTTCGCCTCGAAGGTGAGCGTCGAAGCAGGCAAGGCGAGCGTGACGCGCGAGATCGACGGCGGACTCGAGACGCTCGAGGTCGATCTGCCGGCCGTCGTGACTACCGATCTCCGGCTCAACACACCGCGCTACGCGACGCTGCCCAACATCATGAAGGCGAAGAAGAAGCCGCTAGAGGTGGTGACGCCCGCTGCGCTCGGCGTCGACATCGCGCCGCGGCTGACGACGCTGAAGCTAGCTGAGCCGGTGAAACGCGAGGCGGGCATGCGGGTCGCGAATGCCGCGGAACTCGTGGCCAAGCTGAAGAATGTTGCGCACGTCATCTGAAACGGAAGAGGGAATCATGTCCATACTCGTTCTTGCAGAACACGACAACCAGACGCTGAAGGCGGCGACCTTGAACACCGTCACCGCCGCTGCGCGTCTTGGCGAGGAGGTCGATGTTCTTGTCGCCGGATCGCAATGCACGGCCGTAGCCGAACAGGCTGCACGGATCGCCGGCGTGAAGCGCGTGCGGGTCGCCGACGCGCCGCATTATGCGCATCCGCTGGCCGAGAATCTGGCTGCGCTGATCGCAACCATTGCGCCCGAATACAGCCACGTGCTGGCGCCCGCCACGACCACCGCGAAGAACGCGATGCCGCGCGTGGCCGCACTGCTCGATGTCGCGCAAATCTCCGACATCGTTGCGGTCGAATCCGCCGACGTTTTCGTGCGTCCCATCTACGCTGGCAACGTGCTGGCTACCGTGCGAAGCGCGGACCGCATCAAGGTCGTCACCGTACGCACGACCGCCTTTGCGGCGGCGCCTGCCGAAGGCGGTACGGCGACGATCGAATCGCTCGCGCCGGCTGGCGAGGTTGCCGGTTCACGTTTCGTGAGCCAGCAACTGACCCGCTCCGAGCGCCCTGAACTGACTGCAGCGCAGCGGGTGATTTCGGGCGGCCGGGGCATGGGCTCCGGCGAAAACTTCGCACTGCTGGACGACATCGCTAACAAGCTGGGCGCAGCCGTCGGCGCGTCGCGCGCCGCAGTGGATGCCGGTTTTGCGCCGAACGACTATCAGGTGGGGCAGACCGGCAAGGTCATCGCGCCGCAACTCTATATCGCAGTCGGCATCTCGGGCGCGATCCAGCATCTGGCCGGCATGAAGGACTCGAAGGTAATCGTCGCGATCAACAAGGACGAAGAGGCGCCGATCTTTCAGGTCGCCGACTACTGGATCGTCGGCGATCTTTTCAAGGTATTGCCGGAGTTGTCCGGTGAGCTGGACAAGCTGCAACAAAACTGACTCTGGAGACGATGATGAGCACCTATCTTGCACCGCTGCGCGACATGCGCTTCGTAATGACGGAACTGGCCGGTCTCGGCGAGTTGTCTTCGCTGCCGGGCTTCGAGGAGGTGAGCCCCGAACTCGCCGAGGCTGTGCTCGACGAGGCGGCGAAGCTCGCGACCGAAGTGCTGGCGCCGCTTAACAGGTCCGGCGACGAGCAGGGCGCGCAGTTGTCGAAGGACGGCGTCGTTGCTGCGGACGGCTTCGCAAAGGCCTACGGGCAGTTTGCCGAAGGCGGCTGGAGCGGGCTCTCCGGCGACCCGGAGTTTGGCGGCCAGGGGCTGCCTGAGTTGTTGCATGCGGCCACCGTCGAGATGTGGAATTCGTCGAATATGGCGTTCGCGCTGTGTCCTTTGCTGACTGCGGGCGCTACGGAGGCACTAAGGCAGCACGGCTCGGAAGAGCTTAAGAGGTGCTATTTGCCGAAGCTCATCAGCGGCGAGTGGACAGGCACCATGAATTTGACCGAGCCGCAAGCAGGCTCGGATCTCGCTGCGGTACGCACGAAGGCAGTGCCCGAAGGTGACCACTATCGCCTCTATGGCCAGAAGATTTTTATCACGTGGGGCGATCACGACATGACGGACAACGTCACTCACCTCGTCCTCGCACGCACGCCGGATGCACCCGAGGGTGTGCGCGGCATATCGCTGTTTGTCGTACCCAAGTTTCTGGTGAATGCTGACGGCTCCAGCGGCCAGCGCAACGACGCGCACTGTGTGTCGCTCGAGCACAAGCTCGGCATTCACGCGAGTCCGACCTGCGTAATGAGCTTCGGCGATCAGGGCGGGGCGATCGGCTATCTGGTGGGACAGGAGAACAAAGGTCTCGCGCATATGTTCACGATGATGAACGAAGCGCGCCAGAAGGTGGGCATCCAGGGACTCGCGATCGCGGAGCGCGCTTATCAGCAGGCCCGCGAATACGCAAAAGAACGTGTTCAGGGACGGCTCGCGAGCAGCAAATCGGGTGGTGCGGTCGCCATCATTCATCACCCTGACGTGCAGCGCATGTTGCTGACGATGAAGTCGCAGATCGAAGCGATGCGTGCTTTCGCGTATGTGATGGCAGCGGATATGGACCGTGCCCATCGGGACCCCGGCACCGGTGAGCGTGCCCGTCGCCAGGCGCGTGTCGATCTTCTGATTCCCGTGTTGAAGGCGTGGTGCACGGAGTTGGGCGTTGAGATTGCGTCGATGGGTGTGCAGGTGCATGGCGGCATGGGCTACATCGAAGAGACCGGCGCATGCCAGTTCCTGCGCGATGCACGAATCGCGCCCATCTACGAAGGCACGACAGGTATCCAGGCGGCCGACCTGGCAGGCCGCAAGCTTGGTTCGGATGGCGGTGCGGCGATGGCTGCCTTGATTGCGGAAATGCGTCAGGTCGCGGTGGAGCTCGCGCGCAGCGAGGATACGGGAGTGGCGTCCATCGGCGCGTCGCTTGCAAGCGGTGTAGAGGCGCTCGACAGCGCCACCGCGTGGATGCTGCACGCATTGGCGACTGAACCCGACGCAGCGTTGGCCAGTTCCGTCGACTATCTGATGCTCACCGGCTACGTGTGTGGCGGGTGGCAGATGGGGCGCGCAGCGCTCGTTGCATCGAGGAAAAGCACTGCAAACGAAGACCCCGATTTCCACCGTGCCAAGCTCGCCACTGCACGCTACTACGCCGACAAGGTCTTGCCCAAAGCGAATGCGCTGCTGGCGGCGATTCGCAGCGGTTCGTCGAGCGGGACTAGCCTCCCAATCGAGCAGTTTTGAGCGACGACTGAGGGGGGCCGGAAAAGCATTGATGAAAGATCATTGGTATGTAATCCGAAATAAAATGGAGGAGATATGTTTAAAAAACTCGCATGCGCTGCGTTAATCTCGAGCGCGATATGTTCCGGCGCAATGGCGCAGAGCGCGGGAAGCCTCATAACGAGCGTAGGCGGGGCGTGGCTCGACTTTGGGCCGTCTTCCGCCACACCGTTGCAGAGCAGTTCGGCTTTCGGCAACTTCACGTCATCGGGAACAGGTGGTCAGATACACAACACGTTCACGTTGGAGCTCTCGACCACTTATTTCATCACCGACAATATCGCATTCGACCTGGCGACGGGTATACCGCCCAAGCTCCAGCTCTATGCGCAAGGCAACGCCACGCCATTTGGTGCTGGCGGCCCATCGCTCAATCTGGGGAATCTGGCGCCGCTCGCCACCACCCGGTCGTGGGCGCCTATCCTGTTCCTCAAGTACTACTTCTTCGACGCACAGACGAAACTGCGCCCGTTCGTCGGTGTCGGCGGAAACTATACCTGGTACTCGCACACCAATCTCAATTCGACATTCAGCGGCGCGTTGCAGCAGATTGCAGGGCCGGGCGGACAGGTCAAGGCTTCGCTCAGTCCATCGTGGAACCCTGCGTTCGATGTGGGCGCCTCTTATAACATCAGCAAGAACTGGTACGCGACTGCGTCGGTGACTTATCTGTTTCTGAAGACCAATGCGACGGTCAGTGCGATGGCCGCCAACGGTCAGACGGTGTTGTCCAACAAGACGCGCATCACGGCGGATCCGGTGATCGTTTTTCTGGGGCTGGGATACCGGTTCTAAGAACCTGATGTGCTAAATCGGGGCCGCGCTGTGCGGCCTTCGAGACGCATCAAGATTTACCTCCCTGCTTTTCCAGACCTTCCTCTCGGCTTTCCTAAGCCTTTGGGCATCTCCATCACAACCTCCGAAAGCTCTTTGCAAGATTTATCTTGCAGATGAGAATAACTCGCATTATCATTCGCGTTTTAGATTTTCTGTTTCCGCTTAACAACCACTCGCTACAGGCGCTTGCGTCCCGCGCAGTCATGCTGCATGGGCGTTGGCCTGCGCCTGCGCTCGACCCAAAAAAACATGCAGAACCTGTCCACTACCAGCCATCTGGCGTTCGTCCGCGGCGCGACCCGTACTCCTTCGCTTCTCAGTGCCGCGCTGTTGGCAAGCGTCGGCCTTGCGCTTTCCACTCTGTCGACGCCCGGCTGGGCGCAAACCGTCGCCGCGTCGGATGCAGTCACGACGCTGCCCGCCGTCACCGTGACCGCGGCGGCCGACCCGGCCACGCAATCCAACAGCGTCAGCGCCGGCGCGCTGGGCACGCGCAAACAGGTGGACACGCCGTTCTCTACCCACGTGGTGACGAGCGAAGAGGCCGAGGATCTGATGGCATCGACGGCGAACGATCTGTTCGCGTACGATCCGGCCACATCGGTCAGCAGCAGTAACCGGATCAGCGAAAACTCGATGTTCACCGTGCGAGGCCTGCCGATCGACACGCTCAACGGCATCAAGGTAGACGGCCAAAGTTTTCCGTCCTGGGACACGGATCTTTCGCTCGAACCGTTCGAACAGGTGCAACTGCTCAAAGGTCTGTCGGGGTTCATGTATGGCTTCGGCTCGCCGGGTGGGATCGTCAACTACGTATTGAAGCGGCCGACCGACGAGCCGTATCGCAGCATTTCGGTGGGCTACGAGTCTGCTGGCGTGTTCAGCGAAACGGTCGATCTGGGTGGCCGCTTCGGCAACGACGACCGCTTCGGTTATCGCCTGAACCTGGTGAACGAAGACGGCAACACCGCCGAAGCAAATGGTCATGTGCGCCGCCAGGTGGCGTCGCTGGCGTTCGACTTTCGTATCACCCCGGATCTTACCTGGAGCGCCGACGCGTTCTATCAGAAGCGCAAAACCAACGGCACGCTGTTCGGCCTGATGTTCGGCTCGGGGCTCGGCATTCCCGATGCCAGCACGATCACGCACGACCTCACGCAGCCGCAGAACTACTACGAGACAGAGATGGCCTCGTTTGGCACGGGCCTCGACTATCGTCTCTCCGAGAACTGGCACGCGAGCCTGAAGTACCGTTTCGCCAAGGAGAACCGCACCAACTCAGATAGCCTGTTGTACGTGACCGATGCCGCCGGCGACTATTCGAATACGCTGTATGCCGCGATGACGCGCTACTTCTACCAGAACGTCGACGCGATGGTGCAAGGCCAGTTCAATACCGGCAGCATCAGGCACGATGTTGTCATCGGCGCGGGTTTCCAGTCGCAGACGAGCGAGTACAGCAACAGCACAGGTTGGAACGAAGGCTATAGCCTCGGCACGGGCAATCTGTATAGCAGCAGCTTGCTGACGAATGCCGAGGTCGGGATTGGCGAAGATCTTTACCGGCAGTCGCGCACGACCCAGGCCGCGCTGTATGCAAGCGACACCGTGCAGTTCACCTCGCGCTTCTCTGCGCTGCTCGGTTTGCGCTACACGCAGTTCCGCGAGAACGTCTACGGTCCGAGCAGCGCGGTGTCATCGCAATACAGCGCCAATCCGGTCACGCCGACCGTTGCGCTGATGTTCAAAACTGATCCGTACTCCACAATTTATGCGAGCTATGTCGAGTCGCTGGAGCAGGGCGGTTCGTCGTCGAACACCAACGTCAATTATCCCGCCACCTACGGTCCGCTGCGTAGCAAGCAGTATGAAGTCGGCTTCAAGACGGATCACAAGAAGTGGGGCGCCGACGTGGCGCTGTTCCGTGTCGATCAAGGCTACGACTACACCAACAGCGAGAACGTCTACGTACAGGACGGCATGAAACGCTACACCGGCGTCGACGCGAGCGGCTGGCTCGCGCTCACCAACGAATGGCGCGTGCTCGGCGGCGTGATGTGGCTCGACGCCAAGGCGGTCGATATCGACGACCCGAGTATCGAAGGCAAGCGCGTCTACGGCGCGCCGCGCTTCACGGCGACGGGCCGGATCGAATACAACCCGTCGTATCTGCGCCCGCTCACGCTCGCTTTCGGGGGCAAGTACGTCGGCAACATGGCCGTCGACGCAGCCAATACGCAGTTCGTGCCGTCATACGTCACGTACGACGTGAGCGGCAAGTACGAAACGCGGATCGACGGCAAGGACGTGACGTTCCGCGCGGGGATCAACAACCTGCTTAACCGCCGCTACTGGACCACGGCGTGGGGCTATTACGTTGCGCCGTCGCCGACGCGCACCGCCGTGGCCAGCGCCACGATGCAGTTCTAAATGCGGTGGCCGGCGTTTTGCAGCGCGTGGGCATGGTGACGCCCGCGCCATGGCAGCAAGGCGCCCGCATGCATCCGACGTTACGCCTATGAGACCGATACTTGTTCGCCTGCACCGCTGGTTCGGCATCGGCACAGCGCTGTTCCTGTTCGTCTCCGGTCTCACAGGCGCCGTCATCGCGTGGAACCAGGAACTCGATGCGGCGTTGAACCCGGGGTTCTTCTACGCGCGATCCTCGGCGCCTGCCTTGTCGTCGCTTGAACTTGCGAATCGTGTCGAAGCCACCGACCTTCGCCTGCTCGTGACCTATCTGCCGCTGGGCGTGGTGCCGGGCCGAACGCTGCTGATGCGTGTCGAGGGCCGGCCCGATCCCGCGACGGGTCAGCCTTATGCGCTGGGTTTCAATCAGATTGCGGTGGATCCGGCTACGGGGATCATCCAGGGCCGTCGCGACTGGGGCGCGTTGTCGCTAAAGCGGCTCAACCTGATGCCGTTCCTTTATCAGTTCCACTACACACTTTATTTACCCATCACCGGTGGCGGGATTGCCATTGGCGTCTGGCTGCTGGGGATCGTCGCCATTGTCTGGCTGTTCGACAGCGTGATTGCGTTGGTGCTGGCGTTTCCGAGCTTCAGGACATGGCGTAAGTCGCTTGCATTTCGCGTGCGCCGCGGCGGCTATCCGCTGGTGTTCGACCTGCATCGCTCTGGTGGCGTGTGGGTGTGGGGTCTGCTGGGCGTAATTGCGGTGACGTCAATTTCGATGAACCTCGAGCGACCCGTCATGCGTCCGGTGGTGTCGCTTTTTTCCACGCTGACCCCCGGACCGGAAAGTAATCCAGAGTTGCTCGCACCGCATCCGGTCAGCGCCGCGCCTTTGAGCCGCGAGCGTATCGTTGAACTCGCAAGCGCTGCCGGACACCGGATGAAGTTGAATGCCGAACCCGGCGCGACGTTTGAGATTGCCTCGCTCAACCTGTACGGAGTGGGCTATTTCAAACCCGGCGGTGATTATGCGGATGGCAGTCTCGGCAATGCCTGGCTCTACTGGGACGCGAGGACTGGACAGAAAGTCGGAGGCTCAGTGCCGGGTCGTGGAACCGCTGGCGATATCTTCATGCAGGCGCAGTTCCCACTGCATTCAGGTCGCATCCTTGGGCTACCGGGCCGCATTCTGGTCAGCTTCATGGGCGTGATGGTGGCACTGCTGAGCGCGACCGGCCTTGTTATCTGGTTCAAGAAGCTCAAGGCTCGCCGCAGTGCTGCGCAGCGGGTGAAGACGAGCAAGCCAGCGATGCTGCGATAGCGCGTCCGGAAGGATAGCTTCGCTCATGCGCAGTGTGCGCGGTCCCACCGTGCTTCGCTGCTTCAAGCCCGGTACTTCACGGTCGCGCGCACGAATTCAACGAAGCGCGTCATCACCGGGTCGTCTCGCTCCGCCTGCCACGCGAGGCCGACCTGCCATTGCGCCGCCGCACCACGTAGCGGCAGCACGCGCGCGTCGCGCAGCAGGTATTGCGTGCGTGAGGGTAGAAAGGCCGCTCCGACTCCCGCCGCGACGGCCGCAAGAACCGTCTGGATGTCGTCGGCCTGCTGGGTCACGCGCGGCACGAAGCCATGTTCGCTGCACCAGCGGTCAATCTGCGCGGCGAGTCCCGGGCCGCGGCCGCGCGCGAGGCCGATAAACCCCTGCTCATTCAATTCCTCGAGATTGGTCGGGATGCGTTTCCAGCGCGCGTGTTGCGGCACCGCTAGCGCGAGCGCTTCGTCCAGCACCGCAAAGGCGTCGAGGCCGCTGTCTGCCGGCAAGCGCAGGAAGCCGACGTCGAGCTTGCCGGCGAGCAGCCGCCTGCCTTGCTCTGCGGACGAGAGATCGTTCAAGGTGACGCTCACCTTCGGACATTGCCCGCGGAATTCCGCAATCAGTTGCGGTGCGAGTGTCAGGGTCGAGAGTCCGAGGCCGACTCGCAAGTAGCCGCGCGTGCCGCTGCTCGACTCGCGCGCCCGGCTGTAAATTTCGTCGGCATCGCGCACGAGCGACTGAGCGTCAGGTAGAAATCCGGCGCCGAAGGTGGTGAGTTCTGCGCCGTGCCGGCCGCGCTCGAACAGCCGCGCGCCAAGGCTTTCTTCCAGCGCGACGATCTGTTTGCTAAGCGCCGGCTGGCTCACGCACAGGACTTCCGCGGCGTGGCCGAAGTGGCGCAGTTCGGCCACGGTGAGAAAGGCGCGCAGCAGTTTCAGTTCCATTCCATGAAGTAATCGAACGTATCGGAATATTCATTTTACTTATCGAATGCCCGGCGGTCCAATGGAGTTGTTCCGTCCTTCAGGTCGTGAGATGTCATCCTCGTCTATTCCCACGCTGCGCGTTGCTTCCATCCCATTGCGATCCCGTCGCGGAGAGCCTGCGCAGAACGTCGCGCGGGTCGCCGAGTGGCTCGTGCTTGCGGCTCGCGATGAGATTGGCCTCGCCGTGTTTCCGGAGGCCTGTCTTGTGGGCTATGGCAGCCTCGCGAAGTTGCATCGCGATGAACTCGAAGCGCTCGCCGAAGCGCTCGACGGGCCCATGATGGGCGCTGTGGCAGATGCCGTCGAGCGCACGGGGGTGGCTGCTGGCGTGGGTTTCATCGAGCGCTCGCTGGATGGCCGTCTGTTCAATAGTTATGCGGTGTGCCTGCCCGGTGGCGTACGTCATTGTCACCGCAAGCTACATGCATTCGAACATCGGCGCATTGTCAGCGGTGACCGTTTCACCGTCTTCGATACGGCGTGGGGTGTTCGCGTCGGAGTCCTGATTGGTGGGGATGCTTATCTGGTCGAGAACGTGCGTATGACGGCACTGATGGGTGCCACGCTACTCGTCGCGCCACATCGGAGCTACTCAGCGCAGCGCGGAGGTGGGCGCGTTCTGCAGCCGGTGTCGGCGGAACAATGGCGGAATCGCGAGGCGAAGGCGGGGGCACCGGGGACACCGCTGACACCAGGGGCCTCGCGGGCCGCAGGTTCCGCGGTTGCTGATGGGCGCGCAGGTATGGCAGGTCTGGCAGGCGTGCGGGCACGGCGCGATGCGGAGGATTGGGTACGTGCCTGGCTACCCGCGCGGGCAGCGGACAACGGCATCTTCGCCGTCTTCAGCGATGGGCTTGATCTCCGTAGCAACGAAGGAGCGCCCGGAGTCGGGATGATCGTCGATCCATGCGGCGGCATTCTGGCCGAGAGCACCCGCGTTGACGACGCCTCCGCGGAGGGCGTCATCGTCGCGGCCAGCGTCGATCCAGACCTGATTGCCACGAGCGCAGGGCAGCAATGGCTAAGGGCGCGTCGGCCGGATCTTTACGCGCCTTTGGGTCGTGCGGATCGTGACGCGGCCGTTTTCGAACCGCGTGGAGTTACTTCACGTGGCTCAATTGCCGTGAGTTTTGCGCAGGTAAGCCGTAGGTGAACAACGGCGAGGCCCACGTGACGCCCATGTGATGCCCCCATTACCGCAACCCGACAGAGATCAATCGTGGACGGCTTGCATCCGCTCGACAGCGGGCGCTGAATCCACCACCATATCAGCCTCATTCCCCCCAGCACCGACATACCCATGGCACTCAAAGCAGTCTTTTTCGATGTCGGCGAGACCTTGATCGACGAGACCCGCGATTGGGGCGAGTGGGCCGACTACCTGGGCGTCACCCGTCTGACATTGTTCGCCGCCTTGGGTGCCGTGATCAACCGCGGACAGCATCATCGAGAGGTGTTTCAGCTGATTCGTCCGGGCTGCGATTTCGCCGCGCTGAAAGCGCGGCGTCAGGCGGAGGGGAGAGCCTACGCACTTCAGGCGAAGGATTTGTATCCCGACGCCGTGCCTTGTCTAAGCGAGCTGAAGGCTCGCGGGGTGAGAGTGGGCATTGCGGGGAATCAGCCGGCTGCCATCGAAGACGCACTAGCTTCGCTCGGCGTGCCTGCTGACATCGTTGCATCGTCGCAAACGT
>Ga0302316_10001215_pt1 | contig 20864 bp, 18 predicted proteins | sample III_Palsa_N3_2_FD_200456 | JGI IMG/M metagenome (GOLD analysis project Ga0302316, IMG submission 200456) | Peat permafrost microbial communities from Stordalen Mire near Abisko, Sweden - III_Palsa_N3_2 | ecosystem: Environmental > Terrestrial > Soil > Palsa > Peat permafrost | place: Sweden...
CTTATGCACCGCCCAAAGCTGATTGATCCGCATCCCGATCAGGAACACCACAAAGTCCCCCTCGATCTGCGCCGCAAACCGCCCGTTCATCACGTCCGCCATACACGCCTCCGAACACCAATCGACGAACGCTACACCTCCGCCAGCATCTCCGCCCGCGGATCCTCCGGGTTCAACTTCTGCAGCTCCCGCAAAATCTCCTTTGACCGCTCATCCTGCACCTTTGGCACGACGATCTTCACCTCAACAATCTGATCGCCGCGATGCCCCTCGCGCGTCGCACTGGTCACACCCTTCTCCCTCATCCGAAGCTTCTGCCCCGTCTGCGTCCCCGGCGGAATCTTCACCGTAGCGCGCCCCGACTCCGTCCCCACCCCATCCACAGTCGGCACCTCAATCTTCGACCCCAGCGCCGCCTCCATCGCGGTCACCGGCACCGTGATATGAATGTCATCGCCCACCCGCCGGAACAGCTTGTGCGCCCCCACCTTGATGATCAAATACAAATCCCCATTCGGCGCGCCCTCGGTCCCGGCATTGCCTTTACCAGCCAGACGAATCCTCTGCCCATCCCGCGTTCCCGCCTTGATGTTGAACGACAGCGGCTCGCGCTTCGTCACCACGCCCGCACCCTCGCACGTCGGGCAAGCATTCTGCACCTTGCCCGTCCCACCGCATCGTGGGCACTGAATATTGAACTTCATCCGCCCACCCATCTGCGTCACCTGCCCTGACCCATGGCACTCCGGGCACTCCATACTCCCGCCCAGCACCGCCTTGCCCTTGCACGTCGGACACTGCTCCTGCCGATGAATCTCCAGTCGCGTCACGCCTCCACGAATCGAAGTCCAAAAATCAATCTCAACTTGATATTCCAAGTCCGTCCCAGGCTGCGGCCCGCGAGCCTGCCGCCCGCCCCCACCGAACATCCCCGAAAATACATCCTTAAAACTCCCCCCAAATCCCTCATTACTCTGCCCGCGCGATGAAGCCTTCCCACCCCCCTGGAACCCAGAAAAATCAAACCCGTCAAAATCAAACGGCACTCCCTGCTGCCCACGCCCACCGCCAGCGCCCGCCCCGCCACCGAACCCACCAGCCCCACCCGGCGCACCACCACCGCGCGCGTATGCCTCCGCGGTAGCCGCATCAATGTTGTCCGAGTAGAACCCCACCTGGTCATAAATCTTCCGCTTCTTCTCATCACTCAACACGTCATTAGCCTCGGAGAGTTCCTTGAACTTCTCCTCAGCCTTCTTATCGCCAGGATTCACATCCGGGTGATACTTCCGCGCCAGCTTCCGAAACGCCTTGCGAATCTCTTCCGTCGTCGCGGTCTTCTTCACGCCCAGCGTGCCGTAATAATCTTTTGTCTTTGTCGTCGCCATATCTTCTTCCCAACTTACTCTACCCACCGTCCCACTGAATAGCTTTTCATCCGTGAGACTTTCAACTCTCCGTCCCACTCTGGCACACGGGGCACCAAAACAAATTCCGTCCCGCGAACCCTTCCCGCTTCATCACCTTCGTCCCGCAGACCCGGCAAGGCTGCCCATTCCGCCGATACACATAGTGCTCGTCACCCACCTGCACCGGCTCCGTCTTGCTGTCCCTATCCTTCGCCAGCGTAGTCACAATTCGCCGATCCACCATCCCCGCCCGCATCAACGGCCCAAGCTCCTTCCACATCTTCTTCACCACCGTCGCCGGTACATCCCTTCCCGGAGTAAACGGACTCTGCCTCGCACGAAACAACACCTCCGCACGAAAGATATTCCCCACCCCCGCCATAACATACTGCTCCATCATCAATATCCCAATCGGCTTCTTGCTCTTCGCAATCCTCTCCATCGCCTTCTCCGGCCCATCCCCATCCAAAGGATCAGGCCCAAGCCTTTCCCGCAGCGCATCCCATTGAGCGTTCGTGTATACCGAACAATCCATCGGCCCGCGCAACTCCACCCACGCAATTTGTTCCGGCTGCAAATGCCCCGTCCCGTCATCGCTCGAATACCACGAATGCCGTTTACTCAGCCCCGTCACCATCGGCTTCTTCACCGCCGCAGCATTCCACATCCGCATCCGCAACGCCCCGCGCACCGCCGGCAGCGGCCCCGACCCCTCCGTGAAATCTCCCTGCAATCCCAAGTGCACATGCAGGATCCGATCCCTCCCAAAGTCATACCCCAGGTGCTTCCCCACCGCCATCACCCGACGCAGTTTCCGACCATCCAACAAATCCCAATCCGTAAACCGGCCCTGCGGCCCATCCATCCGCACCGTCTTCCCAGCAAACGCCGCCGCATGCCGCTCCGCCCACCGATGAATCTCATTCCCCTCAGGCATTTCACTCTCTCCAGACCCTAAAACTCCACAACCACTTTGCCCACCACGCCAGCTTCCACCAACGCGTGAGCCGCACCAATCTCTCCCACCGAGAATCGCTGTTCACTCATCAACGGCCGCAGCTTCCCTGCCTCGACAAGCTTCGCCGCCTCCGTCAAAATCTTGCCGTGATGCGCCCGGCTCTTGCCAGTGAGCAGCGGCATCAGCGTAAACACACCCGAGTAGCTCGCCCCGCGAAACGACAGCGGCGCCAGCGAATGCGTTCCCCACCCCAGGCAGCTCACCACGTGTCCCGTATAACGCTTCACCGCCACAAACGACGCGTCCAGCGTCGCTCCCCCAACCGTGTCATACACCACATCAAACCCTTCGCCCGCAGTATTCGCGCCCACATACTCCTCCACCGAACTCGCACGATAATCAATCGTCTTCGCGCCGAATCCCTCCACAATCTTTTTCTTCTCAGCCGACACGGTAGCGAACACCTCCGCCCCATACGCCACCGCAATCTGCACCGCCACCGACCCCACACCCCCCGCACCCGCATGAATCAGCACCGTCTGCCCTGCATGAACCTTCGCGCGATCCACCAAACCCTCCCACGCCGTGATCGTAATCAACGGCAACGCTGCCGCCTCGCGCATCGAGATGTTCCGCGGCTTGTGCGCCAGCAAATCCGCATCGACCGCAATCAACTCCGCCAGCGTCCCTTGCAGTCCGCCAACGCCGCCCACCATGCCATACACTTCATCGCCCGCGCGAAATTCACGCACACCCGCGCCCACCTGCTCCACGACCCCAGCCATATCCAATCCCAACACCGCCGGCAGCGGCTGTTTCGCATGAGCCGCCTGCCCCGCACGAATCTTCAAATCCAACGGATTCACGCCGCTCGCATGAACCCGCACCAGCACGTCGCGCTCGCCCAACTCCGGCGCCAGCAAATCCACCCGCTGAAACTCCCCACCTGCCTCTTCGACAACATACGCTCGCATATCAAACTCTCCCAGGCGTCGACTCCGCCGATCCAACAGCAAGAGCTGTGGCCCGCGCACAAACCTTCGCGAAAGCCACAGCTCCTACCCGCATCAAACCGCACGTCCTTAATTCCAAACAGTAGATGCCTTGATCGCCGCAACATTAAACATATGATCCGGCTCACTCTCCTGCATCTTCGCCACGAACGCCTCAGCCTCTTCGCGCGTCGCAAACACACTCCGCTGATACAGCCGCCCTGCGCGCAACGCATCGCACTGCCATAGCGTCTCGCGCCCATGCACGCTTGCATCGCCGAGCTCCCAGTGAATCGCTCCAGGCCACGCCTGGTCCTGCCGTCCTTCGCTATCGTTTGTCATCGCGCTACCTCCTGGTACTTCTTTCACCCTGATGATTGGATTCCCCAACCACCTCTTCCGACCTACTTCTCTTAACCCGACTTTCACAACATCGACGCGGTCGGTACCACCCTGCCGCGGCCATGCACTTCTATACGAATAAGGAGGAGCCGAAGCCCCTCCTCATCCAATACGCACAACAGCTAAAACTAGTTCAACCTGATCTACGTTTCATACTTCAACGCGACTTATTTTTCTGTGTCGACATACTCAGCATCGATCACGCCTTCGTCCTTCTTCGCCTCGTCAGCCGTTCCAGCCGCCGCTGCGTCGCCATCCGTAGGAGCCGTCGTACCCGCCGCATTGGCCTTATAAACCGCCTCTGCCAGCTTGTGGCTCGCCGCCGTCAGCTTATCCTTCGACGCGTTCAGTTCGCTCGTGCTCGGATCGCTGCCGCCAAGTGTCGACTTCGCTTCAGCAAGCGCGCTTTCAACCTCGCTCTTGTCCGACGCCTCGACCTTCTCGCCGCCATCCTTCAGCATCTTCTCGACGTTGTACACCAAAGAATCAAGCTGGTTCTTCGCCTCGATCTTCTCCTTGGCTTCCTTGTCCTCGGCCGCGTGCGCCTCGGCATCCTTCGCCATGCGCTCAACCTCGTCCTTGCTCAGACCCGAAGAACTCGTAATCGTAATCTTCGCGTCCTTGCCCGTCGCGTTATCCTTCGCACTCACATTCAGAATGCCGTTCGCGTCGATGTCAAACGTAACCTCGATCTGCGGCACGCCCCGCGGAGCCGGCATGATGCCGCCCAGCTTGAACTTGCCCAGCGTCCGATTCTGCGCCGCCATCGGCCGCTCACCCTGCATCACGTGAACCTCAACCTCGCTCTGGTTATCAGCAGCAGTCGAGAACGTCTCCGACTTCTTCGTCGGAATTGTCGTGTTGCGCGGGATCATGCTCGTGGCCACACCGCCCATTGTTTCGATGGACAGAGTAAGCGGAGTAACGTCCAGCAGCAGCAGGTCCTTCACATCGCCAGAAAGCACGCCAGCCTGGACCGCAGCACCAATCGCAACAACCTCATCCGGGTTCACACCCTTATGCGGCTCTTTGCCGAACAGCTTCTTCACCAGCTCCTGGATCGCCGGCATACGAGTCTGTCCGCCAACCAGCACGACCTCGTCGATCTTGCTGGCATCCACGCCCGCATCCTTCATCGCCTGCTTGCAAGGACCAACCGACTTCTCCAGCAGATCAGCAACCAGCTGCTCCAGCTTCGCGCGGCTCAGCGTACGCACCAAGTGCTTCGGTCCGCTAGCGTCAGCCGTAATGAACGGCAGATTGATCTCTGTCTCCTGCGCCGTCGACAACTCGATCTTCGCGCGCTCGGCAGCATCCTTCAGCCGCTGTAGCGCCATCTCGTTGCCCTTCGACGTCAGATCCAAACCAGTTTCGGTCTTGAACTCTGCAATCAACCAATCCACAATCCGCTGGTCAAGGTTATCGCCGCCAAGGTGCGTATCACCATTAGTCGACTTCACCTCAATCACGCCATCACCAACTTCGAGAATCGAGATATCGAACGTACCGCCGCCAAAGTCATACACGGCAATCGTCTCGTCCTTCTTCTTATCCAGGCCATACGCAAGCGCAGCCGCAGTAGGCTCGTTCACAATGCGCTTTACATCGAGTCCAGCAATCTTGCCAGCGTCCTTGGTCGCCTGCCGCTGCGCATCGTTGAAGTACGCCGGAACCGTAATCACAGCCTCGGTCACCGACTGCCCCAAGTAGTCCTCAGCAGCCTTCTTCAGCTTCTGCAAAATCATCGCCGAGATCTCAGGAGCCGTATACTCATGCCCCTGCGCGACCACCGCAATGTTGTCGCCCTTGGCCACAACCTTGTACGGCACCATCTTCATCTCGTCGCCCACTTCATTCAGCCGACGGCCCATGAAGCGCTTGATCGAATAAACCGTGTTCTCCGGGTTGGTGATCGCCTGGCGTTTCGCCACCATGCCCACCAGCCGCTCACCACTCTTGGTGAACGCAACGATAGACGGAGTCGTCCGACCACCCTCTTCGTTCGGAATGACCTTGGGCTCGCCGCCCTCCATCACCGCAACGCAGCTATTGGTCGTTCCCAAATCAATACCAATAATTTTTCCCATAACTGATCCTCATCCTTTAGTAGCCGTAGCCCTACCGCGAGCCCTTGGCCCAAACTTTCGACCAACCCTCACTAGATTCGCATGTGAGTGACTTACTGTCAACTTATATGATGCGGTTTATAGCCGCTGGTTGCATAATCTGCCCCAGTAAACCACCTTTATTTGTGCCATACTGTGTCCACTTCATGCGGCTCCCTCGTTTTATGCGAATCCCCGCCGTTCTGGCGCTCCTTTTGAGCCCCTCTCGCCAATTCACCGCCCAGCAGGCTCCCGCACCGCCGCCGCCCCCCAACCCTAAAACCCTCGCCCAGGCCGCTCTGCAGCGCATGATCCAGGCCGACGACGCCAAAACCCACTTCACCCGCTTCGATCTCGAACACACCACCAACCGCAACCAAAAAGGCAAGCTAACCTCCCAGTACACAGCACTTTACGAAGACACGTGGATCAACGCCCTCCCTATAAGCGCCTCGTCGAGTGGAACAGCAAGGCCCTCACCGGCGCAGATCTAGCCGCCGAACAGGCCCGCTACGACAAAGCCGTAGCCGACCGTCAGAAGCTCGACATCGCCAGTCGCGCTGCCCTTAAGCATCAAAAGTTGATAAACACCAACATTGGCCTCAACAAGATCCTCACCGCCGACTATCGCGTGTCCGAGCTTCGCCAACAGACCCTCAACGGCCAACTCATCCACGCCCTCGAAGCCGACCCCCAGCCCTCCCTCGACCCCGCCCATCCCATCCCGCAGCAACGCTTCGAGATTTGGATTACCGACGTAGACCCTGTCATCGTGCGTCTCGTCTGGACTCTCCTTGACGATGAGCCTCCAACCCTCCGCGGCACCACCTTTCTGACGGAGTTTCAGATGATCGATGGCCTGCCTCTCCCCTCCCACGAGCTCGACCACGCCAACGCGCCTGCAGGAAATAAGCTCTTGGCGATCGATTCAGAGCACACCTACACGCGTTACCGCCGCTTCACCACCACCGTCACCCTCAAATCCACCTCCGACCCCGACACCCCCGCACCCCCCAACTAAACCATCTCCGCCGCCTTCACCCGCCCCTTGGTCAGAAACCACGCCAGCAGCACCACCGCTGCCACGACTCCAAGCACCGCGTCGGTCCCCACCAGCCCTCTCACTCCCCATGTCTTATCGCCCCAGCCAGCGAGCGCCGTCATGTACACCACCGGCACATTCCCCATCGAATTGATGATCGAATACCTCCCGCTCCCGCTCTTCCCCGATCTTCCCAGAAACTCGAGAATGACCGCAGTAAACATCGCATTTGCGGTCCCAATCGTGAACAAATACAGCCCAACCCCGACATAATAGGTGCTCGGACGCAGCGGCCCCAGCCACAGAATCCCCAGCGTCGCAGCATTCACAACGCCAACCAGCAGATAGCCCACCGAAGCCCGAATCCGCGCCGGAATCAGCGTCGCCGCCATCGCACCCAGCGCCATTAGCAGCGCCCCGGCCAGGCCATTCATCCACGCCATCTGGTGGCCATTCACACCGTAATCCTGCGCAACGCCCGGCAACAGTCCACTCGACGCCCCGCTCGCAATCGGAAACAGCAGCGTCAGCGTGTACGGCACCGCCCGCCAGCAGAAAAACGTCGCCTTGAACTCCCCCCACACCCGCCGCAGCGTCTCGCCCAGTCCGTCGTCGACGATCAGCCCCTGCTGTGGCGCCGCCAACGCCGCCAGCGAAGGCAAAATAATCATCGCCGCCACCACCCACCCCAGCAGTCCTTGTCCCATCTGGGTCACAAGGATCGACAGCCCAAAAACTGCCAGCCCGCCCAACCCCAGCGAAGATCCCTGGTAGTAGCTGCTCGCCACCCGCCGCGATCGCTCCTGCCGCAGCGCGCCCATCATCCCGCCGCAGCTCGACACCACCAGTTGCCCGCAGCACACGCCCAGGAACATCACCGCCACCGCTCCCGGGGAGCCCAAATTCTTCGCATGAAACGCCACCGCCAGCAGCAGCCCCGCACACGTCGCACCCACTATCAGCCAAGTGCGCCGCCGCATCAGAAAATCCGTCACCGGACTCCACAAAAAATACAGCGTCTGCGGCAAAATCAGCAGTGACACAACCGCGCCGATTCGCTCAACACTCACACCCTGCCGCCGCATCAGGAACGACAGCGCGCCTTGCACCAGGCCAAATCCAATCACCGCCGACGGCGCAATCAGCAGCCCAAATACCCACGGCCGTTCGCTAGGCTCCACCGCCGCGAGGCCGCCCGCTCCCCCCTCCCCCTCGATCTCGGCCCCCACCGCTTCGATCTCGTTCATTCCCCCCAAAAATTACCACATCCCGCCGCCTCATTGACTCGACGGCCCCAACTCTCTACGCTCAAGCCAAATGGCTTCCGACGCAACCCTCAGAGATCTACCCCCCGATGCGGCCGCCTCGTCCGCTTCGTCCACCGGACCTTCGACCGTCGCCGGCACCCCTCCCAAAACCCGCCGCGACGCCGCCCTCGACGGCCTCCGTGGCCTCGCTATCCTCCTCGTCTTCATCTTCCACTACGGCGGAGGCCTCCAGTCCACCAAGCCCGCCCAGCGCCTCGCCGGCTACTTCACCCAGTTCAGTTGGTGCGGCGTCGTCCTCTTCTTCGCCCTCTCCGGCTTCCTCATCACGGGCAGCCTTTGGGAAACCAACCATACCGCCTACCGCTTGCGTAACTTCTACGCCCGCCGCGCTCTCCGCATCCTTCCTCTCTACATCCTGGCGCTGCTCGCCACCGCCATCGCCGCCCTGCTCACCGGCGCCCATCTCGCGCAACTCAAGCCGCTGCTGGTCTTCGTCTTCTTCCTGCAAAACTTCCCCCACCTCTCCAGCTATGCCCTCAGTAACCACTCCCCCCTGCCCCTCTACCACTTCTGGACCCTGGCCGTCGAAGAGCAGTTCTACCTCATCTGGCCGGTCGTCATGTTCCTCGCACACAGCCGCCGTCACGCCCTTCGCATCAGCCTTTGGTTCTTTGGCATCTGCGAGCTTTTCCTATACTGCGTCTACACCCTTTCCCCCTTCGTAGGCGCCGTAACCCACCATTTGTACGACTACTTCCTGCTCACCCAGGGCGGCGCCATCGCCCTCGGCTGCGCCCTCTCCCTCGCCATGGGCAATCGCACCAATCCCTTAGGCCGCAAGCCCGGCACCCACCGTGTCGTCCGCAAATACGCTCTCCATGCCTTCATCGGCGGCCTCGTCATTTACCTTTGGGCCGGCATTGCCTGCGGAACGCTCTATCTCACCTACCCAGTCCAGTTCTGGATCGGCCTCCCCGCCCTCAGCATCGCCGCTGCCGCCACCATCCCTCTGGTACTCCGCACCGGCCTTCCCCGCAAAATCTTTTCCTGGACACCTCTCGGCTGGCTCGGCCGCATCAGCTACGGCTTCTACGTCTTCCACATCCTGCTCGAACCCCTCTACGACCGCCTCGGCGCCACCATCGCCCACACCAACTCCGGCGACTACTACCACATCGTCCGTGCCATCCTTGCCTTCGTCCTCACCTGTATCGTCTCCCTGCTTTCCTTCTACCTCTTCGAGATGCCCATCCTCTCGCTCAAACGCTTCTTCCCCGTCAACGCCTCCCTTCCCTGGGGCGAGCCCATCAACGAAACCCCGCGCTCCCGCCGCCGAACCTCCCATTCCGTCCCCAAAGGAGCCTCCTGAAACTTAGCGGCATCCCTTCCTAAGGAAGAACATCCAACCTTTGTTAGAAGTTCGAGATCATAATCTCTGTTCCACACGCGCCTCAACCAACTCCTGCCAGAGAGTCGAGATCGCAGAGCATGGCCGCTGCTGCCGCACCCGCGCCCACCAACGCCGCACCCCAGGCCGCCCCGGCCCAGGCGCCCGACACCACCCATGAACTCACCCATGGCGTAAACCCGTGGTGGATCGCCGCCGCCGTCATGCTCGCCACCTTCATGGAGGTCCTCGACACCTCCATCGCCTCCGTCGCACTCCCCTACATCGCCGGCTCCCTCTCCGCCACCAACGACGAAGCCACCTGGGTCCTCACCAGCTACCTCGTCTCGAACGCCATCATCCTTCCAGCCTCCAACTGGTTCTCCCTCCGCTTCGGCCGCAAGCGCTTCCTCATGATCTGCGTCGCCATCTTCACGGTGGCCAGCTTCGCCTGCGGTGCCGCCCCCTCACTCGGCCTCCTTCTCCTCTTTCGAGTCATCCAGGGTGCCGGTGGCGGAGCCCTCCAACCCATCTCCCAGGCCGTCCTGCTCGAAAGCTTTCCGCCCGCCAAGCGCGGCGCCGCCATGGCTGTCTTCGCTCTCGGCGTAGTCGTCGCCCCCGTCCTCGGCCCCACCCTCGGCGGCTGGCTCACCGACACCTACTCCTGGCGCTACGCCTTCTACATCAACATCCCCATCGGCATCATGGCCCTGTACATGATCAACAAGTACATCCACGATCCCAGCTACATCAAGAACGCCAAGGTCTCCCGCTTCGACAACATAGGCTTCGGCTCCCTCATCGTCTGGGTAGGCTGCCTCCAGATCATCCTCGACAAAGGTCAGGAAGTCGACTGGTTCGCCGCCTCGTGGCTCCGCTGGGCCTTCGTCGCCATGATCGTTGCGCTCGCCATCTTCATCTACCAGTCCGTCTGGGGCAAGCAACCGCTGGTCAATCTCCGCGTCCTCAAAGACCGCAACTTCCTCGTCGGCTCCACCCTCATCTTCCTCTTCGGCATCGCCATCTACTCAACCGTCGTCGTCCTCCCGCTCTTCTATCAGGAACTCCTCGGCTACACCGCCTTCACCGCCGGCCTCGTCGTCGCGCCCCGAGGTCTAGGCGCCATCTGCGGCATGCCCGTCATTGGCTACCTCTCCAACAAAGTCGACCCGCGCTATCTCCTCACCTTCGGCTTCGGCATCTTCGGACTCACCACGCTCTACTTCGGCTCCATCACGCTGGGCATCTCCCCGACCACGCTCTTCCTTCCCATCCTGATCACCGGCTTCGGTCTAAGCTTCGTCTTCGTCCCCATCTCGACAGCCGCGTACGGCACGCTCTCCAACGAGCAAATGGGCAACGCCAGCGGCGTCTTCAACCTCCTCCGCAACGTAGGCGGCAGCATCGGCATCTCGATCGCGACAACCCTCCTCACCCGCCGCACCGACGTCCACCAGAACGAGCTCACCAACTACATGCCTCAATCCGGCCTCGGCTACCAGAACGCCCTCAACGGAACCAAGGGCTTCCTCACCGACCACGTCGGCAAAGCCAACGCCCTCTACGCCGCCAAGGCCAGCCTCTACCAACAGCTAGGCCAACAATCTGCCTACTGGGCCTTCATCGACGTCTTCCGCTGGCTCTCTCTCCTCAGCGTCGCCTGCATCTTCTTCGTCTGGTTCTTCAAAAAAGTAAAAGCCGGCAAGCCCCCCGCCGGCGTCCACTAACCGGCATCACCCTCTGTTTGCATCTGCTTTTGCTGTAGTGACACGTGCTCTTGCTGTCTTTGCATCTGCATCTAGCTGTCTTTGCATCTGCTCTAGCTGTAGTGGCGGCTGCTCTTACCGCTGTTTGAACTCCCGGCCCCCCACAAATCCCGTCATCCTCGAGCGAAGCGAAGGACCACTGTATTTGCTTTTGCCGTTGCCGTTGCCGTTGCCGTTGCCTTTGCCGTTGCCTTTGCCCTTGCCTTTCTGGCTGTCATCCCGCAGGGATCTACTATTGCCTTTGCCCTTGCCTCTAAGATAGGTCCGGGCTTTAGCCCGGACATTCAGAATCACAACCGAACGGGCTTTAGCCCCTGGAACTCTCTCCCAAAATTCCGATCAGCACTCCCGCGTCCTTCCCTCAACACCCGGGTATATACCTACGTATGCCGTGTTGATTGAACGCGTACCCGAAGGGAACCCCATGAACCCCGCTCGTCTCTTCACCTGCTTCGCCGCCTGCCTCGCCCTCACCCTCGTCGCCCACGCCCAGCAAATCCCACCGAACCCCTACGAGGCCGCCTGCAGCACCGCTCCCGCCAACTTCAACGTCACCAAATCCGACGACACTCAGCCTCCAGCCACGCCCCCCGCCGGCAAGGCCCTCGTCTACGTAATCGAATCCATGCCCGACTACCCCTTCGTCACCAAGAAAGTGAACATCGCTTTAGACGGCGTCTGGCTAGGAGCCACCGACGCCAACACCCACTTCAGCTTCCCCGTCGACCCCGGCCCTCACCACCTCTGCGCCGTCTACCAAGGCCACGCGGCCAGCATGGACGACGAAGGCCAAACCCTCCTCCTCCACCTCGACGCACAGGCCGGCCACACCTACTACCTCCGCTACCACGCCTTCTTCACCAAGGACACGCCCGGCATCGCCTTCTTCGATCTAGTAGACGAAGACGAAGGTCTCTTCCTCGTCCAGCGCACCCAACAAGCCACCTCCACCCTCAAGAAATAGTGCCCACCCGTCTCCGGTTGCCGCAGCCCTTCTTTATGTCATGCCCTTAGGGAATCTGCTTGTTTCCATGTCCCACCAACACCCCCGTCATCTCGACCGAAGCATCACGCTCCTGTCTTTGTGATGCGCAGTGGAGAGACCCCTGTATTGGCTCTTGCCTTTGCTCTTCTTTCTGTCATTCCCTCCGGGAATCTGCTGTTGCCGTTGTTTCTTTTTCGTCGTCATCCTGAACGAAGTGAAGGACCCTGTAGTTGCAGTTGCGGTTGCCCTTGTTTTTCTTTCTGTCATTCCCTCCGGGAATCTGCTGTCCGTCCGCGCATCTCGTATCTCCGAATCTCGAATCTCGCTACTCCCCAAACCGCCCGCGATACGCCCACAACCCCAACCCCGGGTTCGACACATAAAAAATCTCCTCCCCGTCCACCACATTCCACCCATCCACCAACACTGCCGGATCATACTTCGCGCGATACTCCGCGAGTTCCCCATACTCATACCCCACGCCCTCAATCTCCTCGCGCGTCAACTCCCCCGGGCAATACCGAATCGTGAACCGCCCCTCACTCGACCCATGAATCAAATGCGCAGCCGCACTAAGATTCGCCGCCAGCTCTGCATCCGTCTTCACCGACTCCAACGTAGCAGGCGTCCCGCAATACCCATACCGCCGAATCAGCGTATCGATCGTCTTATCCTCACCAAACTCCCGAACCCCCGGCGCCAGCACAACCAACTCCGCCCCATCCGCCAGCGCCATCCGAGTCCGATACACGCTCTTATTCCCCAACCACGTCGAATGAAACTCATCCGGATCAAGAAACACGACCGCCTTCTTAATCTCCCGATCCATCATCAAAAAATTGCATTCCAAACTAAGCGCCGCCGCGAGCTCAAAACACTCATTGTCATCGCCGATAAACAACCCCCGCATCACCAACTCACCCGCGGCATTCTTATTCACCACCGTCTGCACATAAACAATCTGCGGCAGCTGTTTCCCGAAGTGTTCGCTAGCATAATTCAGCACTCGCCGCACCGGAGTATCCGCCCGCCCCATCATGCGTTCCATCCCATACACCGCCCCCAAAAAATGCGAGCGATGAATCCCCATCACCCCACCGGTCCCAATAAAAATATTCTTACTCCCATTGGCCATCCCCACCACCTCATGCGGCACCACCTGCCCAATGGACAGAATCAAATCATGCCCACCATCCCGCAACAATTTATTCACCTGCGCCGGCCACGAGTACTCCACCTTCCCCTCGCTCACTTCCCTTACAAACTCCCCCGGCACCTCACCCAGCGTCACAATATCTTTCCGCCAGTCATGCACCCGAAACAGCTCCCGCGGCGTCCCCCCAAACATCGTCGCAATCTGCCCATCGCTCATCGGAGTATGCGTCCCCAACGCTGGCAACACATCCACCAGCGCGTCGCCATAAAACTCCCAAGCCAGCTCCGTAAGCTCCCCAGCCTTCGAATGAAACCGCGTAAAATCCGGCGGCACCACCACAACCCTCTTTCTTTTCCCCAACTTCCCCAGGGCTTCGTGCAACCCCGCCCGAACCTCCGCCTCAGACATCTCCGTATCCGCCGACCCAGCCGCAAAAAATAAGCTCATAGACCCATTATTTTATGCTCGACCCTCTGAGAAGCTCCTATAATCCTCTCCATGAGGCGAAGCTTCCAACCCTCAGCCGCGCAGCTCGCTGCCCTCAGCGTCCTCGGTGGCGTCATCGCCGCCGGCTCCTTCTTCGTGCTGTCCAACCCTTGGATCGCACCGCATCACACACCTCTCCATTTCACTGCCCTGGTCATACTCCAGCTATTCCTGCTCATCGCAGGCGGCCTCATCGCGTTTCGCGCCGCTACCAGTCTCGAGTCCGGCATTGCCAACGAGCGCTGGCCCGAAGCTGAAGTCGACTCGCTCCGCAAGATCTCCCGATCGTCCCTCGCAAACATCATCAGCTTCGCCCTCATCATCGGATTCGTCCTGCTGGCCATCGTCTTTTCGCGATTTAGACCCGCCGGTTGGTCCCTCTACGTCTTGCTCTTGACTCTCAACTTCCTTCGCTCTCAACTGCGTCGCAAACCCGGCACCGCCTCCGAGTCCAAATGGGCCAACCTCTCCCCCATCCGCTCCGAGCACTGGGGCCAACCCTAACCTCCCTCCCCGCCTTACGTGGCGAAACGTGGCAAACTTCGCGCCCTTTGCGTCAAAGCCTTTGCCCTTGCTGTTCCTTCTGTCATTCCCCAGGAAATCCGCTTCTTCCGTCTACCACCGACCCCTCCTCCATCCACGGCTCGCATAAAATAAACCTTGCCGCCAGCGGCCCGCCAGGAGTCTCGTCTTGCCCGACAGCCCCACCCCTCTCACCACCCCCGACTTCCACGCCCGCGTCCACGCCCTCAATCCAAAGACCGCTGTATTTGACTGCGACGGCACCCTCTGGTCTGGCGACGCCGGCTCCGCCTTCATGCACTGGTCCATCGACACCAAGCTCATCTCGCTCGACCAGATCGCCTGGATCAAGCAGCGCTACGAAGGCTACAAGCGCGGCACTGTCTCCGAGTACGACATCTGCGGCGACATGACCACCGTCTACCACGGCCTCACCGTCGACAGGCTCCGCACCGCCGCCGCCCAGTTCTTCCGCGACTACATCGAGCCCAACATCTTCCCCGAACTCGCCACCCTCATCACCGAGCTCCAGCGCAACGGCTGCGACATCTGGGCCGTCAGCTCCACCAACAACTGGGTCATCGAAGAAGGCGTCAGCCGCTTCAACATCCCCGCCGACCACGTCCTAGCCGCCCGCGTAGAAGTCACCGACGGCATCATCACGGACAAGCTCCTCCACGTCCCCACCGACGAAGACAAAGTAGAAGCCCTCCGCCGTGTGGGCATCACCGCCGGCCCGCACGCACCCGACGCAGTCTTCGGCAACTCCATCCACGACGCCGCCATGCTCTCCATCGCCCGCCCCCAGCACGATATCGCCGGCGCCTTCCCCGTAAACCCCTCCACCGACCTCCTCACCCGCGCCGCCGCCGAAGGCTGGCCCGTCTACTACCCCGCCTCCGTCACCCCCTGAAATAGATCCTGTGCCGAATTCCTCGTCAATCCCCGCCACCAACTCCGTCATCTCGACCGGAGCCAAACGGCATTATCGTTTGGCGTAGTGGAGAGACCCCTGTATTCCGCTCTTGTCGTTGTCTGTTCTTCTTTCCTCACGCAAAATCTGCAGCTCTCCAGGCTTCCCCTCCCAGCCACGCGCGTAAACCATTGACCCCCACTCACGTCTACACTGTTGGTTAGACGTGAAAGACTCCATCCGCAAGCTCGACGAACCCCGACCCTCCCCGGCCTCCAAGCCTCTGCGACGCGTCGTTGCCGCATTGATCCTCCGCGGCGAAGGCCCCACCCGCGAAATCTTCATCTGCCAGCGCCGCGCCGGCCAGCCCATGGGCCTCAAGTGGGAGTTCCCCGGCGGCAAGATCGAGCCCGGCGAAACCTCCGTCGAAGCCCTCACCCGCGAATTGGACGAAGAGTTGGCCATCCACGCCACCATCGGCTCGCGCATCACCACCATCCACCACACCTACCGCAACGGCGGCGCCATAGAAATCGAATTCTTTCTAGTCCGCGACTTCCAGGGCGAGCCCGTCAACCGCATCTTCCAGCAGATGCTCTGGACCCCCTTCTCCCGCCTCCCCGAATACGACTTCCTCTCCGCCGACCTAACCCTCATCCGCGACCTAGCCGACGGCAAACTCCTCTAACACCGCCCCGATCGTCGTCATCCTGAACGCAGTGAAGGACCCCTATAGTTGTCTTTGCTGTTGCGGTTGCGGTTGCGGTTGCGGTTGCGGTTGCTGTTGCGGTTGCTGTTGCCCTTGCCTTTGTCTTTGCTTTTGCTTTTGCTTTTCTGGCTGTCATTCCGAGCGCAGCGAGGAACCTGCTTCTCCACCCATACCTCGTCATCTCGACCGGAGCGCAGCGCAGTGGAGAGACCCCTGTATTGGTCTTTGCCCTTGCCTTTGCTCTTCTTTCTGTCATTTCCTCCGGGAATCTGCTTCTTCTTTTGCCTTCTTGCCTTTGCCCCTGCCTCTGAGATAGGTCCGGGCTTCAGCCCGGACATTTCCGCCCAACACAAAGCGGAGCTTCAGCCCCTGGGACTAACTCCCGCCCACCACCGAATGCAACTGCTGCCAAACCATCACCACCGTCAACCCAATCACGATCACGGTCGTCGCCCAAGCCACCACATTAAACCAAGTCGAATTCGTGTGCCGCCCCATCAGCGCCTTGTTATTCACCAGCTTCAGCATGAAATACAGCACGAACGGCAACAGCACCCCATTCAACACCTGCGACAAAATCGTCATCGTCACCAGCGGAAAGTTCGGTATCAGCACCACCGCCGCCCCCGCCACAATCAGCAACGTATACAGCCAATAGAAGAACGGCGCCTGGCTGAACTTCTTATCCACCCCACTCTCAAATCCCAACCCTTCGCACACACTGTACGCCGTAGAAATCGGCAGCACACTCGCGGCAAAGAACGATGCATTGAACAGCCCCGCCGCAAACAAAATATACGCAAAGTCTCCCGCCAGCGGCCGCATGGCCTGCGCCGCATCCGACGGCACATTGATATTCCGCATCCCATGCGTCCACAACGTCGCCGCGCAGGCCACAATAATGAACCACGCCACGATGTCCGTGAAAAACGACCCCACAATTACATCCAGCCGCGACGCGCTGTACTGCTTAATCGAAACGCCCTTCTCCACAATCGACGACTGCAGATAGAACTGCATCCACGGCGTAATCGTAGTCCCAATCACGCCGATCACCATGTACACATAGTTGTGATCGCTCCACACCGCGCGCCCCGGAATCTTCACCGTCTCCACCAGCGCCGTGTGCCAGTTCGGCTGCGCCAGCACGCCCGCCACAATGTAGCAGATGTAAAACAAGCTCGCCACCAGGAAGATTTTCTCGACGCTCTTGTAGTTTCCCTTGACCACCAGCGCCCAAACCGCCAGCGCGCAGATCGGCACGCTAATGTACTTGCTCACCCCAAACAACTGCACCGACCCAGCAATCCCCGAGAACTCCGCAATCACGTTCCCGAAGTTCACCACCACCAGCAGCACCATCAGGAAGAACGTCATCCGCAGCCCGAACTCTTCGCGAATCAAATCGCTCAAGCCCTTGCCCGTGACCACGCCCATCCGCGCGCACATCTCCTGCACCACGATCAGCGCCAGCGTAATCGGCAACATCGTCCACAGCAGGTGATACCCATACTGCGCACCCGCCTGCGAGTACGTAAGAATCCCGCCAGCATCGTTATCCACGTTCGCGGTAATGAACCCCGGCCCCAGCACCGCCAGGAACATGATGATGCTGACCTTATACCGCTTCCAGAAGCTCAAGCCCGCACCGCCGCACCTGAATGCTCACGCCGCCCAACGCCGGTCATCGTCCGTGTCCGCATCTCAAACTCCCTGCTATCGGTTGGATGGCCGTTGGGCCTCCTCTAGACTAACTCGCCCGCGTCATCTCATTGCGAAACTTAGCTCACTTCTCTTTGCGAAACTTAGCTCACTTCGCGAACGTTGCGTCAAAGCGTTTGCCGTTGCCACCTCTCCCCTCCGTTCCTCCAGCCCAAAACCCCGTCATCTCGACCGAAGCGTCACGCCTCTGTCTTTGTGACGCGCAGCGGAGAGATCCCCGCATTGGCCGTTGCCGTTGCCCTTGCTTTGCCCTTGCCCTTGCCGTTGCCCTTGCCGTTGCTTTTGCCTTTGCCTTTGCCTTTACTCGTTCTACGTCGTCATCCTAGAGCGAAGCGAAGGATCCCTGTATTTGCTTTTGCTTTTGCCTTTGCCTTTACCTTTCTTCGATAATTTCTAAAAGAAATTGTCATTCCGAGCGCAGCGAGCGAACCTGCTTTCTCCCGTTCTTGCCCTCGCCTTTCTTTCTGTCCTTCCCTCCGAAAATCTGCTGCTGCACTACAACCTCACCCCCGCCAATCTCTCCACAATCTTCCCCACCTGCGCGTCATTCCCATACCCATCCCGAACCGCGCGCGCCCGTCCCGCCCGCGCAATCCGCTCCCGCGCGGCCTCATCCGGCAGATACTTCCGAATCTTCTCCGCGCATTCCTCAAACCCCGTAAAGAACACCGCCTCTTCCCCCTCCACAAACCGAGCCTCATGGCCAGCCGACCGCTCCGCCAGCAAAAATCCCCCGCAAGCCGCAATCTCAAAGCTCTTGTGCACAAACTCATCCTGATTCGAGTGCGTAATGAAACTCAAATTAATCCGCGACCGCCAAACCGCCTCGCGATAATCCTTCCCATACAACTCCGTCCCCGTATACAAGGCCTTCGCCGCTTCCGGGTTCAGCCTTTCCCTCCACATCCGATCCCCCGAAATCACCACCGGAAACCCGCACTCCCTCCACAGCCGCGTCAAAAACTCCGGCCGATCATCATACGACGTCCCAATAAACGAAACGCCCCGATCCCTATCTTTGTCCGTCCACTCTCCCTCCACCGGAAAATGAATGGTCGGCTCATACGCGGTCTGAATCTTGATCACATCCCGAGCCCCGCGCTCCATGTAATCGGCAATATTCTTATCCCGCTGCACCACGTGCAAATCAAAATGCGGAATGTCCTTCATATACAGCCGCCAACCCGGATCCCGTCGTGGCCCAAACGCGTTATCGATCATGTAGCTAACAGTCTTCACCCCCATCCCCCGCAACCGATCCAGCGTCTTCGGCGTAAGCCCCAACAACTTATCCGCCCAGAAAACATCCGGCTTTTCCCGCTCCGCAGCCGCCAAAATATCCCGATTCAACCGCGCCACCCAAGGCCCCACCTGCGCCCGATGCACCACCTTCCGCAACAACGCGTGTCCTGGCTGATAAGCCAGCAAATCCAACGCCACCACTCTATGCCCCAGCCGCTCCAGCGCCCACAACCGATAAAGCGCCGAATCATTAGGCGACAGCTGCCCCACATACAAAATCTTCACCGCCGCCACTCCTCTGCCAAACTCTTTACCCGGCATCTCCAAGATCCTGGGTGCCCCATGTCTCGATCCTGAGACATGGGAGGGAGACTCTCCCCGCGTGATCGTCCGCGGCGGCCATACCCGCGGCTCTCTATCCTCTACACTCTATCCCCTATCCCCTGTCTCTAAGCTGCGCAATCACCTGCTCCGCATGGATCGCCCCCGCCACCCGTCCCGAATGATCCACCACCGGCAACGACCTCAAATTGTATTTATCGAACAACTCCGCGACTTCCTTATCATTCGCATCCAGCCCACACCGCACGTTATGCCCCTCACTCAACGTCGACAACACCGTCTCCGGCTTCGCCAGCACCAGCCGCGGCAGCATCACCACGCCTGCCAATTTCTGATGATCACCCAGCAGATAAATCTCCGTGATCGTATCCGGATCGCCCTCAAAGTCCCGCAGCGCCTGGATCGCATCCGCCACCGTCGCATCCCTCGGCGCGCTCACATAGTCCGTCGTCATTCTTCCCGCAGCCGAGTCAGCCGAGAACTCCAGCAACTCCTCAACCTCGTGCCGCTCCTCCGGCTCCATCTCTTCGAGAATCGCTTCCGACTCCTCATCCGAAAGCTCGGCCAGCACGTCCGCCGCCGCACCCGGATCCATCTCTTCCAGAATGTCCGCCGCCCGCTCCGAATCCAATCCCTGCAGCAGCGCCTTCTGCATCTTCGGATCGACTTCCTCGAGCGTCTCCGCGGCCGTCTCCTCCGGCAAGCTAGAAAACACCGCCTCGCGTTCACCCGGCGCCAAATCCTCAAGAATGTCGGCAATATCCGAAGGATGCAGTTTCGACAGCCGTTCCTGCCCAATCTTCAGCCGAACCCGCCGCGCCGGATCGCGCTCAATCAAATCCACAAAGTCCCACGGAATCACCCGCGGCTTCAACTTCTCCGTAAACCCATCCACCATCGCCACTGGCAGCCCCTTGAACAGCCGCCGCATCGCGCCCCGATTGCCGACCTCGACCTCTACAATCCGCAACTCCGCCGTCTCGCCATCTCCCACAGTCGGCTCCCATGCCAGATTGACGTCGTTCACGCGCACGACCTTGCGCCCATCCACATCAATAATCTGCTGATCCAGCAAGTCATAATCCAGCAGCAGATAATCATGTTGCCGCTTATAAGCCGTCGGCTTCGCCTTCGCCCGCAGCTCCGCCTCATTCGACACCGGCAGCACCACATTCACCACAGGCAGCAGCGTCAATTTCGACTTCTTCCCCACCCCGTTCCGCAACACCAGCGCCGCCACATGCGCCTGCGCAGTCGACACATCCACCGCCAAATCCTTCACCCGCCCCAGCGACACCCCATCCGGCCCCAGCACGGTCCGCCCCAACAGCGCAGACGCGCTTGTGGCCACCGCATTCGGAATGAGCTGCAACTCAGTCATCGCTACAACTCCCCCAACTCCGTCATCCCTGAACCCGCCAACAACTCCGTCATCTCGACCGGAGCCGCGCGTCGTTT
>Ga0302316_10001220_pt1 | contig 20832 bp, 15 predicted proteins | sample III_Palsa_N3_2_FD_200456 | JGI IMG/M metagenome (GOLD analysis project Ga0302316, IMG submission 200456) | Peat permafrost microbial communities from Stordalen Mire near Abisko, Sweden - III_Palsa_N3_2 | ecosystem: Environmental > Terrestrial > Soil > Palsa > Peat permafrost | place: Sweden...
GGCGCCACCATCGGCCCGGGCTGCCCGGTCAACGTCAGCGCCATCACGCTGTCGCCGCACACCGGCGCCCATGCCGACGCGCCGCTGCACTACGAGGCCGATGCCGCGCCGATCGGGCTCGTATCGCTGGAGCCTTTCCTCGGCCCCTGCCGCGTGATCCACGCGATCGGGGTCGGCCCGCTGGTGGAGCTTGCGCACCTCGCACACGCGCTGCCGCCCGCAGGCTCGCCGCTGCCCGCGCGCGTGCTGGTGCGCACCTATGCGAAGGCGCCGCTCGACACGTTCGACCCCGACTGCACGGCCTTCGCGCCCGCGACCGTCGAGGCGCTGGCCGATCTCGGCGTGACACTCGTGGGCATCGACACCGCCAGCGTCGATCCGGCGTCCAGCAAGACGCTGGACAGCCACCAGGTGCTGCGCCGGCGCGACCTGCGCGTGCTCGAGAACCTGGTGCTCGACGACGTGCCCGAAGGCGACTACGAGCTGATCGCGTTGCCGCTCAAGCTCACCACCGCCGACGCCAGCCCGGTGCGTGCCGTGCTGCGCTCGCTGCCATTGCCTGCGTAAACCTCGGTTTCCGCGCGGCACAACGCCCGGAATCGTCGGCGCCGAACGCCTAAAATCGAATCTCCAACCGGCCCGCTGCCGCCTCGCCCTACCCGGGCCGGGCCGTTGCGTCCCGCTTTTGCCCGGCCTGCACACCTGCCCGCCGTGGCGCCGCCAACCGCGAAAGACACCTCATGGACACCCGCACCTCTCCCGCCCGCGCCCGTATCGCCCGTCTGCGCGAGGTGATGCACGAGCGCGGCGTCGACGCCGTGCTCGTGCCCTCCAGCGATCCGCACCTGTCCGAGTACCTGCCCGGCCGCTGGCAGGGCCGCCAGCATTTCTCCGGCTTCACGGGTTCGATGGCCACGCTGGTGGTCACCACCGACCAGGCAGCCCTGTTCGCCGACAGCCGCTACTGGACGCAGGCGGAGGCCGAGCTGCAGGGCAGCGGCATCGCGCTGGTCAAGATCCCCACCGGTGCCGCCACGCACCACCTCGAGTGGCTGGCCAACGAGGTGCGCAAGGGCGGCGTCGTGGCCGTGGACGGCGATGTGCTGGGCCTGGCGGCCTCGCAGGCGCTGCGCAGCAAGCTGAGCGGCGCCGGCATCGCGCTCAAGACCGACACCGACGTGCTGGACGACGCCTGGGACGAGCGCGCCGAGCTGCCGCAGGCTCGCGTCTACGAGCACACCGCGCCGCACGCGCCGCTGCCGCGCACCGCCAAGCTGGCCCAGGTGCGCGCGGCCATGGCCGCCGCCGGCGCCACGCACCACTTCGTCTCCACCGTGGACGACATCGCCTGGATCACCAACCTGCGCGGTGCCGACGTCGAGTACAACCCGGTCTTCCTGGCGCACCTGCTGATCGGCGCCGATTCGGCCACGCTGTTCGTCGGCGCCGGCAAGGTCGATGCGGCGTTGCAGGCCGCGTTGAAGAACGACGGCATCGTGCTGGCCGACTATGCCGCCGCGGGCGCCGCGCTCGGCACGCTCACCAAGGACGCCGTGCTGCTGGTCGATCCGCGCCGCATCACGCTGGGCTTTCGCGAGCAGGTGGCCGACAGCGTGCGCGTGATCGAGGCCATGAACCCGAGCACGCTGGCCAAGAGCCGCAAGTCCGACGCCGAACTGGCGTTCGTGCGCGAGGCCATGGCCCAGGACGGCGCCGCGATGTGCGCGTTCTACGCGTGGTTCGACAAGGCGACGGCGCCCGACCGCCCGTTCGGCCCCGTCACCGAAGTGACGATCGACGAGAAGCTGTCCGGCGAGCGCCGCAAGCGCCCCGGCTATGTTGGCCTGAGCTTTCCCGTCATCGCCGGCTGGAACTCCAACGGCGCGATGCCGCACTACCGCGCCAGTCCCGAGTCGCATGCCACGATAGCAGGCGACGGCCTGCTGCTGATCGACTCCGGCGGCCAGTACCTGGGCGGCACCACCGACATCACGCGCGTCTGGCCCGTGGGCACCATCACCGCCGAACACCGTCGCGACTACACGCGCGTGCTGCAGGGCACGCTGGCGCTGAGCCAGGCGCGCTTCCCGCGCGGCACGCTGTCGCCGATGCTCGATGCGCTGGCGCGTGCCCCGCTGTGGGCCGCCAAGCTCGACTATGGCCATGGCACCGGCCACGGCGTGGGCTACTTCCTGAACGTGCACGAAGGCCCGCAAAGCATCAGCAAGGCGATGACCGAGCCGGCCATGGCGATGGAGCCCGGCATGATCACCTCCATCGAGCCGGGCCTGTACCGTCCCGGCCAGTGGGGCATCCGCATCGAGAACCTGGTGGCCAACATCGCGATCGGCGCCAACGAGTTCGGTGACTTCCTCGAGTTCGAGACGCTCACGCTGTGCCCGATCGACACCCGCTGCATCGAGCCGGGCATGCTCAGCGCCACCGACGTGGCCTGGCTCAACGCGTATCACGTCACCGTGCGCGAGCGCTTGCTCCCGCTGGTGGACGGCGACGCCAGGGCCTGGCTGCTGCTGCGCACCGAGCCCTTCGCGGGCTGACGCGTCGCCATCGCGCACCGGCCGCCTTCGCGGCGCCGGCCGCATGGCCGCCGGTGCGACACTAGCGGGCGACAAGAACCAACGACACGGAGATCGCCATGGGCGCGCAGTGGAAAGCAAAACACAAGGACCTGGCCTCGAACGCCAAGGGCCGGCTGTTCGGGAAACTGGCCAAGGACATCATGATCGCCGCCCGCGCCGGCGCGGATCCGAAGGACAACGCGCGCCTGCGCCTGGTCGTCGAGCAGGCCCGCAAGGTGTCGATGCCCAAGGAGACACTGGATCGCGCCATCAAGAAGGGCGCCGGCCTCACCGGTGAGACCGTGCACTTCGATCACGTGATCTATGAAGGCTTCGCCCCGCACCGCGTGCCGGTGGTGGTGGAGTGCCTCACCGACAACGTCAACCGCACCGCCTCCGAGGTGCGCGGACTGTTCCGCAAGGGCCAGCTGGGCACGCCCGGCTCGGTCACGTGGGACTACGACCATGTCGGCATGATCGAGGCCGAACCCGCCGCGGGCGCCGACGCCGAGGTGGCGGCCATCGAGGCCGGCGCACAGGACTTCGAGCCTGGCGACGAAGAAGGCAGCTCGCTGTTCATCACCGACGCCGCCGACCTGGACCTGGTCAGCCGCGCGCTGCCTACCCACGGCTTCACGGTGCTGTCCGCCAAGCTCGGCTACAAGGCCAGGAACCCGGTCGATCCGTCCAGCCTCAGCGCCGAGGCACTCGAAGAAGTCGAAAGCTTCCTGGCCGCGATCGATGCGAACGACGACGTGCAGAACGTGTTCGCAGGGTTGGCGGGTTAGGGCCTGATGGCGGGCGCCGGTCTCGACGCGTTCGACCGACGCGCCGATCGGCGACTTGATCGCCCTGGCCGCGTCCGCCGAACCAACGGCAAACCGACACGGCTTGCCCGAGTGTCATCGGCCGGCGCGGCGCCAAATGAAGGCATCCAGTTTGTTCAAATCTGTAAATAGTGCGATAGATCACGGAAATCAAACCCAAAGCTCCGATATCATTCGCCGGTGCTGCAGCGCATCAATTGCATCAAGATGTAAACTCACCGTCAACGGATCAGCGATGGTCTGTACAGAACCAAGCCCCGGCGAAAGCTCGCCGGACCATCGGATTTGAGGGAATCAATTCAATGAACAAGATCTCGCGCGCCGTCCTCGGCGCCGCACTGCTGGCCGTCTCGGGCCTGGCTGCCGCCAACGCTGTCGACTTCACCGTCTACGCCAAGGACAACTCCATTTCCGGCGGCGCTGCCCTGGACACCGGCATCACGCTGAACGGCGGCGAATCGCTGACGATCACGGCCTCGGGCCTGTGGCAGAACGATCCGGACACCGCGGTCTATCAGTCGGGCCCGGATGGCCATAGCAACTCGACCTTTACCACCAGCACCGGCGCGACGTTCGACATCGGCTCCCTGGTCGGCAAGATCGGCAATGGCGACTACTTCCTGATCGGCTCGAGCTTCATCGGCACGGCCAACGCCAGCGGCGTGCTGGACCTGTTCTACTGGGACTCCGACGCGTACAACAACTCCGGCTCCGTCTCGGCTGCCGTGACCGCCGTCCCGGAACCCGCGAACCTGGCCCTGATGGGTCTGGCCCTCGGCGCCTTCGCGCTGACGCGTCGCCGCAAGGCCTGAACGCCAACGCTCGGTCGCTTCGCGACCGGCCGACGAAAGGGTGCCTCGGCACCCTTTTTTTCGTCCGCACGACGACGGGCCCCGGCGCCCCGTCGTACCCGACGGATTCAATACTGCCGGAACCAGTGCACGTGATTGCGGCTGACGCTCAACGTCTCGTTGCGCCCTTTCAGGTGCACCTCCGCCGTCTCGTTGGGCCCCTTGATCACCTGGGCCACGAAACGCAGGTTGACGATGGTCGAACGATGGATCTGGATGAAGGTCTCGGGCTCGAGCCCGTCCAGCAGTTCGCGGATCGACTTGCGGATCAGCGCCTCGCCGCCCACCCAGACGACCAGCGTGTACTTCTCGTCCGAGCGGAAGTACAGCACCTCGTCGACCGGGATCAGCTTGATCATCTGGCCGACCGACGCCCGGATCCACTGCAGGCGCTCCCCTGCCGGTGCGCGGCGGCGAAGCTCGCCCGCCAGCGCGGCCAACACGGCGTCGAGATCGCTCGCCGGCAGGCTGCCCAACGCCGTGGCGCCCCCCCCGTCTTCCGGCTCTTCGCCGGCGAGGCTGGTCACCTGCCCCAGGCCGCCCTGCGCCGCGCCCAGGCGGCGCCGCTCCGCGATGCGCCGGCGCAGCCGCGCCACGCTGTCGCCCAGGCGTTCGACGTCGAAGGGCTTGACCAGGTAGTCGATCGCCCCCTGTTCGAACGCCGCCACGGCGTATTGTTCGTAGGCGGTGACGAAGACGATCTGCACGTCCTGGCCCATCAGGCGCGCGGCTTCCACGCCGTTCATGCCGGGCATGTGCACGTCGAGGAACACCACGTCGGGCTGCAATTGCTCGGCGAGGTCCACGGCTTCGCGGCCATTGCGCGCCTCGCCGGCGATCTCCAGTTCGGGCCACAGCGCGGCCAGGTGGTGTGCGAGATGGGTGCGCAGCAACGGCTCGTCGTCGACGATCAGCGCGCGTACCGCGCCGGGCGCGGCCGTCTCGCGCGGGCGCGCGATGCCGGACTCATCGTCGCGCTCGTGGGCTGGGGCCGGGGTCGGCGTGGAACGGCTCATGACGATCTCCGCGTCGCGCTGGTCGCAGGCACGTCGATCAGGATCTCGGCCAGCAGCCCGTGCGGTTCGAGCTCGGTGAGCTCCAGGCGCGCGGCGCCGCCATAGAACGCCGACAGCCGCTCGCGCAGGTTGGCCAGGCCGGTGCCCGGCACGGCCGACTCGCCCATGCCCACGCCGTCGTCACGCACGACGAGGCGCACGACCGCCCCCTCGCGCGCCGTCGTCACGACGATGCTGCCGCCGGTCTCCGACGGATCGACGCCGTGCCGCACGGCGTTTTCCACCAGCGTCAGCAGCAGCATCGGCGGACACGGGAAACCCTGCAACGCGGCCTCGCCTTCCACCGAATAGCGCAGCCGATCGGGCATGCGCAGATGCATCAGCTCGAGATAGCTGCGCACCAGCGCGATCTCGCGGCCCAGTTGCGCGTCGCCGTCGTCCAGGCGCGGCATCGTGGCCTTCAGGTAGGCGATCAGGCTGCGCAGCACGGCCGGCGCGCGCGGCGACCCCGTCTCCACCAGCGCCTGGACGTTGGCCAGTGTGTTGAACAGGAAGTGCGGCTCGACCTGGGCCGTGAGCACGGCCAGGCGGGCATCGGCCGCGAGGCGTTCGAGGCGCGAGCGCTGCAACGCCAGTTCGAGGCTCATCGCCTTCGCTTCGGAGTCGCGCTGCCGTTCGAGTGCGCCGAGTGCCAGCATCAGGCCGACGATGGTGCCCGTGCCGGAGATCAGGATGAAGCCCTGCACCCGGCCTTCGTGGGTGACCACCGCGCTGAAATCGCCGCCCGTGGCCAGCAGGTAGACGGCCAGCGTGGCCAGCGTGGCGGCGCAGAACACGGTGATGGACTGCAGCACCCACGGCGGCACCACGCGCTGGCGCCACACCAGCGCCGCGCTGCGCGCCACCAGCGTGATGAAGCCGACGAACAGCGTGCGGCCGAGCAGCACGGTGAACGGCAGCTCGAAGATCGGATTCAGGACGACGGCGACGACCAGCGAGAAGACCAGCGTCAGCCCGATCGTGCGCGGCGACAACGCCCGCAGGAAGCGGGCCCAGCGCGAACGCGGCGCCGCATCGGCATCGAGGCCGGGCGACACGACGGGAGGGGAAGAGGACATGTCGCCACGATAACGTGCCGCGACGCACCGGCACAGCACCCTGGGCTCGCGGTGCGACGGAAGACGGATGGCGGGGGTTGAACGGGTGCGCCCCGTTCAACCCTGCGAGCTCAGAAACCCGCCCGCTGCATCGGCGCGGCCAACGCCACGCGCAAGGTCTCGGCGCAATCGGCCAGGTGCAGGCGCGAGGCTTCGCTGAGGCCGGGCCGGTGTTGCGCCGCCTGGATGCGCGGCAGCAGCGCCGACGCCTCCGCGCGCAGCGTCGAGCGCATGTCCACGCGCACGCCACCGGGCGTGCGCAACAGCACGACGGCCAGGCGATTCACATGATCGCGCTGCAGCTCGCGCCGGCGCGCAGGAATGTCGCCCTTGCCGTCGGCGCCGAAGTTGTTCGCGTCCGACCACAGCGAGCGGGTGATGCGGCCATAGACCTCCGACGGCGTCAGCCCCGACGCCGGCCGGTCGAGCTTGGGCGCGCTGTCTTCGAGACGCTGGGCCAGGCCGTCGCTCATCAGCGCGGCCAGCACCTGGCGCTGCAGGTCCAGCATCACCGATTCCACCGGATAGTCGGTGGACACCGGGTCGCCGCCGGCCGACACGTCGCCACGCTCCATGAAGTCGGGCGCGAGCCGGCGCTGCAAGGCCGGCGACACGCTGAAGCTGTCGGGGGCGAGCACGCCTTCGACCAACGTGTCGAGCGCCGCGCGTTGCACGCCGACCGGCACGGGCTCCATCGGATCGCGGCCGGAACCCGGGAAGTCGCGCAGCGTGGCCACGCCGCCCAGCTGGCGCAACAGCACGCCCGCCGCACGCGTGGCGTCGCGCAGCGCGAACGTGACGGAGCGCCGCAGCACCGAGTAGTCCTCGGAGGGCTTGAGCGTGCGCGACTCCTGGCGCGCGAACAACTCGCGCGCGATCGCGAAGCGCTTCTGCGCGTAGGCCACCGGATCGCTGCCCAGGTCGCCTTGCAGCGACGCGGGATCGACGCCGAGATAGTTGTCCTCGTCGGTGCCGTAGTCCAGGCCGGGTTCGGCATTGCGCGAAGCGATCTTGAGCAGCTCGGCCTTCTCCAGGGCCGGCGTCGCGTCGGCCGCCATCGGCTTGTAGGCGTATTCGATGGCCCAGTAGTCGTAGGGTCCCAGCGTGGTGTCGAACGGCGCTGCGGCGGTCTCGCCCGGGTGCGGCAGGTTGATGGGCAGGTAGTCCATCACCGAGGCGGACAGCGCGTGCGTCTTCGTGAACTCGGGGTCGGACAACTGCTTGTCCGTGTACAGGCGCGAGCCGCGGAAGTTGTGGCGCAGGCCCAGCGTGTGGCCCACCTCGTGCATCGTCACGTCGGTGAGGTACGCCTGCACGTAGGCGTCGGCTTCGGGACTGTCGGGATCGATCTCGCCGCGCGCCGCCAGCACGTCCAGGCCATAGCTGGCCTGCTCGGCCTCGTAGTCGCCGGCCAGGCAGGCCTGCAGGTCGGCATTGCTGCCCGCGCTGCGACCGGTAAACGTCGTGGCCGGCGCCAGCTCGGAGGCCGGCGCCTGCAACAGCCCGGCAAAATTGAAGTTGCTCGCCAGGTCCAGCACCTGCGTGCGCGAGGCGCGCAGGTCGCGCGAGGACAGGCTCTCGATCGCGATGGCCGCGTCGAGGATCTCACCGGAGCGCGGATCGACGTGCGTCGGGCCGATCGCACCGAACGTCGGATCGGCGTTGACCATCCAGCGCACGGACGTGGCGCCCACGTCCAGCGTGTCGAACGTGGCGTCGTCCGGCTGCACCTTGACGACGATGGCGTTCTTGAAGCCGATGCGCTCGAAGGCCTTGTTCCATTCCAGGATGCCGCGCGTGATCGCGTCGCGGTACTTGACGGGAATAGTGCGATCGAGCCAGTAGGTGATCGGCTTGACCGGCTCCGACAGCGGCGCCGCCGGATCCTTCTTCTCGAGCCGCCAATGGTTGATGTAGCGCTCGCGCGGCGAACGCGCCAGGTCGTCCGTGAAGTCGGCCACCGTGGTGGTGAAGTAGCCCACGCGCGGATCGGCGGCGCGCGGCGTCATCGGCTTCTCAGGCAGCCGCGCCAGCGAATAGTGCAGGCCCAGGAACAGGCTGCGCACGTCGGGCACGAAGCTGGGCATGCTCGGCTGCGGCGTGCCGGGGGGCGCATTCGGGAACGACGTGGCGATCGACTGCGTGAAGTAGTGCGCGGTGACGTCGAACATGACCTCGTCGGGGTTGCCGCGCACGCTGTCGAAGTACGAATTGCGCGGGTCATAGCCATAGCCCTGGCGATACATCTGCTGCAGGTGGATCGCCATGCCCAGGGTGTCCACCAGGAACAGATTGTTGGCTTCGATCAGCACGCCGTGCGACGTGCCATCGGGCTGGCTGGCCACCGGGGTGCTGCCGACCAGGCTGACCGAATACGCGGCATCCACGGCGTACGCCTGCGGCGTGCCCGGCTTGGCGCGGAAGGTCTCGTTGAGCGCGACCAGTTGCACCAGGTTGTGGATCTTGCGGAACTCGACGATCTGCGGCGCGCCCCAGGGCGAGTAGGCGCGCAGCATCGTGCCGCCGAACAGCCCGCCTTCGCCAAGGCCTTGCGAGATCTTGGGCGAGAAGAACATCGGCTTGTTGAAGTCTTCCGGCTTCAGCTCCAGCCACACCTTCTCGTCCTTCTGCCACAGCGTCATCATCCCCTCGATGCGGCGGGCACCCTGGGTCACGGTCGCGAACGGCGGCAGCGGCGGGCCGCTCGGGGCCGCGGCGGCATTGCGGACCGCGCTGACGCGGCCAGGGGCAGCCTGGCTGGCGCCGCTGGCCGCCGCCACGGCGGAAGCCGCCTCGGTGGCGGCCGGCGCGGCCTCGGCGGCGGTGGTGGCCTGCGCCGCATCGGTGGCGGGCGCCGTCGCGCAACTGCACAGGAAGGCGACGCAGGCGGACGCCAGCAAGGTCAGCGGCGAAATCGAGCGAAATTGGGGCATGGAATCAGGATACGTGAAAGAGCGAATGGTTCCGGAGGCGGCAGAAATACGCGAAATCCGTCAGTGATAACCCTGCACTACCGTTTCAGTACGTATAGAATGTACATACCGAATGGTTCTGCATCGTACGTTCAAAATCGAGGTCGAACATGGAAGCCACTGTCGCCGAACGCGGCCAGATCACGTTGCCGAAAGCCGTGCGCGATGCGCTGGGGCTGACCAAGGGCACCGTGCTGAAGGTCGAGCTGGATGGCGGGCGGATCATCCTGCGCAAGGACGTCGCCGACGCGATTTCGCGCGTCCGTGGCCGTTTCAAGCTGCCCAGCGGTGTCTCGACCGACGACGTGATGCAGGATCTGCGCGGTCGCGCGCCGGACGAGAAACCGGAATTCTAATGACGCGAAGCCCCGCGCTCCTGTCGCCGCGCTTTCACACCGAGGGCGCGCGGTGATCGCCATCGACACCTCCGTGCTGATCGACCTGCTGGGCGACGGCAACGGCGCGGACGCCGCCGAGGCCTGCCTGCGGCTGGCGCTGGGCAGCGGACCGGTGGTGGTATGCGACGTCGTGGCCAGCGAGGTGACCGCCGGGCTCGGACATGGCGCGGAAGTGATGGACGCGCTCGACGACATGGGGCTGACCTTCTCCGCCATCGAACAACGCTCCGCGGTGCGCGCGGGCGAGATGCAACGCAAGTACATGCAGCGCGCACGCGCCGCCGGCCAGGTCATCGGCTCGCCGCGCACGATGCCCGATTTCCTCGTCGGCGCGCACGCCCTGCTCCAGTGCAACGGCCTCATCACGCGCGACGCCGGCTTTTTTCGCGACTATTTCAAAGGCCTGAAGGTCATCGTCCCCAAGACCTGACCTCGCCCCCTCTTTTCACCCTCTTACTCAGACGCCTTTTTTCGGCAATCCAGGAGATCTCCATGCTTGAAGCCTATCGCCAACACGTGGCCGAACGCGCCGCCCTCGGCATCCCGCCGTTGCCGCTGGATGCCCAGCAGACCGCCGCCGTGATCGAGCTGCTCAAGGCCCCGCCGGCCGGCGAGGACGCCTTCCTGCTGGACCTGCTCACGCACCGCGTACCCCCGGGCGTGGACGATGCCGCCAAGGTCAAGGCCAGCTTTCTGTCGGCCGTCGCGCACGGCGACCTGGTCGTCGACCTGATCTCCAGGGCCACGGCCACCGACCTGCTCGGCACGATGGTGGGCGGCTACAACGTCAAGCCGCTGATCGACCTGCTCGACTCCGAAGTCGCCGCCGTCGCGGCCGCCGCGCTGAAGAAGACGCTGCTGATGTTCGACTTCTTCCACGACGTCGCCGAGAAGGCCACCGCAGGCAACAAGTTCGCGTCCGAAGTCATCGACAGCTGGTCCAAGGCCGAGTGGTTCACCACCCGCCCCGAAGTCGCCAGCAAGATCACCGTGACCGTGTTCAAGGTCACCGGCGAGACCAACACCGACGACCTGTCGCCGGCGCCGGACGCCTGGAGCCGCCCCGACATCCCGCTGCACTACCTGGCCATGCTGAAGAACGCGCGTCCCGGCATCACGCCGGAAGAAGACGGCAAGCGCGGCCCGATGCAGTTCGTCGAAGACCTGAAGAAGAAGGGCCACCTCGTGGCCTACGTCGGCGACGTCGTCGGCACCGGCTCCAGCCGCAAGAGCGCCACCAACAGCGTCGTCTGGGCCACGGGCGAGGACATCCCGTTCGTGCCGAACAAGCGCTTCGGCGGCGTCACGCTAGGCGGCAAGATCGCCCCGATCTTCTTCAACACGCAGGAAGACTCCGGCTCGCTGCCGATCGAGGTCGACGTGGCCAAGCTGGACATGGGCGACGTGATCGACATCTACCCGTACGAAGGCCGCATCGAGAAGGCCGGCGCCAGCATTGCCGAGTTCAAGCTCAAGAGCGACGTGCAGTTCGACGAAGTGCGCGCCGGCGGCCGCATCAACCTGATCATCGGCCGCTCGCTCACCGCCAAGGCGCGCGAGTTCCTGAAGCTTCCCGCGTCCAATGCGTTCCGCCTGCCCACCCCGCCGATCCAGACCCAGGCCGGCTTCACGCTGGCGCAGAAGATGGTCGGCCGCGCCTGCGGCTTCCCCGAAGGCACCGGCGTGCGCCCCGGCACCTACTGCGAACCGAAGATGACCACGGTCGGCAGCCAGGACACCACCGGCCCGATGACCCGCGACGAGCTGAAGGACCTGGCCTGCCTGGGCTTCTCCGCCGACATGGTGATGCAGTCGTTCTGCCACACCGCGGCCTACCCGAAGCCGGTCGACGTCAAGATGCACCACGAGCTGCCCGCGTTCATCTCGAACCGCGGCGGCGTCGCGCTGCGTCCGGGCGACGGCATCATCCACAGCTGGCTCAACCGCCTGCTGCTGCCCGACACCGTGGGCACCGGCGGCGACAGCCACACCCGCTTCCCGATCGGCATCAGCTTCCCCGCGGGCTCCGGCCTGGTCGCCTTCGGCGCCGCCACCGGCGTGATGCCGCTGGACATGCCCGAGTCGGTGCTGGTGCGCTTCAAGGGCACGATGCAGCCCGGCATCACGCTGCGCGACCTGGTGCACGCGATCCCGCTGTACGCCATCAAGGCCGGCCTGCTGACCGTGGCCAAGCAAGGCAAGAAGAACGCGTTCTCCGGCCGCATCCTCGAGATCGAGGGCCTGCCCGACCTGAAGGTGGAACAGGCCTTCGAGATGAGCGACGCCTCCGCCGAACGCTCGGCCGCCGGCTGCACGGTGTACCTGAACAAGGAACCGATCATCGAGTACATGACGTCCAACATCGTGCTCATGAAGAACATGATCGCCGACGGCTACGCCGACAAGCGCACGCTGGAACGCCGCATCAAGGCGATGGACGCCTGGATCGCCGACCCGCAGCTGCTCAAGGCCGATGCGGACGCCGAGTACGCCGAAATCATCGAGATCGACCTGGCCGACATCAAGGAGCCGATCCTGTGCTGCCCGAACGATCCGGACGACGCCAAGTTCCTCAGCGACGTGGCCGGCACCAAGATCGACGAAGTCTTCATCGGCTCGTGCATGACCAACATCGGCCACTTCCGCGCGGCCTCGAAGCTGCTCGAAGGCAAGCGCGACATCCCGGTCAAGCTGTGGGTCGCCCCGCCGACCAAGATGGACGCCGCCGAGCTCACGAAGGAAGGCCACTACGGCACGTTCGGCACCGCCGGCGCGCGCATGGAGATGCCGGGCTGCTCGCTGTGCATGGGCAACCAGGCGCAGGTGCGTGAAGGCGCGACCGTGGTGTCCACCTCCACGCGCAACTTCCCGAACCGCCTGGGCAAGAACTCCAACGTGTTCCTGGCCTCGGCCGAACTCTCGGCCATCGCCTCCAAGCTGGGCCGCCTGCCAACGGTGGACGAATACCACGCCGACATGGGCGTCGTGAATGCCGACGGCGCCAACATCTATCGCTACATGAACTTCGACAAGATCGAGGAGTTCGCGGAAACGGCCAAGGGCGTGACGGCCTGAAGATTGCGCGACATCAAGGAGGGCCGAGCGATCGGCCCTTTTTCATGGTTCATCGCCGATCTACGGAGCACACACTGGGTCAGGCACGCCTCGCCGTGCCTGACCCAGTGCGCCCCGCAGATCAGTGATGACCCATGTTTCATGGCGATGGCCACGTTTCCGGGGTCAATACCCCATGCGAGACGCGCGCATGCTTATGCGTGCACGCCGCGCGGCCTTGCGCTATGGTCTCGGTCCCATGCCCGCCAACGCCTCATCCACCCTCTCCTCCGACATCGCCATCCGTCCCTTCGACGCCCCCTGCGGCGCCGAGGTGATCGGGCTCGACTTGTCGAAGCCGCTGTCGGAGGCCGACTTCGCGCGCATCCATCGCGCCCATCTCGACCACCACGTGCTGGTCTTCCGCGACATGGCGATCACGCCCGCTCAGCAGGTCGCGTTCAGCCGACGTTTCGGGCCGCTGCAGATCCACGTGCTCAACCAGTTCCAGCTGGCGGGCCATCCGGAGATCCTCGTGATCTCCAACATCCGCGAGAACGGCAAGCCGATCGGGCTGGGCGATGCCGGGGCCTATTGGCACTCCGACCTGTCGTACCTGCCCAAGCCCAGCCTCGGCTCGATGCTGCATGCGCAGGAGTTGCCCGACGAAGGCGGCGACACGTTGTTCGCGAACCAGCACCGTGCGTGGGACGCGCTGCCGGCGGCGCTGAAGAGCGCCGTCGAGGGCCGCCATGCAGAGCACTGGTACCTGCGCAAATACGCCGAGCTGCAGAAGCGCAACCCGTGGCGGCCGGATCTCACGCAGGCACAGATCGACGCCGTGAAACCGGTGGCGCAACCGATCGTGCGCACGCATCCGGAGACCGGCCGCAAGGCGCTGTTCGTCAGCGAACATTTCACGACCCGCGTGCTCGACCTGCCCGAGGACGAAAGCCACGCGCTGCTGGCGGAGTTGTTCGCGCACGGCACGCAACCCGAGTTCGTCCACCGCCACCGCTGGCAGCCGGGCGACATGGTGTTCTGGGACAACCGCTCGCTGATGCACCTGGCGGCGGGCACGCCGGATCATCTGCGCAGGCGGCTCAATCGCACGACCATCGAGGGCGACGCGCCGTTCTGATGCCATGGCGGCTCGCTGAGCAGCGCCCGCGGCGTCCGGCCAGGGCGGAATTTTTCCTTCAGGCGACACTGCGGCCATGCGCCGCCGCCCTTCCGCCAGATTGCTGCTCCTCGACCCTGACCGACGCGTCCTGCTGTTTCGCTTCGTACACAAGACGGGCCCGCTGGCGGGGAAAGATTTCTGGGCCACGCCCGGCGGCGGCGTGGAGGCGGGTGAATCCTTCGCCGGCGCGGCCATTCGCGAGTTGCTGGAGGAGACAGGGATCGCGGTCGCCACTGTCGGCGAGCCTGTGGCCAGCCGCGAGTTCGTCATGCAGATGCCGGATGGCGAGAACGTGATCGCGGACGAGCGCCTTTTCGTCGTGCACGTATCCGATTCACGTCTCTCGCGAGCGGGCTGGACCGCCCTGGAAAAAAAGGTGATGGCCGAGCACCGATGGTGGTCGGCCGACGAACTGCGAAACACATCGGACACGGTATGGCCGTCAAACCTCCCCGAGATCCTCGCCGAGGCAGGGTCGCGCTCATCATGACAACGGCTGCCGAGGCAGCCGTTGTCGCTCAGTTCCGGAGCGGGCCGATCACAGGAATCCGATGGACAACCAAGGCACCGCCGCGATGATGATCGTGCCGACCAACAGCGCCAGCATGTAGCGCATCATCGGCCGGATACCGCGATCGGGGTTCACGCGCGCGATCGCGCAGGCGGCGTAGTAGCCCACGCCCAGCGGCGGCGCGAACAGGCCCAGGCCCATGGACAGCGTGGCCACCATCGCGTAATGCACCTCGTGGATGCCCAACTCGCGCGCGATCGGGAACAGCAGTGGGCCGAACAGCACCATCGCGGGGATGCCTTCCAGCACCGAGCCGAGGATGACGAAGGCCACGATCGACACGACCAGGAACATGGGTGCACCGCCCGGCAGCGTGGCCATCGTGCTGGCGAGCCAGCCCGAGAAGCCCGACTGGGTCAGGCCCCAGGCCATCGCGGTGGCGGTGCCGATGATCAGGAGGATCGCGCCCGAGAGCGCGGCGGTGCCGACCAGCATCTTGCCGAGGTTGCGCCACTTCAGCTGGCGATAGAGGATCGCGCCGACGATCAACGCGTAGACGATGCCGATGGTCGAGACCTCGGTGGCCGTGGCCACGCCCTCCACCACGGCGGCGCGGATCACGAACGGCAGCGCCAGCGCGGGGAAGGCGATCGCGAACAGCTTCAGGTTCTGGCGCCACGGGGTGCGCGGCACGCCGCTCAGGTCCTCGCCGCGGCTGCGCCATCCGACCACCGCGCACAGGATCACGCCCAGCACCAGCGCCGGCAGCAGGCCGCCGGTGAACAGGGCCGCGATCGACACGCCGGTGACCGAGCCGATCGTGATCAGCACCAGGCTGGGCGGCACCGTCTCGGTCTGCGCGCCGGTGGCGGCCAGCAGCGCGACGAGCTCGCCTTCGTCGGCGCCGCGCGCCTTCATTTCGGGGAACAGCGCCGGGGCGACCGCGGCCATGTCGGCCGCCTTCGCGCCGGAGATGCCGGAGACCAGGTACATCGCCCCCACCAGCACGTACGACAGGCCGCCGCGCACATGTCCCAGCAGGCCGGCCAGGAAGGCGACCATCGCGCGCGCCATGCCGGTGGCCTCGAGCAACTGGCCCAGGAACACGAACAGCGGCACCGCCAGCAGGATCAGGTGCGACATGCCCTCGTCCATGCGCCCCGCCATCACCTCCATCGGCGTGCTGGTGCCGAGCGCGAGATAGCCGAAGGTGCCCAGCCCGAACGCGAATGCGATCGGAATGCCGGCCAGCACGCTGCCGGCAGCGACGCCGACGAAGAAGATCAGCAGGTTCAGGCGACCGAGGTCCTCGAACGCGCTGCGGCCGAACCAGAACGCCGCACAGATGCCGCCGACGATCAGGAGCGCGGCGACGATGTGCTTCGCACTCGCCTCGCGCAGCAGTCGCAGGATGGCGAACGTGCCCATCAGCGCGATACCGATCGGCATCGCGATCTCGCGCCAGAGGTTCGATATCTCGAGCGCCGGCGTGGTGATGTCGCCTTCGTTCGAGGCGTGCTGCCACGCGGGCCACAAGACCATCGCCAGGAACGCGAGGCAGGCGCAGGTGGCCACCGCCTCCATCAGCGCCCGCGCGCTCGGGCCGAGGCGCGCGACGATGGCCGTCATGCGCATGTGCTCGGCACGCCGCAGCGCGACGACCGAGCCGAACATGGCCAGCCACAGGAACAGGATGGATGCGAGTTCGTCCGACCAGACGAGCGGGTTGTGCAGCACGAAGCGGGCGACGACGCCTGCCAGCAGCACGACGATGTCGGCCACCACCAGCACGGCCGCCGGCACCTCGACGATCCAGCCGAGGGCCGATTCGATGCGCGCGAGCCAGCCGCGCGAGCCCGTGGCCTGCGTCACGATTGGCCCGTTGGCCGCCTCGGGGAGTGCGCGTGCGAGCGAGTCGCGCGAGGGCTGGCGCGGCAGCTCGTCGAGTCGGACGGGTTTCACGACAGCTTGCCGACGCTGCGTTCGAGAACGGCCCAGCCTTCGTCGCCGAACTTGGCCTTCCAGTCGCTGTAGAAGCCCGCCTTGCGCAGGTGATCGCGGAACAGCTCGGCCTTGGTGGCGTTGAACAACATGCCCTTGGAAGCGAGTTCCTTCTGCAGGTTGGCGTTGAGCTCGGCAACGTCGGCACGTTCCTTCATGCCGGCCGCGTTGACGTTCTTCGCGACGATGGCCTGCAGGTCGGCGGGCAGTTTTTCCCACGCCTTCTTGTTGGCCAGGAACCAGAAGCCGTCCCACATGTGGTTGGTGAGCGAGCAGTACTTCTGCACCTCGTAGAGCTTGGCCGTGGCGATGATGGCCAGCGGGTTCTCCTCGCCTTCCACCACCTTGGTCTGCAGCGACGAGTACACCTCGGCGAAATTGATCGAGGCCGGCGCCGCATCGAAGGCCTTGAACATCGACGTCCACAGCGGCGACACCGGCACGCGGATCTTGAAGCCCTTGAAGTCTTCCGGCGTGACGATGGGCTTGGTCGACGACGTGGTCTGGCGGAAGCCGTTGTCCCAGATCTTGTCCATCGCCACGAGGTCCTTCTTCAGGATCTGCGCGCGAATCCAGGCGCCGAGCTCGCCGTCCATCGCCTTCCAGACCGTGTCGTAGCCGGGGAACGCGAAGCCGACGCCGCTGATCTGCGAGGCGGGCACCAGCTGGCCCAGGATCAGGCCGGACAGCGTGAAGAACTCGATGCCGCCGGAACGCAGCTGGCTCAGCATGTCCGAGTCGGAGCCGAGCTGGTTGTTCGGATAGATCTGGATATCGACGCGGCCCTTGGTCTCGGCGCGGATCGCGTCGGCCATCTCCTTGGCACGCAGGTTCATCGGGTGCGTGACGGGCAGGTTGTTCGCATACTTGTACGTGAACTCGGCCTTCTGGGCGAACGCGCCCATCGTGGGCAGTGCGAGCGTGCTGGCGGCGCCTGCAAGGATCTGGCGGCGGGTGATCTGCATGTCGTTGTCTCCGTTGTCGTGGATGATTCTTGTCGTCGCGACACGCCCTCTCAGGGCGGACGCAAGCCGCTTTCTCTGCGGATTGTGAGTGCTCAGGCCGGCGAGGATTCCCTCGTCTTCCCCAAGTCTGTGGATTCCCACAATTCGCCGCGGGCGAAGAGTTGTTCGCGGATGTCCTTCTTGGTCACCTTGCCGTAGCCGGAGCGCGGCAAGGCGTCCCAGAAGAAGATGTGGCGCGGCCAGCGGTAGCGCGCGCAGCGCCCTTCCAGGTGGCCCAGCAGCATGGCGGCGTCGCAGGCGACGCCGTCGCGCGCGACGACCACGGCCACGCCCACCTCGCCCCACTTCTCGTCGGGAATGCCGAGCACCGCCACCTCGGCGACGGCCGGATGCGTCAGCAGCACTTCCTCGACCTCGCGCGGGTACACGTTGGAGCCGCCCGAGATGTACATGTCCGACTCGCGGCCGGTGATGTAGAGCAGCCCGCGCGCATCGACGCGACCCAGGTCGCCGGTGTGGAACCAGCCGCCGCGCAAGGCCTTGGCCGTGGCCTCGGCGTCGTCGTGATAGCCCGCGAACACGCCCGGCCCGCGGCAGCAGATCTCGCCGACCTCGCCTGCGGCCACGCGATGCATGTTCGCGTCGAGGATGGCCACCTCCATGCCGGTGCGCGGGCGTCCGCACGAGCCGACGTTGGCATTGGGGGCATCGTCGTCGGCCGAGTGCATGGCCGGCGTCAGCACCGTGATGCAGCCCGTCACCTCGCCGAGGCCGAAATACTGCACCAGCACCGGCCCCAGCGTGCGCAGCGCGCGTTGCTGGTCGGCGCGGTACATCGGTGCGCCGGCGTAGATCATGTAGCGCAGCGACGAGCGGTCGTGTTCGTGCACAGCCGGATGCTCCACCAGCATCTTGACGATGGTCGGCACCGTGAACAGGTTGCTGACGCGGTGGCGCTCCACCAGTTGCCAGAACACCGCCGGATCGAGCTTCTCGCTGGGCAGCAGCACCGTGGCCGCGCCGCGCGCCACGTTCAGCAGCGCATGGATGCCGGCGCCGTGCGACAAGGGCGCGACGGCGATCGAGACGTCGTGCTCGGTGGTGCCAGGGATCAGGTCGGCCAGGTGGTTGGTGACGATGAAGGCCATCTGGCCGTGCGTCAACATGCCGGCCTTCGGCCGCCCGGTGGTGCCCGAGGTGTAGAAGAACCACAGCGGATCGTCGGCGGCCACGGTCGCCTCGGACGGCTCCGCGCCAAGGTGCGCGGCGACCAGCGCCTCCCAGTTCAGCTCGCCGGCCTGGCCGCCACCCATCGGAATGACGAGCCGCAGCGCGGGCGCAGCCTCGCGCACGGCGGCCACATGGGCCTCGAAGCCGTCGTCCACCAGCATCGCCACCGCGCTGCTGGAGGCGCCCAGCCAGGCCACCTCGGGCGGCGTCAGGCGGAAGTTGACCGGCACCCACACGGCGCCGAGACGGAACGCCACCCAGCAGCTCTCGAACATCGACAGCGTGTTGCGCGACTGCACGAGCAGGCGATCGCCCTTGCGAATGCCCAGCGAGCGCAGCGCGGCCACCATCGCATCGACCCGGGCGTCGATCTCGCCCCACGTCCATTGCTGCTCGCCCTGGATCAGGCCGGCGCGTCCGGGATGCAGGGCCGCGGTCTGGCGCAGCAACTGCGACAGGTTGCAGACCTGGGCCGAATTCACGCCGCCTCCAGGATGCTCAGGTAATTGGCGACCGCGGCACCGCCCATGTTGAACACGGCGCCCAGCCCGGCACGCGGCAACTGCATGTCGCCCGCGGTGCCGGTGAGCTGCATCGCCGCCATCACGTGCTGCGACACGCCGGTGGCGCCGATCGGATGGCCGCGCGACTTCAGGCCGCCCGACGGGTTGACCGGCAGCTTGCCGTCGCGCCGCGTGTCGCCATCGAGGATCGCGCGCGCGCCCCGGCCGTGGCCGCGCAGGCCCATGGCCTCGTACTCCAGCAGCTCGGCGATCGTGAAGCAGTCGTGCGTCTCCACGAAGTGGAGGTCGGACAGCGTGACGCCGGCCGTGTCCATGCCGCGTTGCCACGCCAGCGCCGCACCCTCGAACTTCGTGGGGTCGCGACGCGACAGCGGCAGGTACTCGTTGACCTGCGTGCGCGAGCGCCAGCGCACCGGCTGGAACAGCGCGCCCTTGACCGGATCGCGCGAGATCACCAGCGCGGCGGCGCCATCGGACACCAGCGAACAATCCGAGCGCTTGAGCGGGCCGGCCACGAACGGGTTCTTGTCCGACGGCGTGCGGCAGAAGTCGAAGCCGAGGTCGCGCCGCATGTGCGCGAGTGGGTTGCGCACGCCGTTCTCGTGGTTCTTGGCCGAGATCATCGCGAGCGCGTCGGACTGGTCGCCGAAGCGCTCGAAATAGACGCCCGCGATATCGCCGAACACGCCGGCGAAGCCGCCCGGGGTGTCGGCCTCTTCCTTCACGTACGAGCACTTGAGCAGCGTTTCGCCGATCTGCTGGCTGGGCAGCGTGTTCATCTTTTCCATGCCGACCACCAACGCGTGCTTGACGCGCCCCGAGCCGACGGCGTCCAGCGCGGCCCAGATCGCCGCCGAGCCGGTGGCGCAGGCATTCTCGACGCGCACCGCGGGCACATGGCGGAACTCGGGAATGGCAACGGCCACCAGCGAGCCGCTGAAGTCCTGCTGCACGAAGCCGCCGTTGAAGTGGCCGACGAAGATGCCGTCGATGTCCGACAGCTCGAGTCCGGCGCTGGCCACGGCGGGCAGCGCGGCGTCGCGGATCAGCTGTTCCATGTCGAGGGCGTCGAGCTTGCCGAAGGGCGTGTGGCCCCAGCCGATGATGTGTGCGTTGTTCATGTGAAGGCCCTGTTGGCGAGGAAGCATGGCGGGCGGGTCGGTGAGGCGCAGTTCAGACTGTGAACTTGTTGCGTGCGGCACCACCCGGTCTGTGCAGCGATTTTGCGCAGTCTCTCCCCGTGTCAACACACATGCTGCAGCGCCGCATCGCAGAAAACGGTTCACATCGTGGATGCTCTCTTGCGGGATTGCCCTGAAGAGCGGGTCCAACTCTGCCGCAATGCGCTGGACGGCGTTTGTGCACGCCGGTGGCGCCGAAGGCTCAGGCGTTGACCAGGCGCGGCAGGTAGTCGACGAACGCCTGTACCAGCGTGGAATCGTCGGCCTGGCGCCACGCGGCGCCGGTCTCCACCAGCGTGCGCTCGCCGCGGATCGGGCGGTAGACAACGCCTTCGCGGTGCAGCGCCTTCACCGACGCCGGCACCAGCGCCACGCCGATGCCG
>Ga0302316_10001222_pt1 | contig 20802 bp, 15 predicted proteins | sample III_Palsa_N3_2_FD_200456 | JGI IMG/M metagenome (GOLD analysis project Ga0302316, IMG submission 200456) | Peat permafrost microbial communities from Stordalen Mire near Abisko, Sweden - III_Palsa_N3_2 | ecosystem: Environmental > Terrestrial > Soil > Palsa > Peat permafrost | place: Sweden...
GTCATACACGCTCGATGGCCCACCCGAAAGCACGATCCCCTTCGGCTTGAGCGCCAGAATCTTCTCCAGCGCAGTCGTACAAGGCAGCACTACGGAAAACACATGGAACTCGCGTATCCGCCGCGCAATCAGCTGCGTATACTGCGACCCAAAATCCAAAATCACGATAGTAGAAGTGTCAGGAGCGTTCACACACCAAGTCTAAATCGACCGCATCCACTTATCGCTTGTCACTTCCCACTTATCACTTCTTCTAGCTCGGATCCTTATGCCGAGTCGAGCTAACCGCCCCCATCACGCCCGCGCCCAGCAGCACAATCGCAATCGCCCCCACCCAATGCGACGGCATATGCGACAAATGGCATACATACACTACACCCGCAATCAAAATCACGGTCCCAAGCAGATACATAGCAAATGACATGTTTGTCCTCCGGCCCCAGCAAGCAAGCCCATGATTCTACGATGCAGAATCCGCCACCAGCGCGCAGTAAATTGCCGAAAACACCCTTCTATCCTCTACACTCTATCCTCTACACTCTGCCCTTCGTACGCCTCCCACAGCCGCACATACGCCGCCGCCCGCACCACATGAAAATAATCCGACGCCACCACCCACCACACAAACACCCCAAACCACCACCAATTCAAAAACTCCTGCGTCTCCACATTCGAAAACGGCAGCGGACAAGCCGAGAACACCAGCGCCAGCACCACCAGCGCCACCTTCACAATCCCCATCACCAAATTGATCTCCACCAGCTTCCCCCGCAGCTCCCCACTCCGCCACGCCGCACGAACGCTACCCACCACTCCCAACCCCCGCCCCATCGCCATGATCGGCGCCACCTGCAACACCCAACTCACCGTGCACCACACCACAAACATCACCAGCGTCATCACCACCAGCTGCGCAAACGACCACACATAATTCGGCTCCTCCTGCCGAATCATCGCCATATAAATCGAAGCAAATCCCCTCACCCAAAGCGCACCCGCGGCAACAAACACCCACACCCGCAAGACAGACAGCGCCACAACCGTCCCCGCACGTGCCTCGAATCGCGGCTCACATCTCCGCAAAACCGTCCCACGCCCCAACCCCGCGACCAGCGCCCATACCATTGCAATCCCAGCGCATGACAGCAAGAGCTGCATCCAGTGCACCTCGGCAAAATAGCCACGATGCATTGCCATGATCCGCAACAACCACACCCTACCCACAAACTCTTTTACGTTCGCCGCACTTCCCCGCCACGCCAGCAACCCAAGCAGCAGCCCACAAACTCCACGCCACCCGAGCTCAATCCCCACCAGCGAAGGCCTCTTAAACACCTCCGCCATCACCCCCACAAACGACTGCGTCCCCCGCACCGGAGCAGCCTTCACTCGCCCCTCCACTACCGCACCACAAAATTAATCATCTTGCCCTTGACCACAATAATCTTCACCACCGTCTTGCCTTCCAGCCGCGCAATCGTCTTCTCATCCGCCAGCGCCGCAGCCTTCATGGCCTCTTCATCGCTATCAGCCGACACCTTCACCACCACCACCAGCTTCCCATTCATCTGCACCGGAACCTCCATCTCGCTCTCCCGAGCAAGCTCCGCATCCGCCTTGGGCCAGGGCTGCCGAAACAACACCCCCGTCCCACCCATCTGCTCCCACAACTCCGCCGCCACAAACGGAGCAAACGGAGCCAGCAGCAACACCAGCGTCTCAAACACCTCAGCAATCACCGCAGGCGAAATCTCACCAGCATCCATAGCAGCCTCACTGCTCTGAATCTCATTCACCAGAATCATGATCGCGGCAATGCAGGTATTAAAGTGCCACCGCCCACTAAAGTCCTCCGTAATCTTCGCAATCGTCTGATGCAACGTCCGCAACAACCTCGCTTCAACATCGCGAACATTGCGTTCCAACATCGCGCCCATTGCGTTCGTCGTTGCTTGTTCTCCCTTCACCACCCCCGCAAACTTACTCGTCAACCGATAAACCCGCGCCACAAACCGCGATACCCCAGCAACACCCTCTTCCTGCCACTCCAAATCCCTATCCGGAGGAGCCGCAAACAGCGCATACATTCGCGTAGCGTCCGTCCCATACCGCGAAATCATGTCGTCCGGGCTGACCACATTGCCCTTGCTCTTCGACATCTTCGCCCCATCCTTGATCACCATCCCCTGCGTAAACAACCGCTCCGCAGGCTCATCATTCTTGATCATCCCCAGGTCCCGCATCACCTTCGTCCAGAACCGCGAATAAATCAAATGCAGAATCGCATGTTCCACCCCGCCGATATATTGGTCGATCGGAAACCAGTAGTTCACCTTCTCGCTATCGAACGGCGCCGTGGAATTCTTCGCATCGGTATACCGATAAAAGTACCAGCTCGAATCCACAAACGTATCCATCGTATCCGTCTCACGCCGAGCCGGCCCGCCACACACCGGGCACGTCGTATTCACAAACGCAGGCACCTTCCCCAGCGGCGACCCACCCTCCTGCGTAATCTCAATCGTCTCGGGCAGCAGCACCGGCAACTCACTCTCCGGCACCGGCTGCACCCCATGCTCCGCGCAATACACCATCGGTATCGGAGTCCCCCAATACCGCTGTCGGCTCACGCCCCAGTCCTTCAGCCGATACGTCGTAGTTTTCTTCCCAAATCCATGCTCCTCGGCAAAGCGCGCCATCTTCTCCTGCGCTTCCAGGCAAGCCTCCCCCGTCCACTCGCCGGAGTCCACCAGCACCGCCTCATCCTCACCGATATAAGGCAGCGCCAGCTCATCCGTGTCCACATTCGGCGCGACCACCCGCTTCACATGCAGACCATACTTCTGCGCAAACTCAAAGTCCCGCTCATCATGCCCCGGCACACTCATGATGGCGCCCGTTCCATAGTCCGCAAGAATATAATTCGCCACCCAAATCGGCAGCATCTCGCCATTGAACGGATTCACTGCCTGCTTCCCCGTCGACACGCCATGCTTCTCGATGTTCCCGATATCGCCGGTCTCACGCGCCACCTTCTGCTGCGCGATCATCTCCTCAACATCCTTCGCCAACACCGCATCCGTCTTGACCCACTCCTTCACCAGCGCATGTTCCGGAGCCAGCTGTATCGACGTCGCCCCAAAGATCGTATCCACCCGCGTCGTAAACACCGTGATCGCCGGCGTATTCGCCATCCCAGCTACGCGAAACTCAACATGCGCTCCCTCGCTCCGCCCAATCCAATTCCGCTGCATGGTCCGAACCTTCTCCGGCCATCCAGGCATCTTGTCGAGTCCATCCAGCAACTCATCCGCATACTTCGTGATCCGCAAAAACCACTGCTCCAGCTCCCGCTGCTCCACCAGAGTCTCTTCATGCCGCCAACAGCAACCTCCCACCACCTGCTCATTCGCCAGCACAGTCGCGCAATCAGGACACCAGTTCACCTTGCTCGACTTCCGATACGCCAGCCCCTGCTCCACCATCTTCAAAAAGATCCACTGGTTCCAGCGGTAGTACTCCGGCAGACAAGTCGTCACCTCGGTCCCGGCCCAGTCATAACTCAGCCCCAACCGCCGCATCTGCACCTTCATCGCGGCGATGTTCTTCAGCGTCCACTCCCGCGGCGGAGTGTTGTTCTTCAGCGCGGCATTCTCCGCCGGCAACCCAAACGCATCCCACCCCATCGGATGCAGCACGTTATACCCGCGCATCCACATAAACCGCGCCAGCGCATCCCCAATCGAGTAGTTCCTCACATGCCCGATATGCAGCTGCCCACTCGGATACGGCAGCATCTCCAGGCAATAAAACTTCGGCTTCCCACTCGAATGCGGTTCCGCCGCATACAGCGCATCATCCGCGTCCCACCGCGCCTGCCACTTCGGTTCAATCTCCGCCGGGTTATACCGGCCCTGCGCCTCATTCTTTTCAACGTCAGCCATAAGCTTTCATTGTAAAGAATTGTGCCGCGTACCATCTTCAGTTGACGGGGTTTCCATCTGCCGCCGCCACCATTACATGGTAATCAGCCGGAACTTCAAACAACGACGCCGCAGGATCGGCGCGGCTGAACTCCGATAACGTCATCGTCGACTTCCCCACCCGTGGATCATCCAGCGTCTTCTCGACGACAATCTTCAAATCAGGCGACGTCCATGTCTCCAGCACCACGCGAATCTCCTTGTCGTTGCCCTGTAGTCCGCTCGGGATCACCCACGTCGTCCTCTTACCCTCCGCCGTAAGGCCTGCGATATTGCGTGCTGCAAGGGTCTCCGTCACCGGAGCTCCCGGTCTTGCCGCCCGCCGCGCCTCCCGTTCTGCATCCATCCGCGCAAGCGCAGCATCGCGCTCCGGATTGTCCGGCTTCGGCGGCTTCGGCGCCCGCATCGTGCGCACCTGCCCCGACTTCATATTCGTGATCAACGTGATCTTGCGCAACGCTACCGGATCGCGGATCTCCACCTCATTCACATACAGGCTGCCATCCTTCACATGTCCGCTCTCCGTACGCTCCCGCCCCTGCCCGTCGCGAACTCGCCGCGTCATCTCCAGGTTTGTCATCTTCGTTCCATCCGCCAGCAAACGAACTGTTGTCTTGGTTTCGAGCAGAGAAAACGGCTGCCCCAGCACCGGCTCCGTCTGCAGATTGAAGCCATTCAAGGCCTCCCGATCGAACTCAAACGCCGCGCCGGGTTGCTGCGACAATACCCCCGGGGGCAACGTCTGCGCTGCCGCCAATCCCCCCACCAGAAAAAAGACAACACCCACCGCGCCCCGCCCACAGACACGCCTCGCCGCGAGTTCTCGCCTACTGTAGCGCCACATCCGGCACCACCCCCGCACCGCTCTTCGTCTCCGTCACCTTGTAGTCCGCAGGCACCTGGAACAGCCCCGTATCCGGCTCGCCACGCTGCAACTCCGTCACCTCCACCGTCATCTTCCCAATGCGGGGATCGTCGTTCACCGTCATCACCGGAATCTGCAAATCCGGCGAAACCCACCTCTCCAGCGTCCACTTGAACTCCCGGTCGTTCCCCTCGGTCCCCGCCGGCACCGCATGAGTGAATCGCGTGCCGTCCGCTGCAACTCCGGCGATATTCCTCGACCCAAGCGCTTCAAACCCCGCCCGCTCCCTTATCTCGGGATGCTCCTTTTGTAGCGCCTCTCGCTTCGTCCGCATCTCGGCCATCTTCGCCTCTTCCTCAGGCGTCCGCTCCTTCGGCGCCGGCAGATGCGTCACACGCGCGGTCTTGCTCTGCGGCATCAATGTCGTCGACGTATGCGCCACCGGATCGCTGATCCGCACAAACTGCGGCACAAATACGCCGTCCTTGATCGTCCCACTCTCCGTCCGCTCCCGTCCTTCCCCGTCCCGCGACTTCTTCTCCTCCCGCACCGTCGTAATGGTCGTCGTCGCATCCGAGAGCAACTTCACCGTCGTCGTCTTCTCCACCAACGTATAAGGCTGCCCCTTCACGCTGCTCATCCCCAGGCTCACGCCCCCCGCTAGCCCGCCCATAATCCCGGCGGGCGCTGGCGGCGCATTCACCAGCATCCTCGAATCGACAGCTGTCTGCGCGTTCATTCCCAGGCTCACGCCAGCCATCATCGCCATTCCCATCATTCCGGTCCGCAGCTTCATCGCAATCCCTCCTCAAGAACGCCCGTCCCGCGGTTCTTCCCGCGAGAGGGAAACCAATCCGTGCCAATCCGCTGAGGCCCGACAGCTTTTCGTAAGTCTGATCTGCTAGACGCTGCAAGCGAACACAAGGTTATCAACTCCTCTGGCGAAACAGTAAATTTCACTCAACCGCCTACGGCACTACTGGCATACTCACATAGCTAGCCGTCGCGCCCGTATGCCAAACCCGCTGCGTAGCCTTCACATAATCCCCCGGCTTCGCATCCATTATGTTCGGCACAAACGTCTGCGGATTCCGGTCATACAACGGAAACAAACTCGACTGCACCTGCACCATCACCCGATGCCCCGCCTTAAAAACATGGTTCACCATCGGCAGCGCAAACTTGAACTCCAGCGGCTCGCCCGCCTTCAGCGCAGCAGGATGCTCAAAGCTCGTCCGATACCGTCCACGAAAGATATCCGTAGCAATCGGCAGCTCATACCCGCGCATATCCGCCGGCACGCCGACCACACCAGCAAACGCCCCACCATTATCGGGCCGCGGCGCCGGCCCATCCGGATACACATCGATCACCTTCACCGCCCAATCGCTGTCGGTCCCGCTGGTCGACGCAAACAGATGCACCATCGGCTCGCCCGCCACCTTCAAGTCCTCCTTCAGCGGCTCGGTCTCATACGTCAGCACATCCGGACGCCCGTCCACAAACCGCTGATCGGTGACAAGCCATGTCCGCCAAGCCGTGCCATCGGCATCATCCACCGGTCGCGGACGATACGGCACAGGCTTCGCCGGATCCGAAACATACTCATCGAACTTCTCGCCCTTACCCTCCTTCGCAGGCCCCTCAAACGACAACCCACCCCCAGCCGTCAGATACATCGCCTTCGCCGGCACCGCACATCCCAGCTCACAGCTAGTAGGCCACGCCTGCAACTTGTCCCAATGATCTTCACCCGTGTTGTACACCCAAACCGGAGGCGTATCGGCCTTCGGCGCACCCGTCTTCAAATACTGATTGAAGAACGGCAGCAGCACATCCCGCCGCCACTGCTCCGCCGTATCCGCCGACCACACAAACGGCCCCAGCCCGCGTCCCTGCCGATTGATCTGGCTATGAAACCAAGGTCCCATCACCAGGTAGTTCATGTTGTTGTTCTTGTCCTGCGGCTCCCACGCACGGTACGAGTGGTTCGCCCCCCACATATCTTCCTGGTCCCACAAACCCTGCTCCCACATCGTCGGCACGGTCAGCGGAGTCTTCGCAATCAGCTTATCCAGCGCCTGCGACTGCCAGAAAGCATCATAAGCCGGATGCTGCTCCAGCGTGTGCCAATAAGGCAGTTGATCTTCACCACGCGACCGCGCAAAGTCCCCCGCCGACCCCGCCTTCAAATAATTCGTATAGTCATCCTTCGCCTCATGAGGCAAATTCACGCCATTGCCCCGCGCCGTCGTCTGCTCCAGAAAGTAATCCAGCCCCGGCTCGCGAAACGCCCCATAGTGAAACCAGTCGTCGCCCATCCATCCATCCACCATCGGGCTCTCCGGCGCAGCCACCTTCAGCGCCGGGTGCGGATGCAGCAACGCCATCACCACCGTAAACCCCTCATACGACGACCCAATCATCCCCACCCGCCCATTGCTCTCCGGCACATTCTTGCTCAGCCAGTCGATCGTGTCATACCCATCCGTCGTATCGTCCGCCCCACTCGGATTGAACGGCCCCACCGGCGGCGGCGTCATCAAATAAACCCCCTCCGACCCATACTTCCCGCGCACATCCTGATACACGCGAATGTAACCGGCCTTCACAAAGTCCTCATCGCTCAGCGGCAACGCCTCAATCATCTTCGGCGAATCCGACCGCACCGCCCTGCCCGCCGCGTTGTAACAAGTCCGCGTCAACACCATCGGCGCGTCTTTCGCACCCTTGGGAATCACGATCACCGTATACAGCTTCACGCCATCGCGCATGGGCACCATCACCACACGCTTCTCAAAATCCTTCACCACCTCAGGAGCCTTGAACCCCGGCGCCAGATCGTCCGCCGGCATCTTCTCCTGCGCCCGCGCAACCACCGCCATCATCCCAACCAACACAATCACCAAACCGCCACGAAGCTTCATCATCGTCCTAACCCTCAACCCAACAATTCGCCCAGCATAGCACCGCCTAATCCCTAACCCCTAACCCCTAACCCCTGCTCTCACCCCGCCGACAACGCCCGCAATGCCATCACATTCCGCAGCTCATCCCCCGGCTCATCCACCGGAGTCTCCGCTATAAACGCGCAGTGCTCAAACCGGGCATCGTGCAGCAGCCGCTTGAACGCCGCCGCCCCAATCGTGCCTTCGCCAATATGCTCATGCCTATCCAGCTTCGACCCCATCGCCGCCTTCGCATCGTTGCAATGCCACAGCTTCACCGCGTCGAACCCCACGGTCTCGCCCACCTGCTTCATGGTCGCGTCATACCCCTCGCTCGACACAATGTCATACCCCGCCACATGCACATGGCACGTATCCAGACACACCCCCACCGGCGCACAAGCCTTCAACCGCTCCACCAGCTCCGCCACCTGCTCAAAGCTTCCACCCAGCGAAAACTCCGCCCCCGCCGTGTTCTCAATCAAAATCTTAAAGTCCTTCCCCTGCCACGACCGCCCCCCGCCCAGCGTCCCGACCGCCCGCTCGATCGACTCCGCCGCCAGCCGTAGCCCCTCATCCCGCGTCAACCCCTTCCAACTCCCCGGATGCAGCACCAAAAACTCCGCCCCCAAATCCAGAGCCCGCTCCACCTCGCCCCGAAACCCCTCCACCGAGTTCTCTCTCACGCTCTCCGTCTGCGAACAAAGGTTGATCAAATAGCTCGCATGGATCGCCACCGGGTTCACATCGTGCTCCGCCCGCAACTCCCGCATCTTCAGCGCATCCTCCGCCTTCACCGGCGACGCCTTCCACTGCCGCGGGCTCGCCGAAAATATCTGAAACGTATTCGCGCACGCCTCCACCGCCCGCTCCACCGCCGTCCACGGCCCTCCCGCAATCCCCACATGTACGCCAATTCGTTTCTTCGCCATGCCTAAAGCCTAGCAGCCAAAAAATCGCTGCGCACAACCTCAAACTCGCGCTATCATCTCTGCGGCCCCCGGATTTGAAATCCAACTGCATCGAGGTACATCATGCCCGCTCCGCAGAACTACAAAATCCACGTTCGCTTCGATCCCTTCTTCCACTTCTTCATCCTGCCCATCCTGCTCCTCACCGTCCTCATTGCCGGCGTCTGGTACGCGCACCACTGGCACACGCATGTGCACAGCGGCCTGTGGGTCATCCTGGTCACCATCGTCCTCCTGATGCTCGCCCTCAAGGTCCGCACCTACGCGGTCAGCTTGCAGGACCGCATCATCCGCTGCGAAGAGCGGCTGCGCTACAACCTCCTGCTCTCCCCGGAAGACCTCATCGCCGTATCGCCGCTCACCATGCGTCAGATCATCGGCCTCCGCTTCGCCTCCGACGCCGAACTCCCCGCCCTCGCCCTCCGCGCCATCAAGGAAGGCCTCTCCGAAAAGCAGATCAAGCAAAGCATCGTCCACTGGAAGCCCGACTACCAGCGCGTCTAAACCCTCAACCCCAACACAAAGGCCGCCCATAAGGCGGCCTCCGTTTTTACCTCTCTACTATCTACCCTCTACTGTCTGCCCCTAGTAAACATCCCGCTGATACCGCTTCGCCTTCTTCATCGCCGCCAGGTACTCCTGCGCCTGCTCCAGCGTCCCCGCAGATCCCTTCGCAATGCAATCCAGCAGCGCCGTCTCCACATCCTTAGCCATCCGGCTGGCATCGCCGCAGACATAAAAGTAAGCCCCGCGCTCCAGCCACTCATAAAGCTCCGCAGCGTTCTCCTGCATCCGGTCCTGCACATAGACCTTCTTCGCCTGGTCGCGCGAAAACGCCGTATGCAGCTTGGTCAGCAGCCCGTCCTTCTCCATCCCCAGGAACTGGTCCTTGTACAGATAATCCGACACCGACCGCTGCTCCCCGAAGATCAACCAGTTATCGCCCTTCTGCCCGGTAGCCTGCCGCTCTTCCAGATACGCCCGAAACGGCGCAATCCCCGTCCCCGGCCCAATCATGATCACCGGAGCATTCGTATCCTCCGGCAGCCGGAACGCATTGTTCTCATGCAGAAACACCGGCAGAGTCCCATCGACCGGCGCCCGCTCGCCCAGGTGTCCCGAGCACACCCCCTGCCGCTCCATCCCATGCGCGTTATACCGCACCACCCGCACCGTCGTGTGTACCTCGTTCGGGTGCGCAGCCTGGCTCGACGCGATCGAGTACATCCGTGGCGTCAACCGCTGCAAAATATTGAACAGCTCCTGCGGCTGCTTCACTATCCCCGGAAACTCCGTCGCCAGGTCAACAAACTCCCGCCCCCACACATACTCCTCGGCGGCGGCCTTGTTCTCCTGCCCCAGCAGCGCCTTCAACCCTGCGGGAACATCCTCACCGCACAGCTTCGCAAACTGGTTCACGCTCCCGCGCGCCAGCTTGCCAATCCCCAGCCGTGTCGTCAGCGCCTCATGCAGCGATATCTCCACCTTGTAGTGGTCGAGCACCCGCTCAGTCCCGTTGAACCCCAGCGCCTCCAGCACCTCCGCCACCGCGCTCACGCGGTTCGTGGGAATAATCCCCACCGCGTCGCCGGGCGTGTACGTCATGCCCTCTTCCAGCTCCAACTCAATATGGATGGTCTCTTTTTCAGACTCCGGCCCGGTCAGCCGGTCGTTCACCAGCACCTTCGATAGATACGGCTGGTTGCGGGTGTACTTGGCAGCGTGGCCCTTGCCGGCGGAACTCTCGGTTGCCAGGTTTTCGGACGCCACAGGAGGGGCGGTTATCGTTTCACTCATGTCTTCCAATTGTAAATCGTGGCAGCCCCAAACACACCCCAGGCGTAGCCCAAACGTAGCAAAGGCCGGTCCTCAAACGAGGTTCCGGCCCTTGAAGCACTCGCCGGGCTGCTTTAGCCCTGCGCTGTCTCGCTAGCGTTTCACGAAATGGTAGACCACGCCGCCGCTATAGCACTGCGGGTTGTACTCGCCGTTATTCAGCCCATACTCCACAAAGCTATACTCCAGCACCACGTCCAACCGAGGCGTCAACTGCTTCGCCACTCCACCCTTGGCGCCCCACAGGTTGTCGGTCGTACTGAACGCGGTCACGGAGGCCGTGCTGGTGGTCAGGTTCCGGTAACGCGCAAACCCCACCTGAAAATCCCCATACGGCGTCAACTTGTATTTCTTGATCGGAAACGACATCCGGGGTCCAACCAATGCGCTCACAAACCGCTCCCCGTTGCTCGACATCTCCGTGTAACTGGTCTGGATGTCCGCCGAGACTATGATCCTCTTCATAACCGTCGGGCCGTCATAGACAATGCCGGCCGTCCCGCCAATCAGATAATCCGTCCCGTAATCGTTCGCCAACTGAGTTCCAGTACCCTCTCCATACACTGACACCTGTGCCTGCGACGCACGCGGTATCGCCAAACCCACCACCAGTAGCAGTAAGACTGCCCAACTAAACTTCATCTCCGGTTTCCTCCGCGGGAAAGCATACAGTAGACATGGAACAACTAGAAACTTTTTTCTGTTGAACCGGTTTTCTGGCCATAACCAAACATCCTCGTGCGCTTTTGCGCAGTCGATAATTGGCGACGGGTAAGACTCTCAAATGCTTATGGAGATTGTCAAACAGCTTTCCCAATACATACGCGCCTCAACCCCCTGCAATACCGCTTAGGACTTTCGCTACACTGGCAATTCGCTGCATCCGGCAAGCTCACCTGGCCGCACATCCCCCAAACATAGGTGAAATCGTACCGCCGCTACCGGTCTACATCCAGGACTTAGGACTCCCATGACGAATCTGCGCGCCTCCATCATCCTGCTGCTCCCAGCCCGGCCCAGACACCCTCCCCTGCGCCGCAGCCCAAGGGCACCATTTACGAACCCCAGCTCCCGCCCCTCTCCAACGACTATCCCGCCACCGCAGACTCCAAAACCCAGCCCGGCGTCCCCGTCGGCAAGACCTTCAAGTTCACCCTCGACGACTCCAAAATCTTCCCTGACACCACCCGCACCATCACCGTCTACATCCCCGCCGCCTACAACCCTAAAAAACCGGCCTGCCTCTACGTCGGCTTCAACTCCCTCGGCTACGATGCGCCCATCGTCTTCGACAACCTCATCTCCCAGCACGCCATCCCCGTCATCATCGGCATCGGCGTAGCGCCCGGCGAGGTCAAACCCTCCGACCCCTCCGCCACCCAACGCTACGACCGCAGCTTCGAGCTCGACTCCCTCACCGATAAACTCGCCCGCTTCATCCTCGAGGAAGTCATCCCCGCCGTTGAAGCCCACAAGACCCCCAGCGGCGATCCCATCCGCATCTCCACCGATCCCAGCGACCACATGATCGCCGGCGGCAGCACCGGCGGCATCGCCGCCTTCAACGTCGCCTGGCAGCGTCCCGACGCCTTCCGCCGCGTCTTCATGAACATCGGCACCTTCGTCGGCATGCGTACCGGGGAGCAGTTCTACGTCCAGGTCCGCAAAACCGAACCCAAACCCATCCGTGTCTTCACCACCGACGGCGCCCACGACGAGTGGCCCGGCGGCCCCGAGATGGGAGACTGGTTTATGTCCAACCTCACCATGAACCGCGCCCTCGAGTTCGCCGGCTACGACGTCCAGCACGTCTGGGGCGACCACGCCCACAACGGCAACCTCGGCACTCAGCTCTTCCCCGCCGCCATGAAGTGGCTCTGGCGCGACTACCCAACTCCGATCCAGGCCCTCAACCCCGGCGACTCCAAATTCGAAGACCCCACCCAGCCACCCGGCAACCCCCGCCTCAAAGACATCGCAATCCCCGGCGAAACCTGGCAACTTACCACCGACCACCCGACATTCCCCACCGCCTTCAAAACCTCCACCGGCGACACCTACTCCGTAACCCCAACCCCCAACGGCGAAGCCGAGCTCTGGCTCACCCGCGCTAACGGCCAGAAGCTCAAGCTCGACGACCACATCCTCGGCGCTGCCGGCCTCGCCATCACGCCCGACGGTGCCTGGCTCACCGTCCCTCAGTCCCACTCCCGCCTCGGCCTCAGCTACCGCATCAAGCCCGACGGCACAGTAGACGCCCGCGAAACCCTCTTCGACTTCTACGTCCCCGCCGACGCCGACGACTCCGGCGCCGCCGCCATCGCCTACGACACCAACGGTCACGCCTACGTAGCCACCCGCCTCGGCATTCAGGTCTTCGACCGCAACGGCCGCGTCACAGTCATCTTGCCCCTCCCAGCCAACGAGCCCGCCACCAGCCTCACCTTCGGAGGCTCCGACTTCTCCACCCTCTACGTCGCCACAACCACCGGCAAAATCTACAAACGCAAGATGAAAGTCCCCGGCCTCCCGCCCGCCGCGCCGCCCATCAAACTAAAACCCGAAGGCGCCGGCTAATCCGCTCTCCTTTCCCAGCCCAGATGCCGGGTGGCCCATTCATGCGCGCTTTTGCGCATGAGTGGGAACACCAAAAGCCCGCACAGCCACTTTCCCCGGAGCACCCATGCCCCTCACCCGCCGCACTCTCCTCACCAGCCTCGCCGCCACCGCCCTCACCTCCGCCATCGCCGAGCCCAAATCCACCCTCACGCCCACCGCCCGCAAAGCCGCCACAGACAAACTCATCGCCTACTTCACCTCCACCGCCCCGCAACTCCTCCGCCCCGCCGAAGGCCTCCTGCAACACCCCAGCATCGCCCCATCCCTCCCCGGCAAGGAGTACTCCGCCAGCCTCTGGGACTGGGACACCCTCTGGACCTCCACCGCCCTCTACAGCTTCGCCCGCATTCACAAAGACCCGCAGTTCCACGCCAAGCTCAACGACCACGTCCAGGGCAGCCTGCTCAACTTCCTCGACCACCAGGGCCCCGACGGCCGCCTCACCATCATGATGTCCGGCAAGAATGTAGACGTCTTCAAATGCCTCGCCCCCGGCCCCACCCCCAACCCCCGCAACCAGGCCAAACCCGTCTTCGGACAGCTCGCCCTCCTCGCCGCCAACGAAAAAGGCGACGTCTCCTGGCTCGCCGCGGACTTCGACAAGCTCCTCCACTTCTACGCCAGCTGGACGACCAACAACCAAACCCCCACCGGCCTCTTCGTCTGGGGAGACGACGTAGCCATCGGCGACGACAACGACCCCACCACCTTCGGCCGCCCTGACTTCTCCTCCGCCAACCTCCTCCTCAACTGCCTCTTCTACGCCGACCTGCAAGCCGCCGCCGAGCTAGCCAAACGCCTCAACCGCCCAACCGATCAAGCCGCTCTCACCCAACAAGCCACCAACCTCGGCGCAGCCATCCTCAAATCCTGCTGGGATCCCCGCGACAAGTTCTTCTACACCGTAGACGTCCAATGCATCGACCAGCGTATGAAGGTCTACGGCCATGCCCAAGGCATGAAGATGACCTGGAACTGCCTCCCCCTCAAAGTCCAGATGTTCACCGGCTTCCTCCCGCTCTGGTGCAACCTCGCCACCCCCGAGCAAGCCACACAGCTCATCCACGCCAACTACCTCGCCGACGACCGCCTCCGCGCCAACAGCGGCGTCCGCTCCCTCTCCAACCTCGAACCCATGTACGCCATGGACTTCAGCTCCAACCCCAGCAACTGGCTCGGCCCCGTCTGGATCATCGTCAACTACTTCGTCTGGAAAGCCCTCAGCAACTATGGCTTTACAGCAGCCGCCAACGACCTCGCCGACAAGACCATCGCCCTGCTCGCCAAAGACCTCGACACCAACGCCGCCCTCAACGAGTACTACCACCCCGACACCGGCGCAGCCCTCAGTCACAAAGGCTTCATGGACTGGAACATGCTCGTCCTGGAAATGATCTAGATGAAAACTTTCGCCACCATCCTCGCCGCTCTCACCCTCACCGCCGCCGCCCACGCTTCCAAAGACTGCAACGTCCGCGACTTCGGCGCCAAAGGCGACGGCACAACCCTCGACTCCCCCGCCATCAACCGCGCCATCGCCGCCTGCGACACCGTCCACATCCCCGCCGGCACCTACCGCTCCGGCTCCATCCTCCTCAAATCCAACCTCACCCTCATCCTCGAAGCCAACGCCACCATCCTCGGCAGCAAAGACCTCCACGACTACGTCTCCATCGAGCCACCCAACCACCACTCCCTGGCCCTCGTCGGCGGCGCAAACCTCCACCACGTCACCATCGAAGGGCCTGGCGCCTTCGATGGCGTCAGCCTCACCGACCCCAACGGCGAAGAGCACATCCGCGGCCCTCTCGGCATCTTCCTCCTCCGCGCCGAAGACATCACCCTCCGCAACCTCAACGTCCGCAACTCCGGCAACTGGAACGTCGTCTTCCGCCACGCCACGCGCATCACCATCGACGGCCTCATCGTCCATGGCGGCTACGACGGCATCAACGCCGACGACTTTACCCACTCCACCATCACCAACTCCAAATTCTTCGTCGGCGACGACGCCCTGGCCGGCCGCTACTGGGAAGACGTCACCGTCTCCCACTCCGAGCTCAACTCCCCCACCAACGGCATCCGCATGGCCGGCCACAACGTCCTCATCCAGGACTCCCTCATCTCCGGTCCCGCCGAGGTCGCCGCCGGTGCCTCCGGCCGCCATGTTCAGGAGGCCGCCTTCCAGATCCTCGCCAACGGCGACGGCCACGCCAACCTCTACGCCAAGCCCGGCCCCGCCGATAACATGACCCTCTCCCACGTCAAGATCGTCAACTGCTACACCCCCATCTATCTCGCCCAGGGTCCCGGCGTTCCCTACAACGACCACTCCGCCGGCATGGGCAAGTTCACCCTCAGCGATGTAGACGTAGAACTCGCCGGCAACACTCCCATGTACGTCGCCGGCACCGCCGATCAGCACGTCGGCGAACTCGTCCTGCACAACGTCCACATCCACGCCGCCGGTGGCCTCACCCAGCAGGACGCTCACGAAAACGGCACCGCCGTCTTCTCCATCATGCCGTTCTCTACGCTCTATCTCCGCTACCTCGACAAGCTCACCATCGACGGTCTCGACGTCCGCTTCGCCCAGCCCGACCTCCGTCCCGCCATCTTCGCCGACCATGTCGGCACCCTCTCGCTCACCGCCAGCTACATCGCCCGCCCCGCCGGCGCCGAGCCCCTCCTCGAAGGCATCGCCCTCGACCACCTCACCCTCGGCGGCAAACCCATCGACCACGCCGCAGCCGACATCGCCGCCATCGACCTTCCCACCGGCCCCGTCTACGCCTCCCGCCCAACCTCCTTCACCGTCACCGCCCACGCGCAAATACCCGGCACCGACACCCGCATCGTCACCATCCATGGCACCGCAGGCTCACAAGTCTTCGACCGCGATGTCGTGCTTGATCCACGACAGCAAGAACAACAAGCCCACATCCTCTTCCCCGACAATCGCTTCTCCGAACCGCCAGATCTTCCCTTCCACTTCGGCTCCATCACCCGCGATCTTCAAGTCCTCCCTCTTGGCAACAGCACGCCTCCGCCCGCATCCCTCAAAGTCTTCACCAACACCAACGGCACCGTCGAAGCCCAACCAGACGGCATCCACATCCGTTCTAAAAGCGATGGCATGCACCTCTATCGCAAGGACGAGTACACCGCCGCCTACCAGCCGCAGTCTCTTCCTGAAAACGCCACCATCACGGTCCGCCTTGAAAACCCCGAGATCCACACCGGCTGGGGCGGCCGCGCCGGCATCATGGTCCGCCGCTCCATCGCCGACCCCGCCAAATCCTCCGGCTACCTCATCCTCGCCGCCTCGCCCGCCGGCACCGCCATGGACTGGGACGCCGCGGGCCACGGCATGATCGACCAACACACCCCCTACGACGGCTCCACCATCTGGCCGCTCTACCTCCGCCTCGACCGCGCCGGGATCCACTTCACCGGCTACACCAGCCGCGACGGAAAATCCTGGACCAAACTAGCCGAAGCCGACGTCCCCTCCGCCTCCGGCCCCCTCGACGCCGGCTTCTTCACCTTCAACAGCACCGCCCTCTTCACCACCTTCACCATCACCCATTAGCCCGCGGGTCTTTGCCGTTGCCATCGCTCTTGTCGTTGCTTGACTCGAAACTGGCAACTCTTAACTCGAAACTGTAAGCCTGCCCCGCTCTCCTCGCTCCGGCATCGGCGACGGCGCCACCACCACCTGAATACCGGCGTCAACGAGCTGCATCTTCGCGCAGCACAACAGGACAACTTCTCTCCAATCTTTATGACTTTTTTATGCAGCTTAATTTCAAATGAAATTAGCTTCCCACGCATCCGTGGGCCCGCAGTCATTGGGCAGTAATTGTCCACCTCGCGGAAGAAAGAGATTTGCAATTGAACGTCACCAATACGCGTCGCTTCGTCTTCTCCTGCTTCGCACTCACACTTCTTCTCGCCGTTTCGGTTACCGGTCAAGCTACCGCTCAGTCCGACTCTGCCAATACGCAGACCGCCGCGCCTGCAGCGTCATCTTCCGCTGTAACAGCTCCGGTCCCCGCTCTCGATCCCAGCTTCATGCACAAACTCGGCCGAGCCTACATCGCGGACTGGGCCGGTAACGGCCCTGGCACGGCAGTTCCACAACAGCCCCGCCGCGGCACGCCTCCGCCGCTCTTCTCGCCCCCCTATCCTGCAACCGATTGGCCCATCGGAGGCACCCCCGTCATCGGTGTCCCTGACGGCCAGACCTACCCGCTGATGCAGGCCCTCGACGCGAACAAGGATGTCAACAAGATCTACGGTTATGTCGAAATCGGCGGCAACGGTTCCACCAACAACAAGACCAACGCCGACAAGGGCATCGCCGCCAACGTTCCCGCCGCCTACGACGTCTTCTCCAACACCATCGAGCTCGATCAGGCCGCGCTCTACTTCGAGAGGGTTGAAGACACCGCGCAGTCCGCCCACTTCGACTGGGGTTATCGCCTCACCCTGCTCTACGGAGCCGACTACCGCTTCACCACCTCACACGGTATGTTGAGCCAGCAGCTGCTCGTCAAGAACGCGGTCTACGGCTTCGATCCGGTCATGTTCTACTACGACGCTTACTTCCCTAAGTTGGGCCAGGGTTCCGTCCTCCGCATCGGCCGCTACATCTCCCTGCCCGACATCGAAGCCCAGCTCGCACCCAACAACTACACCTACTCCCACTCCATCCTCTACACCTACGACTGCTACACCCAGCTCGGCGTCAACCTCACCACCAAGCTCGACGACCACTGGACCATCCAGGCCGGCATCTCGCCCGGCTGCGACACCATGCCCTGGACCACCGACGCCAAGCTCACCGGCAACGTCTGCATCACCTACACCTGGTCCAACGGCGGCGACGCGCTCAATACCTGCGACAACACCATCAACGACGGCAAATATGCCTACAACAACCTCACCGCCTTCTACGAGACCTGGTACCACCGCATCAACAAGTCCTGGCACACCGACACCGAAGCCTGGTACCAGTACATGAAGGACACACCCAATATGTATTGGTACAACGCGGTCAATCAGCCCACTGCCACCGGCCAATACGCCAGGACTGCTTCGACACCCTGGCCCGAGATCAACGGCGCCGGCGTCAACCTCAACTTCGGAGCCGTCTGCGAGGACCCCAAGCTAGCTGCCAAATATCAGTCGTCTCATTGCTACGCACCGGAGTGGGCCATCACCAACTACCTCGAGCACAACTTCTGGAACAACACCGCCTCGCTCAACATCCGCAACGAAGTCGTCGACGACATCAAGGGCCAGCGCACTGGCACGCCCGCCATCTACGAAGAGCACATGGTCGGCTTCGACTTCTGGGCAGGATCGACCATCACCTTCCGTCCTGAGCTCAGCTACACCAGGTGCTATAGCAAGTACACGACTCTGGCTGGCAAACCCGTGTCCTGCACGGACATCGCCGCGGGCGCCTCGATCGCCCAACTGGAAAGCTCGGTGCAAGGCTCGCCTGACAACCTCGGCGCCCTCGGAAGCAACTACGGACAGGGCAAGACTGCGACTCTAACCTTTGCCGCCGACCTCATCTGGCACTTCTAACTTCGCTACTTTTCCAGCGCCTCCGGGTCATGACCTTACAGCCCTGTTCTTCAACCGCAACCGTTCTTCCTATAAGATTGAGTACATCTCTATAGGCCGTCTTTTTAACCCAGTCTTTATCCCGTTTTCGCTACTCTGATCAAAAGGCAACGCCGGTCGTTTGTTCCGTTCCAAGGCGCCCTCTCTTCGCTACGGCTCGAATGGGGCGAAATGTTCATCATCTTTTGCCATTGCCGCATCTGGAACGGCTCAGCGCACGTCCAATCCCATATTGCCGCGTCTTCTGCATAACGAAGCTCTCGCAAGACAGTAAGTTGAAAGGAACAATGTTGACGATGCAATCGGCCAGGGGCAGCTTCCGCCAGATAGCCCTTTCGTCTGTGCTCATACTTTTTGGCCTCTCCGGCTGCAAGAGCGGCGGCGCTCCCAATGCCGCGGCCGAAGCCCCCGTCGCTCAGCCCGAAGTAGTGAACGTCGGCGGCAACGACATGGTCCACGTAGAGCGCTCCGAGCGCTTCGCTCTGGTGAGCGCTAGCTCCCGTCCCGTCGTTAGCACGCTCGATGTCACCGGCTCGGTCAGTCCAGACGTCTCGCGCGAGATTCCCGTGCTCTCCTTAGCCAACGGCCGCGTGGTCGCACTCCACGTCGGCCTCGGAGATACCGTCCACCAGGGCCAGCTCGTCATGGAGGTCCAGAGTCCCGACGTCACCACCGCCTTCGACGCCTATCTCAAGATGGTCAACGACGAGCACCTCACCGCCGTCACCCTCGACCGCGACAAGCTGCTCTACGACAAGGGAGCGATCCCGCAGACTCAACTCCAAACCGCTCAGGACGGCGAGGACGACGCCAGGGCCGACCTCATCGCCTCCGAGCAGCAACTCAAGATCCTCGGCGTCGATAAGAACCATCCCGGCGACTCGGTCAAAATCTACGCCCCGGCCTCAGGCGTCATCATCTCCCAGAACGTCGCCGCCGCCGGCGCGGCCGGCATCACCTACGCCGGATCGACCGGATCGCTCACCATCGCCGACCTCTCGCACATCTGGGTCGTCTGCGATGTCTACGAGAACGATCTCGCCACCGTGCATCTCGGCCAACATGCGGACATTCACCTCAACGCCTTTCCCGGCAAGCTCTTCTCCGGTACGGTCAGCGACATAGGCGCGGTGCTCGATCCCAGCATCCGCACCGCGAAGGTGCGCTTCCAGGTTCAGAACCCCGGCAACCTGCTGCGTCTCGGCATGTTCGCGACGGCCACGCTGCTCGGATCGCATCCCAGCGACGAGGTCGCCCTGCCCGCCACGGCCATCCTGCAACTGCATGACCGCTCCTATGTCTTCGAGCCTGTCGGCAGCGCGGGCAGCTTTCGGCGCGTCCAGATCAAGATCGGCAAGACCCTCGATGCCAATACGGTCGAGGTCCTCGCAGGCGTGAGCGCGGGGCAGCAGGTAGTGGAGAACGCACTTGACCTGCAGAACACGGCGGACCAGGAATGATTCGGAAGATCGTTGATTTTTCGCTCAACAATCGGTTCATCATCATTGTGGTCGGCATCCTGCTCTTCGCCTGGGGAGCGATCTCCTTCCACAATCTCCCCGTCGAAGCCTATCCCGACGTAGCCAACAACTACGTCAACATCATCACCCAGTGGCCCGGCCGCGCCGCCGAAGATGTCGAGCAGCAAGTCACCGTGCCGCTCGAAATCGGCATGGCGGGCATCCCCCACATGACCCACCTGCGCTCCACCACGCTCGCCGGCCTCTCCAGCGTCACCATGATCTTCGATGACGACAGTGAAGACGACTGGAACCGCGAGAAGGTCCTCGAACGCCTCTCGCAGGTCACCCTCCCCGCCGGCCTGCAACCCCAGATCGGCACCGATTGGAGCCCCGTCGGCCAGATCTTCTGGTACACCCTTCGCAGCACCAACCCCCAAATCGACACGATGCAACTCAAAAGCATCGAAGACTGGCAACTCG
>Ga0302316_10001223_pt1 | contig 20796 bp, 18 predicted proteins | sample III_Palsa_N3_2_FD_200456 | JGI IMG/M metagenome (GOLD analysis project Ga0302316, IMG submission 200456) | Peat permafrost microbial communities from Stordalen Mire near Abisko, Sweden - III_Palsa_N3_2 | ecosystem: Environmental > Terrestrial > Soil > Palsa > Peat permafrost | place: Sweden...
CCTCCCGAGCCTTGGCCAAATCAGCTAACCCCTTTAGAAGGGGTACTTTGTCTATAACCTCCTTGGAATCCTAAAGTTACAAGCTGTATTCCCTTTTTCATAGGGAGTCTTCGCGCCCTAACCCCAGCAAGCAGAGCAAGTTAGACCAAAAAACGACTTAGAGGGGGGGAGGGGGGGTACCCCCGGACCTACGTTACAGCTAGAAGCTAGAAGCTTGTATCATCTCCACAACCAAACATGCCCCTCAACCTCTCCACCAAGTTCACCGACAACATCTACATCATCCACTGCGACGGCGCCATCACCCTCGGCCCCGAAGCCACCGCGCTCGAAGCCATGGTCGAGCGCTGCTCCCACGCAACCGCGAAAATCATCCTCAACCTCGCAAACGTCCATCGCCTCGACAGCATGGGCCTCGGCCTCATCGTCCGCCACATGGCCGCGCTCCGCAAGCGCAACGGCGACCTCCGCCTCTCGGCCCCTTCGCCCTTCGTAGCCAGCCTCCTCGACCACACCATGCTCTCCACCGTCCTCCGCTCCTACCCCACCGACGCCGAAGCCCTAACCTCCTTCCAAAAATCCTCCACCCCCGCCAAACCCCAACAGCAGCACGGCCGCAGCGTCCTGCTCATCGACAGCTCACCCGACCTCTGCGCCTTCGTCCGCACCATCCTCTCCCAACACGGCCTCGACCTCCGCTCCATCGCCACCCTCCGCGACGCCAAAACCCTCCTCATCTCCCAGCCCGCCGACTACCTCCTCATCGGCCCCAGCAACCCCCGCATCACCGACGACATCCTCCGCCAAACCCTGGGCCCCTCCGCCCCCAAAACCTCCCCCCGCCGCCTCTCCCCAGACTTCAAATCCACCAACGCCCACGAAGCCACCGCCACCCTCCTAACCCTCTTCAACCTAACCCCCTAACCGCCGCCCGGCTCTTCCCCTCCCACCGCACCACCAGCACCACAATCACCCCGCACAGCACCAACGCCCGCAGCGGATACAGCATCGCCACATAATCCCGCCCATCCACCAGCGCAACCACCACCCCAATCAGCGCAGCCACCGCATTCGTCGCCCAAGTCTCCACCGGCTCCGGCGACCGCCCCACCCTCCACCGCCACATATGCTCAACCGTAGGCAGATACGCCACAACCATCACCACCTGGAACCCCACCACCCCCACCCAAGCCGTCCTCGTAACCGCCCACAAGACCATCGTCACCGCCGCAATCAGCAGGCACGCCCACTCATTCCTCGTAAACGAAATCTTCTCGCCCCGTTGCTCAAAAAACAGCGCCGCAAGAATTACCGTGACCACCACAAAGTCCGTAAGATTAAGCGCGGCCTTCACCACGCTATGATCGCGCGACGCAAAGGTTGCGACCAGACTCATCACGACGCCAAGCTCAAAGATCAGCCACGTAGCAATCCGCGGATGCGCCTGCTTGCGCATCAGCTTCACGCAGTAGCGCCCACCCACCCACAAATCCAACAGCACCACCACGCCCGCCGCGCAAAGAGTCACCGTCACCTGGTCGAGCGCTTCCCTTCGGCGGAGTGCCGCTACGCAATCCTACTTCACCCCACTGCCGCGACCGATGACCCACCCACCGAAACAAGACCTCAGACTGGCCTCTCTCTTGTGGTACCCCTCGCCGCCAGTGTAGATTGAGCCAAATCGTGCCGAACGAAAATCCCATCTGAAAGCCGTCGCTAAGGAGGCCCGCTCATGAAACGCTACCGCATCCCTCTGATCTTTCTCTCGATCCTCACCCTGCTCGTCGTCATCGCCGGCCGATGCACCGCCCAGGACCTGCGCCCGGGCCCCAACATCGCCGGTACCTGGACCATCTACGCCGACAACGTCGATAAGCCCGGCAGCTCGCTCAAGACGATTGAAGTTACCCAGAACGGCAACATCATCTCCGGCATCTTCCACGGTCCGCACCAGCACGGCAAGTTCCAGGGCTGGATCAACGGCAACCACATCGAATTCAGCACCGACACCCACGACGTCCTCACCTTCCGCGGCGAAATCACGCCCCAGGGAATGTCCGGCCTCTACGGCATCCACGGTCGACACGCCCCGTGGAAAGCCGAGCGCACCACCCCCTAGATCACCGCCGCCCGACCGCTTCGCACGCAAGATCGCCCCCACGCAACCGTCACCCCATCAGAGAATCGGGAACCAGCTATGAAGCGATCCATGCGAGGCATCCTTTTGAAATATCGCTCCGAGTTGTTATTGGCCTCGCTCATCGCGGTGATGCTCGCCTCGCCGCTCATTGACCAGAGCCGCCACCTCGCCGGCGTGATCGCCTTCCTCCAACTCCTCCTGTTGATCGCCGGCGCGCACTACCTCGCAGACCGTCAGATTGTCCGCAAAGTTGTCATTCCTCTTGGTATCGTCTGGGTCTTTACCCGCTTCCTCGACGCCTTCGCAGACCCCAGCCGCGCCTACACCCACCTCTCCCCCATCGCCGGATTGGCCCTCTCCCTCTCCGTCGTCTGGGGCCTTCTGCGCCGCTTTGGCTCCATCGAAAAAGTGACCCGCAGCGTCATCTCAGAAGCCATCATCAGCTATCTCTTCATCGCCATCGCCTTCTCCCAACTCTATTGGGTCCTCGACCACTTCGTCCCCAATGCGTTCAACCAGACTGTCCCCTTTGGCCAGAGTTCCACCTTCCTCTACTTCAGCATGATCACCCTGAGTGGCGTCGCCTACGGCGGCATCCTCCCCGTCAACAGTTACATCCGACTCGTAGCCGCGTTCGAGAACATCACCGGCCTGTTCTATCTCGCCGTCGTGATCTCGCGCCTCGTCGCCTCCTACCGCCCCCGCACCCCTGCCCCGATTCTTCCTTCACCACCCACCTCCCAGCCGCCCCAATAATCGCTACTCGCGCAATCCCTACTCACACCGCTTCGAACGCGAACACCCGCTTCCAGTCCTTCTTCATATCCACCACCGTCCATCCCTTCGCCGCGGCCTCCGTCAACGCCACCTCCAGCTTGCCAAACGGCGACACGTCGTACGCATACTCGCGCACCTCGTCCGTATGATGGACCAGCAGCCCAAACCGAGACCCCTTCCCCGCAGTCGTCCACTGCAGCATCTGCAGATCTCCATCCGAGTTGCCAAACGCAGCAATCGGCCGCCGTCCAATATGCCGATTGATCCCCACCGGCTTGCCAACCGTGTCGTCCATGAAATTCAGCTCCGGCAGCCGCGTCAGCACCGGCACGCCATCCACCATCTCGAACTTCGTTTCAATGCTGCTCCCCACCACCTGCTCTGGCTGAATCCCATAAATCTTTTCGGCGAACACCCGAATAAATTCCACGCCTCCGCCCGAAACAATAAACGTTTTAAACAGATTCGCGCGCAGGAAATTCAGCAGCTCCACCATCGGCTGGAAGATCACATCCGTATAGCAGCAGCCAAACTTCGGATGCCTCGCGTTTTCAATCCAGTCTGCAGCGATCTTCGCAAACTCTTCCGTGGTCATGCCGGCGTGCGTAATCATCGCGACCTCCAGCAGCCCCTTCACCCCTCCCGCAGCCACGCCCTTCATATCGGCAGCCAGCACCGCCGCATACAGTGGATTGTCTTTCCACTCCGGATGTTCCGGCGCCATCGCCTTCATGCGATCAAACACAAACGCAACCTGGAAATAAAATGGCTGCTCGCTCCACAGCGTCCCATCGTTATCAAAAACCGCAATCCGCTCCTCGGGTCTTACGAACGCAGGCCCTCCAGCCGTGGTCACTCCGCGGACAAACTTGAGGATGCTTTCCTTCGTCGAACCTTCATTCCAGGAAGGCAGCGGATCGTTTCGTGTCATTTGCATTCACCCATTCATTAACTATCCGTTCTGAATCTTCAGCCCCGCTACCCTACCGGATCGCGGCCCATCGAACAACTAGCAAAATTGACAGTGGTATGTCTTGCGACACGCCTGACGCCCACCAAAATTTCCCCTCACTCAAATCAGCCGCCGAACCGCCGTTTTTTCCCTGCGAAACCCTCCGCGATAGTAGCGTAGTGAAATGCAATCCTTACTCGATCACCCTTGGCCTCTCGGCATTTGCACCGCCATTTTTTTGGCGCTTTGCATCGAAGCCGGTCGATACATCGCCGATCGTTCGAAAATTCAAGAAGACTCTCACCGCAAAGACCAGATGATTGCCCTGCGGGATGGCTTGTTTGTCCTCGTCAGCTTACTCATGGGCTTCACCCTGGCTCTGGCCGCTGCTCGATACTCCGAGCGCCGCACGCTAATGATCGACGAGTCCAACGCTATCGGCGTCGCCTATCTCCGTGCCGAAACTCTCGCAACACCCAACAGCATCCAGGCGCAGCAACTCCTACGCCAGTACGTTGACGCGCGCCTCGACGAAGACGGCGCAGGCCTGGATACTACGCACGCAGCAGACGCGAATCGTCGCGTGAAGCAACTCCAGGAGCAGCTCTGGCAAGGTTCGGTTGACGCCACAAAAACCGATCGCTCGGCGGTCGCCAACGCTTACGTCAGTGCGCTCACCCAAGTCATCGATCTCCACGAAAAACGCGTCGCCAGTTTTGAAAATCGCGTGCCGCTCTCTGTCTGGTTGCTCATCTTTGCCGTATCTGCAATCGCAGTATTCAACCGCGGCTTAACCCTGGCGCGCCGCTTCTGGCTAACCGTTCTGCTCGCGCCCTTGACCATCGCCATCACGGTCACCCTCATCGCCGATCTCGATACGCCCAGCAGCGGCTTCATCCGCATCGATCAACGCCCCATGCTAAGACTAAGAGCCGAAATCCACGATCAACCGTAATCCATGCACTGCGAAGGACGCAGCGCTTTCATCCAAGCACCATGCCGGACGCAGTTCCACAAATCGCGTCGTCGGGAGCTTCGACCCAGTAGTTTCCTATAACGCCGTTTCCTGGCACGTCCGTCCTTAGGACCTTCGGAAAGCTCTCAATGAATGCATTGGCCTGTTGTCGGCAGGTGAAATTCAGCCATGATCAGGGACACACACATCGATAGACACTGACCGACTTCCTGAGGCCGATCTTGGTTTGCGGCAAGTTGCGTTTCTCGCGCTGAAAGGCTGGTAGAGGAAACTGTCCTGCCAGTCTCCTCTGTCGCCGCAACGTCAGGGGCGAGGCTGAACTGGTGATGGTCGTCATAACGGGATACATCCTGTGTCCGCGGGCGGATCTCATCCGTGTCAATGCCACTAGAACTGAAGGTGTATTGAGTTTCATCCTTTTGGACGATGACAAGACCTCGACTAAGTCGATAACGTGGGGCTGCACGATACATGTGAGGAGGCAAGAATGGCGACTAGCACGGCGGTTCTGGAAAGCGGCTTGGCAACCAGCAAGATGATTTTGGATGCCGACTTCGAGAAAATCGAGTTTCGAGGAGAGCTTCGTGACGGGCACCTCGTCACCAAAGGGATTCTTTCGGATCAGGCGGCGATAGATGATATCCCTGTGGGAATTTACGTCCTGGAAATAGATGGCACGCTCGTCAAGTGCAACAAAACTGCGATCGCCGCCTGGGGACGCACGCCGTCTCTGGGGACCTCAGAAAAGTATTGCGGCGCTCACATTCTTCGCTACCCTTCGGGAGAAGTGATGCCGCACGAACTCGCGCCGCCCTCCGTGGTGATCAAAAACGGCGGCACCGTTCGAAACGCCGACGCGATTTGCGAGCAGCCCAGTGGCAAGCGTCTTTTAGCGCTCGCCAATATCTTTCCTATCCGCAACAACGACGACGAAGTGATCGGAGCGGTCAATATCTTCCGCCACAATACCAGCAAGACCGTTCCTGGCTTACATTCGAATTAGCAATGACTTCCTTGCTGTGTAAGTCATCGGAGCAAAGAGAAAGGCATCCATAGTCGGATGCCTTTTCTTTGCAAAGGCGGACCCTCCAGCTGGCTATTGCCCGTCGATACCCAAATCGCAGATGTCGTAATAGCAGGTCGCAATGGAGAGATGGCGGCCGCATCTAGCAGCGGGTGCCGGGTTCTTCACCGTGCATTTCTGAGCAACCGGACCTGCCGTCAGCATCAGTTCAGTTGGTGCTAAATCGCCAAGGCGCTCATCGACAAAGTCAGAGCGTTCAAGCAAGATTCCTGCAAAGTCACCTTAACGGAAAGTTTACGACCGTAACCAGCACGCCACTAACCCCGCCAATACTCCAGCTTCGGATACCAGTCCGTCCCGCGCCCCTCCGGCACCATATCCAGCATCAACCACAGCGGATCCATATCCGGAGCACCCCGCGGATCCTCCCCAGGATCCGCCATCGCCCCACTCAACTCCCCGCTATAAAAGTGCCGCACCTTCCCATCCCGCCGCACAAACACGCTGAACCCCGGCACATCCGCGTCCTCCGCATTCACATACGCGCGCGTATACTCGCCGGACCCATCCGAAACAAATTTCAGATTCCCCAACCCGCGCTGCGCCTTATACTCCACCAGCCGCTCCATCCCCGACCGCGCCGTCACCACCATCGCCACCCGCTCCCGCAAATTCACCGCCGTCCCATTCCACGACGTCAGAAACGAAGTGCACGAAGGGCAAGCCGCCTTTCGCTGCGGCCCAAACATCATGCTGTACACCAGCAGCGTGTCCTTATCCCCAAACAACTCCGACAGCCGCACCGGCCCCTCGTCCCCCACAAACTCAAAATCCCGCGGAACCTCGCCCCCCATCGGCAACTCGCGCCGCTGCGCCGCCACCCGCTCCACATGCCGCCGCAGCTCAATCTCTTCCGCCAGCAGCGCATTCCGCGCCGCCCGATACGCCGCACTCTCATTAGGAAAATGAGCCGTATTCGCAGCCGCCAGTTCCCTCGCCGCCTTCAGCTCCTGGGAATCCGCCATAACTCCCTCCGCCCTTAGTGCAGTTCTCAGTTATCAGTTCGCAGTTGTCAGTAATTTAGATTCCGCCCTCGCCCAAACTGAGAAAGAACAACTGACAACTCTCACTGGTCCGTCCGGTTGTACATCAGCACCTGGTTATACTGCTTCCCATCTTTCGCCGTGTACACCACCCGCAGCAACACCGTCCTCTTGTCCTTCTCCAACGACATCTTCCCCACCCGCGTCGCCCCATCCGCAAACAGCCAATGCTCGTTGCCGTCTTTGTCGATCCCAAAGCTAGCCCCCGCATCTCCCGTCAGCGCCAGCATCTTTCCATTCTGCGGTCCGCTCCACGAGCTCTTCACCGTCTGCCCCGCTCCATCCACCACCACAAAGTCCATGCTCAACAGCGCCGGCTTATCCTCGTTCACCGTAAACACCTCAGACTGCATCTTCGGCCCACCCCCAAAGTCCGACCGCAGCTGGTCCAGCTCCCACGTACTCGGCACCGGCAGCTTCGTCTTCGCCGCCAGCATTGCCGGACAAGCCATCGCCCCAAACACCACCCCAACCACCAGAACCCTCCACCTAGTCCTCATCGTCATAGCCCTCTCCTCGGACACTCCGCCAACTCATTCCAAAAGTCCGAGTATCATAGCATCCCCCCACTAGGATGCCGGCCGCGCTCCCCCTCCCCACCCTGCGCATCCCGAAACCCACCTAAGATGTCACTACGTCACCCCAAACCAGGCTAAGTCGACGCCAAACCCACCGAAACCACTCAGGATTTCACCCGAATCGTCTTCGAAACCACCCTGCTCGGCATCTCCTCCAAGTCAAACGCCATCGCCCGAACCCTCACCTTCGAGCCCACCACAATCGGTCCCACATACCGCTGCGACCCAGGCGTAGGCACCGACCCGTCCGTCGTATAAAACACAATCGCCTTAGGATCAACATCCTGCAAAACAACGCTAACCCCATTCTTCAACTTCATAATCACCGGCCGAGGCGTAACCGGCAGCGCCGGCAGCGGCGCCACCGCCACACTGCTATCCGTCGCCGCCTGCTGCCACATCTGCTGCACAGTCTGCATAGCCTGCTGCGCCATATCATTCGCAGTCTGCGCCGCCTGCTGAGCCGCCTGCATCGCCATAGCGTTGTCCTGTTGCGCTATCTGCATCGCCTGCATCGACGCGTCATCCTGCCCCCGCGCCAAACTCGCACCCACCGCCAGCATCCCAACAATTGCCAACGTCCGAATCATCGTGCGCATAATCAGCGCCTCCCGCGCGCTCGTTCGTTGCAACACTTCTTAAGACGAACCCGCCCGCTACGAAGACCCCTTCGCCGCCTTCACCTTGAACGTCTTCGACACCACGCCACTCGGCTCCATGCTCACATCAAACGCCAGCGCCTCCACCTTGTTCTTCGCACTCACTGCAATCGCCCCCACATACCGCTGCGACGAAGTCGTCGGCCTCTTCCCGTTCGTCGTATAGAACACCGCCGCCGCCGAATCGCTATCCTCAATCGTCACCTGCACTCCCGCCGTGAAGGTCCCTCCACCAGGCGTAATCACCGGCTTCGGCGTAACCGGCAATGCTGGCATTGCTGGCGGAGCCGACACCGGCGTATCGTTGCCCGCATTCACCGCGCTGATCGAAGCATCCGTCGACGCCTGCATCGCCGCCATATTCTGCTCCGCCATCTCCTGTGCCTGCGCGTTCGCCGACAGGGCCGCCTCCATCCCAGCATTCCCCGGCTGTCCACTCATAATCGCCGAAAAATCCATCGGGTCCGTCGCCGCATCCACCACCATCCCCGTCGAAGGATCCAACATCTGCGCGCCCGCCCCACGCGCACCCGCCAACATCCCCAATACGAGCACCGCAGCTCCCAATGTCCTGCGCATAGCCTGCGCCTCCTGGGCGCCTATCTCAACAAACCCAGCCCCGCGCAAATCCACTTGCCCTTCCCCACAAATTTTTAAGGAGCATCCCTCACATCACTCCGTCCCACAATCGCAGCTCCGCCTCTTGCGGCCTTTGCTCCACTCGGCTCTTGACGTCCAACACCATCGTCTCGCGCGCCTCACTCGTATACTGCGGCCACAACGGCAGCCCCTCCGCCCCCGGCGTCCCTCCCTTGATGAACCCGAGCCATGCAGCATGCATCTGCTTCGCCAGCGCCGTCTCCGCCGCGACATTCGTAATCTCCTCGTTCACCTTGTCCCACACCAACCCAATATCTTCGGAGTGAAACGCCTCGCCCTTCATCCTCCCACTCGCCGGCGCAAAGTCCAGCCGATACATCCACGCCGTCCCGCCACCCTTCAAATACGCATCGACCACCCGCACGCTCGGCACCCAATACTCCTCCGCCGTCAGCGCCCGTATCCGCAGCTGCTCCTCACTCATCCCCGGATACACCGCCCCGTAGCGCGCAAACACTTCCTCAAACTTTGCCAGCGGAACATTCCCCAAATCCGCCGCCGTCACCTTCTGCGGATGCGGCCCCACAAACAGCGCACTCTCATCGCGATTGGTTCCAATCAGCAGCCGTGTCCCGCTCAGCGCTCCATTCGCAATCGTCTCCACCGGCAGTCGCGGAATCAGGCTTCCATCCACCTCCATGCGCAGCGGAAAATGTTGCGGCCAGCCCGCCACAAACCGAACCTGCGCACTGATCAACTCGCCCGCCGGCGCTGTCTTCAATCGCTCCACCCCCGCGCCCCACGCCTCGCCAAATCCCTTCGCCACCGCGTCCGCATTTGCCTTCGGCCACACTCTCTCCGCGCCGCCGCTCTCCGAAATCATCTGCGCAAACAACCCTTGCGCTTTCGGCACGCCCATCAGCACATCCGTCAGCTTCGCACCCGCCGACTCGCCCCCCACCGTCACCCGCTTCGGATCACCACCGAACGCCTCAATATTCGCCCGCACCCACTCCAGCGCGCAAATTAAATCCCGCACCGCATTGTTGCCCGACCCCGCATACTCCGCCCCCAGCAGCGGCTCCATCTCGAGAAATCCAAACACTCCCAGCCGGTAAGCCACCGTCACCACCACCACGCCAGCCTTCGCAAACTCCGTGCCATCAAACACCGGAGCAAACGCGCTTCCCCCGGTAAACCCTCCTCCGTGAATCCACACAAACACCGGCAGCGCCTCTGCATCGGGCGGTGTCCACACATTCAGATACAAGCAGTCTTCGCTCTTCCGCACATCGCGATCGCCATCCTGCATCGCCTCCGCCGAAAACCGCGACGCCTGCCGCTCCTCAACCCACGGATTCACCTTCACTGGAGGCTTGAACCGCAGCGCGCCCACCGGCGGCTCCGCAAACGGCACGCCCCGAAACACCCGGACGCCATCGATCACCGCGCCCCGCAGCGGCCCCAGCGGCGTCTGAATCAACCCCGCGTTCACGGCCTCTGCATTCTGCCCAAACAGCCTGCGCCCACGACCCACCAGTGCCGCCGCCGCGCCTGCCGCAACAAACTCTCGCCTGTTCATCCCACGTCCGATCATCGTTCCAGTCTAGCCTCGCTTTTTCTGCCAAGCATCTAAACTAGTATCAATGCCGAACACAACCGACCTCCAGACCCGGCTCGACAACATCACCACCCGGACCCGCGCCCTGGTTCAGCCCAGCCGTCTCGCCATCACCGACGACGCGGTGCAAGACCTCTTCCTCACCGGCATCGAAGACCGCATCCTCCCCATCGGCGCCACCGCCCCCACCTTCGATCTCCCCGACGCCGCCGCCACCACCCTCACCAGCGAAACCGCCGCCAACGCGCGCCTCATTCATTCCTCTGACCTCCTCGGCATCGGCCCACTCATCGTCCTCTTCTTCCGCGGCCGCTGGTGCCCCTACTGCATGACCCAGCTCGAAGCCTGGCAACAAGCCTTCCCCGCCGTTCGCGAAAAGGGCGCGCTCCTCGTCGCCATCTCTCCGCAACTCCCGCGCCAGAACGACTTCACCGCGCAACACCACAACCTCAGCTTCCCCCTCCTCTCCGACGCCGGATCAGTCCTCGCCGACGCCTTTCGCGTCGCCTACACCGTCCCCCCGCCCATGCAGGAGCACTACCGCTCGATCATGATCAACATCCCCTTCATCAACGGCGATCAAGGCCCCAACACCTGGCGTCTCCCCATCCCCGCCACCTTCGTCATCGCTCCCTCCGGCAAGATCACTTTCGCCGAAGCCCACGCCGACCACCGCGTCCGCCCCGACCCAGCAGAAGTCCTCGCTTCCCTCTAGCCCGCACGCCTCAAGCGAAGTGCACCTGCAACGCGTTTCCGCTCACAGTCACCTTCGGCTTGTCTTTGTAGTATTTGCCCAGTCCACGAATCAAACCCGGCATCAACGCCACGAGTCCCCGGCTGGAATCGTATTGCATGACCAACGTGTTGTCGCCCTTCCACTCGTACGTGAACCGCGGTGGACGCGCATTGTTGATCTTCCGTGTCATCGCCACGTGAATCTGGTCCAGATTCAGCAGCATCTCGCGCGTGCTCTTCGCCTTGGCAAAGTAAACATCGTAAAGCAACGGCGCATACACGCTCGACCAGTACTCCCCGAACGCCTCCATCACCTGTTCCATCGAGATCGATGCCGCGACGCCAATCCCCTTCATGATCGCCAGGATCTCGGGCTCCGCAACGTCCTCACCCGTGGTGAAAAGCCGGTTTTCCGGCAGTCCAGCGTTCTTCAGCGACTGCTTCCACTTCTCGACTCCAAACTTCTTCGTCACTAGCTCTTCCATGCACTTAACAACGGTACCCTTCATGTTCTGCTCCTCGGTTGAAATGATGAATCGATGAATTGACGAATGGATGAATCGATCAATCCACGCAGGGAAAACCCGGCGTTGTTGGATTACTCATCGGAGAAACGCGGAAATGCATTACATTCCGCAGATTGCCCGTGTTCTGCTGCATTCATTCCAGCCTGATGGATTCCGCTGCGCCTGCCGATAGACATCAAGTGAGCACACTCGAGGTCACCCCGATCCAACCCAGCGTCGTCGCGCGCGAACCCGCGGACGCCCATCCCTCCTTCTTCGCCGACGTCCACCGTCTCGCCGACGCCATCACCGCAGGCGACCTCAACCACCGTCTGCCTGCGAAGGCTCATACCGGCGACCTCAAAGCCGCGTGCCTCGACATCAACCGCATGCTCGACCTCATCTTCCAGACCTACGAGCGCCAGGTAATCTCCATTGAAGGCATGATGGAGGGCAATATTCCACCTCCATTCGAAGCAGGCTTTCCCGGTGGCTTTGCCCGCGCCATGAACGCCTGCAACCACTTCATCGACGTCATCAATCGCCGCAACACCCAGATCGCAAGCATGACCGCTGCCGCCGCTCGTGGAGACCTGCATGTCCGCGCCAGCGCAGAAGGGTTCACCGGCGTCAATCGCCGCATCTTCGAAGGCTTCAACCGCATGTTTGACGCCTGGCTTGCGCCCGTCAGCGAGATCGAGCGTGTGCTCACCGCGCTCGCACGCATGGACCTCACCGCCCGCGTCGAAGGCAGTTACGACGGCGACTACCAACGCATCGCCACCACCCTCAACTCCGTCTGCGCTCATCTCGCCACCGAGGTCACGCGCATCAATCAGCACACCCTCGTCATGGCTTCGGCTTCGAAGGACCTCACCACCATCACGCATGACCTCACCCACGGCGCGTCAGAGACCAGCCGCCTTGCCAATTCGGTCGTCCAATCCAGCGAGAAAGCCTCCACCAGCCTCGGCGCCGTCTCCCATGGCGCTGCCGAGATGCTGCAATCCATTCGCGGAATCGCACAAAGCGCCGGTAAAGCCTCCTCGGTCGTCCAGTCAGCGGTCAACATCAGCCAAACCACCACCCAGACCATCTCCCATCTCGGCCAGTCCTCCGCGGACATCAGCAAGGTCATCAAGCTCATTACAACCATCGCCCACCAGACCAACCTCCTGGCCCTCAATGCCACCATCGAAGCAGCCCGTGCCGGCGATGCGGGAAGGGGTTTCGCCGTCGTCGCCAACGAAGTCAAGGAACTCGCCAAGGGTACCGCTACCGCCACCGACCAGATCAGCCAGAGCATCACCACCATTCAGCAGGATACCCGCGAAAGCGTCGAAGGCATTCGCTCCATTACCGCCGTCACCAGCCAGATGTTCGAGATCAACCAATCCATCGCCGCGGCTGTAGAGCAGGAGACCGCTACCACCACGGAAATGAGTCACCTCCTGGCCGAAGTTGCCCAAACCACCGCTGCCATCGCCACCGAACTGCGGGGACTCGCCGAGGCCGCCAACCGTACCAGCACGGGCGCTCAACAAACCAACGCCTCCATAGCCGACCTCAATCGGATCCTCCACGAACTCCAGACCTTCGTAGCCCTCTTCAAGCTCTAGCCGATTCCCTGTCAAGCCCCGACAGACCCCTTAAATCGTCAAAACCCCTGTCACCACTGGCGATTTATATTTTCAAAACCTGGCATAGTTGCCCCCTCCAAAGGCCTACACTTTAACTAGAGTGACCGTCAGAAGCAGTCCGACCCACTACCGCAACAGACGTAGTTGAAACTCTGCCCGGAACGGCGTAAGTCCAGTGGCTGCCCTACTTTACCCGTAATGTCTCTGGATGGATCACCTACGGCAACCACCCAGTCATACTTCGCGCGCTAACCGCCCTGAATGGAATACTTTAGCGACAAAGTATGACCTAGGGGGTGGGGGGTTGGGGGGTGGCATCTACTGAGGTAGCTTACACAACAACCGCGACCCGCTCATCCTGATCAGCCGACACCGGTCGCAACCCTTTTTCCAACTCCGCAATCACGTCCAGCGCAGAATAATGCGTTTCGCCCGCAGGCAAAAACTGGGCAATCGTCGTAATATCGTCGCCCGCGGTCACAATGCCCTGCTCCACGCGGTTCCCATTCAGCACCTGCGGGAATCCAATGTTCGCCAGCAGCCCGTTGCAAATGCACTTCCGCCCAAACGTATCCTCGAGGTCTCCGCCCTTCGACACGTAAAGGCTGAGAGGTTCGGAAGCGCAGCGGTACCCAATCTCGCCCGCAGGCGTCCGATACGCCTCGCGCAGGAAGCCCAGGTTGCATATCCGAGGACGCTCTCCATACACCTCGTCCTCCGAAACCGTTCCCTCCAAATGCGCCACCTTGAAGGGAAACCCGGTCGGCGACGCCAGCGGATCCGTAAACACGCTCGCCGTCCCGGCAATCACCTTCTCCAACAATTCCTGCTTATAGTCCGGCCGCAACCCTGACTCATCGGTAAACGCAAAGGCAGTCCCAACCTGCACGCCCGCAGCTCCCACCGCCAGAGCCTCCCTCAACTTATCCGGATGCCCATACCCGCCAGCCAGCCAGAAAGGAACGCCCAGCTCGCAAAGCTTCGGAATATCGATCGCGTCGCGGTCCCCGTAAATCGGCTCGCCAATCTCGCTGAGCTGCAACTTCCCTCTCGGAGGCGCATTGTGCCCTCCAGCAGTCCGCGTCTCAATCACCAATCCATCCACGCGCCCGTTGGCCTTCCTCACCATCGTCAACGCCAAGGTGTTCGACGAGACAATCGCCAGGAACTTCGGCCGATGCAGAGGACCCAACTCGCACTCCATGAACTCGGCCGGATCAAAGCGCATGGTCGTGTCGTCGCCCTCAAGCGCGCCCGTCACATGCATCGGATATTCCGCAGCCTGATGCTCGGCATAATGATCCAGAACGCCCGGCATCTTCAGCGGAATGCCCGCGCCCATGATCACGTATTCCACGCCCGCCAGCATCGCGCCATACATACACGGCAGAATCGCCGCCTGGATCTTCTCCAGGTAGTTGATGCCCACCGGATTCCCATGACCTTCGCGAGCCAGAAACACCTCGACGAAGTTGCTCACGATACACAGCTCCGCGAGTTCGCGAGGCATATCCTTCGCCAGCACCGGCACCGTACGATAAGGCGCCCGCTCCGCCTTGCCGCCAGCCAGGAAGTATTGATCAAGAACCCGCTTCGCCATCGCCGGGAACGGAAACGCCTCCAGTCCGCGCCGCATCGCTCCATCCGGATCGCCGTCCTGCAGCCGCCGAGCCAGCACCTGGTCCAGCGCCGTCCCCGACACCACGCCCAGTTGCCCAGCCCTTGACACAGCGTGTGCCAGTTTCCAACCCGATACACCAACACCCATGCCGCCCTGAATGATCGCGCAGTTCTCGCTCATGCTGCGATTGTTCCACTTATGCGTGCGATGAACGGTATTAGTTGTGTAACGTGCGATATCCGTTCCAAATCGGGAATTCGCCTAACCGCCGATCGCCTGCTCGAGATCCGCAAGTATGTCGCTCACATCTTCAATTCCGACCGAAATCCGCATCAATCCGTCGGTAATCCCAAGCTTCTCGCGTCCCTCAGCGCCAACCGCAGCATGCGTCATCGTCGCCGGATGACACATCAGCGTCTCAACGCCACCCAATGACTCTGCCAGATAGCAGAGCTTTAACCCCGTCGCAAACCGGTTCGCAGCCTCCAGCGAACCCAGCTCAAAGGAGATCATCGACCCGAATCCGCGCTGCTGCCGCTTCGCCAATTCATGCTGAGGATGCGTCTCAAGTCCCGGATAAAACACCTTGGCCGCACCAAGCTTCCTCGCCAAATACTCCGCCACAACGCGACCATTCGCGTCATGCTGCTCCATCCGCACGGCGAGCGTCTTCACCCCGCGCAACAGCAGATAGCTATCGAAGGGAGAAAGGATTCCGCCCGTACACTTCTGCACAAACCGGAACGTCTCAGCATGCTCCGGCTTCGTTCCCACCAGAACGCCTCCCAAACCGTCCGAATGACCATTCAGAAACTTGGTCGTCGAATGCATCACGATATCGGCGCCCAACTCAATCGGGCGCTGCAGATAAGGAGACAGAAACGTATTGTCGACGCTAAGTTCCACGCCCTTCGCATGACACACATCGGCCACCGCGCGAATGTCCGTAACCGCCATCATCGGATTCGTAGGAGTCTCAATGTGGACCAGCTTGGTCTCAGGCCGAATCGCAGCCGCAACCGCCTCTGCATTCGTCGTATCGACGTACGTAAAACTCAGCCCATAATGAACAAGCACCTTGTCGAACAGCCGCGACGTTCCGCCGTATACATTGTCTGAACACACCACGTGATCGCCCGACTTCATCATCGTGCAAAGTGCGGTGATCGCGGCCATTCCCGAACCAAAGCAGTGAGCCGAACTTCCGCCCTCGAGCGAACACAGGTTCTCTTCCAGCGCATCGCGGGTCGGATTCGTCAGCCGCGCATATTCGTGCCCCTTGTTCTTCCCAATCGCCTCCTGTTTGTACGTCGAGGTGAGATAGATGGGTACATTGACCGCGCCGGTGAGCGCATCAGGTTCTTGCCCATCATGGATGGCGCGAGTCGCAAAGCCTTGCTTGGTATCAGACATGACTCTAGGATAGCGAACTGCAGAGAAAAGGGCAGCCGCTCGTACGCGACTGCCCTTCTAGACCTCTAGATCGCTTCTATGCTTGCGGTTTTGGCGTAAACAGGATGAACTTAACCGAAGCATTCGCCCAATCCGCCAGCAACCGCTGGCCCAGCTTGCTATGGGCAACGCTCACATGCTCCTCGATCAGCGCTCGCAAACCGGCCTGCTGCTCCGTCGAAGTCTCAGCGAAGGTTTGCGCCTCGAGGAAGTCGTTGTGATACCGAACTTCCGGGATCATTGTCTGCTGCGCGTCGTAGACCCAAGCCAATCCGCCCGTCATGCCCGCGCCGAAGTTGATGCCAACCGGCCCGAGAATAGCCACGAGTCCACCAGTCATGTACTCGCAAGCATGATCGCCAACGCCTTCGATCACCGCGGTCACACCAGAGTTACGCACGGCGAATCGCTCGCCCGCGCGACCAGCCGCGAACAACCGTCCAGAGATCGCACCGTATAGTGCGACGTTCCCCAGCAACACGTGCTCTTCGCTATGCTCCGCTGCACTTCCGACAGCGCGCAGAATGAGGTCCGCGCCTGACAATCCCTTGCCGACAAAGTCGTTGGCCTGACCGGTGAGAATCAGCTTCATGCCCTTGCCCGCAAAGGCCCCAAAGGATTGACCGGCAGTCCCGTGAAGATCGTACGTGACATCGACCTCGTCCAACTCTCCCTTGGCACGCCGCAAGGCCAGCTCGCCGGAAAGCCTCGCACCTACCGAGCGATGCTCATTGCAGATCTTGCTATGCACTGCGAAGGCCTCACCCTTGGCCGCCGCAGCCAGCGCTGGTTCAGTCCAAGGCTCATCCAGAGGATGATCTTCACCAGGTCGCTGATTGCGAGACCCCATCCATCGCGTCGGTCCATGGCCTGCGTCCGACAGGATCGGCGTAAGGTCAAGGTTGCCGTCAAAGCGAACTTGCTCCAGCAGATCGACTCGGCCAATTGCGGCCTCCAGGCTAGGCAAACCAAACTTCGCCAATAGCCGACGAAGGTCTGCAGAAAGCTGGCGGAAGAACATGACGACATGCTCAGGCTTCCCGCGGAACTTAGCCCGCAACTCAGGCCGTTGCGTGGCAATGCCAGTAGGACAGGTGTTGAGATGACACTGCCTCGCCATATCGCATCCGAGGGCAACTAGCACCGACGTGCCGAATGCATATTCATCCGCACCCAGCAATGCCGCAACGAGCACATCGCGCGCCGTCGCAATGCCACCATCCGTTCTCAGCCGAACGCGTTCACGCATGCCGGTGCTGCGCAACTGCTGTTGAGCTTCCGACAGTCCCAGCTCCCACGGATTGCCGGTGTATTTGATACTGGAAAGCGCCGCGGCTCCCGTTCCGCCAGTGTTCCCCGCGATCACGATGAAGTCCGCGTAGGCCTTCGCGACGCCAGCGGCCACGGTTCCTACCCCACAACCTGAGACCAGCTTCACGCCAACAGCAGCGCGAGGATTCACACGCTTCAGGTCATAGATCAACTGCGCAAGATCTTCAATGGAATAAATGTCATGATGCGGAGGCGGCGATATCAGCGACACACCTGGCTGTGCATGCCGCAATTTCGCAATGAGCCCAGAGACTTTATGCCCCGGCAACTGGCCGCCCTCGCCTGGCTTGGCCCCTTGCGCGACCTTGATTTCTATCTCTTCCGCATGTGCCAAGTACTCCGCAGTCACGCCAAAGCGTCCTGAAGCGATCTGCTTGATCTTGTTGTTGAACGAGCTATGCACTGCGGGTGCCGCAACCAGTTCCGCAACTGCAGCCGCACCTCCATGACTGCCCGACCGCGCCGCGAATGCTCCTCCATCGCCCAAGTCAACAGGGGAAGACACCGGCGTAGGACGATAGACATCCGGATCCTCACCACCTTCGCCCGTGTTGGAGCGCGCACCGAGCGAGTTCATCGCTTGCGTGATTGTCTGGTGAGCCTCAGGGCTGATCGATCCCAGCGACATGGCGCTCGATACAAACCGTTTGCACAAACTGTCCGCAAGTTCGACGTCCTCCAACGCCAGTTCCGGTCCCGCAGGCCGGACTTCCAGCAGGTCACGCAGCGCGACGGCCTCGCCCGCATCGATGTTGCGACTGAAGATAGCAAACGCGGCCGCGGGATCTGAGCTTGCGGCAACTCCGCGGGCGCTACCAACTACCGTCTGCAGAGCCTTCACCGTTGGCGGTTGCCACATGTGCGGCTCGGCGGTGTCTGACTTGCGGAATCGGACCCATCCAAAGTCAGGAAGGTCAGAATTCTCTACTGTTCCCTCTGTCGCGGGCTGCCAAGTCAGACGCAAGCGACGGTCGAGTTCCGCAAAGCCAATACCTGAAAGCGGAGCAGGAGTATTCGGGAAACATCGGTCAACAACGCTTGAGTGCAACCCGAGCAGATCGAAGAGATGCGCGCCACGATAGCTGTCCACGACCGAGATGCCCATCTTCGACATCACCTTGGCCAAACCGCCGTCCAGCGCCTTCAGCATCATCTTCTCGCCGTCGACATCCTCCGGCTGCAACGCACGCGCAGTCTCGAGCGCCAGCCACGGACACACAGCTCCCGCACCATAGCCAATCAATACGGCAGCATGATGGATGTCGCGGCAGTCACCTGCCTCGACCGCAATGCCACACAGCGTCCGCAATCCCGCCGCGACGAGTCCCTGGTGCACCGCTCCAGTAGCCATTGCCATCGGAATCGGAATTGCCGTCGCGCTCGCGTCGCGGTCAGTAAGCAGCAGAAGCCGAACACCGGTCCGCACCATCTCGACCGCATGGCTGCAGAGATCATCGATAGCCTGCTCCAGCGTTCGCTCCGGAGCGTAAAGACAAGGTAGCGTCTCGAGTCGCAATACTTCGCAATGCGGATACACACCTGCCCGCAGCGCAGCTACCTGCCCTAGAGAGAGAAACGGTGAACGAAGTGAGATTCCAGGAAGCGGTTCGTTCTTCTCGAGGATGTGCGCCCATGGGCCCAGTCGAGTGTCCATGGAAACCACGATCGCCTCGCGGAGGGGATCGATCGCGGGGTTCGTTACCTGCGCAAAGCGCTGCCGGAAGAAGGAGTACATGGGACGCGGACTCCGCGCCAGGAATGCCAGCGGAGTGTCGTCGCCCATCGACCACACAGGATCTTTGCCGCCTGCAGCCATTGGCTGCAGAATCATCTTCACATCTTCCTTGGTGTACCCGAACCCTCGTTGCTGCGCGGACAAATCGAAGTCCGATTCTGGCTCAGCGATAGGCAGGAGCGGTGTCTCTTCGACCAACGACGCATAGGTAGCCTTCGCGTCGAATGCGTCCAGCATCTCTTCATTGTGGTAAATCTTGTGCTCTTCAGTGTCGACGCCGATCATCTGACCGGGACCCAACCGTCCACTCTCAATCACCGTTGCCGGATCAAGGTCGACCAAGCCGGCTTCGCTCCCCGCAACGACCAGGCCATCGCTGGAAATTGCGTAGCGACAAGGCCTCAGGCCATTTCGATCCAATGCGGCGCCCACCACAACGCCGTCGCTATAGGCAATGGCAGCAGGGCCGTCCCAAGGTTCACTGCAACCTGCGTGGTACTGCAAGAAAGGACTAGGACGACTGACCATTGCCGGCGGCAACAGCATCCTGACAGCTTCAGAGATCGTGCGACCATTTTGACTGATCAGTTCGACTGTCTCATCCAGGCTGGTTGAATCCGTGCCATCTTTCGTTAGAACTGGCTTGCACTCCACTGGCAATGTGGAGTCCCTCGCTGCCATGCGCGAACGGTTACCCCATACGGTATTGATCTCCCCGTTGTGCCCCAGCTTGCGGCCTGGTTGCGCTCGATGCCACGCCGGCAGCGTGTTGGTCGCGTAACGCTGATGAAAGACAGCGAAGTGCGTCGTATAGGAAGGAGACGCCAGATCGGGATAAAACTCGGGAACAAGACGTCCCAGGCACATGGCCTTGTACACAATGGTGGCATTCGAAAGTGAGCAAATGTAGCCCGTGACCTCGCCCAACTCGACGGCGCGCTCGAACTGCTTGCGCGCGAGATAGAGACGACGTTCCATCGGATCGGGATCGTCAGGAGCGCTGTCCGCGATCAATACCTGCCGGATCGACGGCATCGTGCTGAGTGCAATTTCTCCGAGAATCTCAGGCCGAGTCGGCACGTCGCGCCAGACGAGCACCTTGAGCTGTTGCGATAGGAGGCACTGTTCGAGCACACCTTCTGCCCGCGTCTCAGCACTAGGCCAGAAGGCCATGCCGACGCCAAGCTTCTCCCCGGCGCCCAATTCCACACCGGTTTCGATTAGGAGCAGTTGGCGCGGAACTGCCGTCATCAGCCCGATGCCGTCGCTGCTTGCTCCGTCCGCAGCTACTGCACCACGGTGTTCGAGTCTTGAAAGCGCGGTCAGCGCGTGTTGAAGAATCTGG
>Ga0302316_10001225_pt1 | contig 20776 bp, 19 predicted proteins | sample III_Palsa_N3_2_FD_200456 | JGI IMG/M metagenome (GOLD analysis project Ga0302316, IMG submission 200456) | Peat permafrost microbial communities from Stordalen Mire near Abisko, Sweden - III_Palsa_N3_2 | ecosystem: Environmental > Terrestrial > Soil > Palsa > Peat permafrost | place: Sweden...
TGTGGCTGTAGGTGGCGGTGGTTCCGTGGGCTTTGCCGGTGTACCAGTTGAGGGCGAAGGCGGTGCTGGGTGTGGGTTGTTTTGCCTGGTCGCCGATGGCTACGACGCCGCCCGGAGTGACGGCTTTTGCGGCGTCGGCGGATTCGAGCGAGATGTACTCCGCGCCGTGGCCGGTGGGGGCGAAGTGCTCGAAGTTGTAGCGAGTTTGGGAGCGGCCTACAGGCTCGAAGTACTCGCGGACGATCCAGCGGTCGCCGTGGAGGGTGAAGCTGTCGATGACGTCGCTTTCGCGGGCGGAGATGCCGGGAGCGTCGCGTTGACGGGCCATGCGGAGGATGGTGCGCTCGCGGTCGAACTCTTCCCAGCGGCCGAGGGCGGCTTCTACGATGACGAGGTTCTTGTGGGCCTGCCAGAGTTCGGGTTGGGCGGCGACTACCTGGCGGTACTGCAACTCGGCGGCTTCGTACTGCTGGAGGCCTAGTTCGGAGTCGGCGAGGCCTAGTTTGGCTTCGATGTTTTCGGGGTGGAGTTTTAGCTCAGCGACGAAGATGGTTTTGGCTTCGGTGAACTGTTTGGCGGCGAGAGCGTGCTTGCCGGCGACGATCTGGCTTTGGCCAGGGGTGGCGGTCTGCGGGATGGTACCGGCCGGGAGAGTGATGGGGCCCGGGGTTGGCGTTTGGGCGTGGGCTGAAGCTGTTAGCGCGATGGCAAGGGCCATGCTTAGCCGGTGAACTGCATGGTGCATTTGGAATCCTCAGTGCAAAGACTCGCAGGATGTGGGCTTGTGAGCAAGTCTTGTGGATTTGGACGCGGGTTATGGAGGCGGGCTTATAGAGGGTTGAGGGTGAGAGGTTTGAGGGATGAGGTTAGCTGTGGCGTGATCTGGTGCGGCGGAGGGCGATGCTGCCGAGAATGCCTAGTAGGGCGAGGAATGCTGTCCAGGGAAGCTCGGGGTGGCGGTCGAGGTAGGGGCGGGTATCTCGGCGAGGGATGAAGGTGGGGTTGCGATGCTCGGCGGCTAGCGTGGCTGGGATGGGGTTGGGGGATGGGGTGAAGTGGGCGGCATAGTCGTATGCGGGGGCGTGGAGTGTGGGGTCGCCGTACATGAGGCGATAGGAGATTGGGGAGGATGCTTTGAAGCAGATTTTGCGCTGGCGCATCTCCAGTTGCACAGCGGTTAGAGGGAGCGGGGAGTTGTTGGCGTTGTCGATGAAGATGGTGACCGTTGCTGGGCTGCGGAGGTTGGCGCCGAGGGCGGCGTCGATACTTAGTTGATCGCTTTCGATGGTGGGTGGAAGTTTGACGTGGGAGATTGCGCCGGTTACGGTCTCGATGGCTGCGCGGTCATGCGCGCCCTGCGGGGTTGCTGTGATGGTGACCGTGCGATAGAAGTTTTTGCTGAACTTTGGATCGAGATTGAAGGAGACGCGCTCTACTGGGATGTGGGCCGGGATAGGGATGGTGACTACGGTGTAGCGTCCGCGCTGAGTGATGCTGGAGGTGGTGGCGATGGGAGTGTAGAGGGTTTGCGCTTCCCTGCTGGGTGGGACGGTTGCGCCGTGGACGATTGATGGGTTGAGGTTGGGATTGGTTGAACCGGGCGCGGGCGTTAAGTGGAGTCTGACATGCAGGTGCTGGAGGGTTGATTCCTGCAGCGGTAACGTCGTGGAGCGGGAGAGATGTTGCGAGGTGAGGTCGAAGATGGCGAAGGTGCCGAGGAGCGTTTTGCCGTCTGTGGAGGAGACCTGGGCGGTGCCGAGGAAGTCTTTGGCGGAGAGATCGAGCACGATGGCGCTGTAAGGGCGCGGGGGCATGTCGACGTCAAAGGCGATGTCGCCGTTGGAAGAGGTTAGGTCGTGGATCGCGGCGGGGTCGTCTTCTATGCTCTGGGTGCCGCTTACGGAGAAGTTGAAGGGGATTTCGGTTGTGGCGGCGGTGTAGAGGCGGAGGTCGTTGAGGGATTCGGATGTGGCGTGGGCGAAGACGCTGGCGTCGAGACTGGCGCAGGCCTGGCCGGTGGCGTTGGTGGGGATGGAGATGGCGCGCTCGAAGCGCAGGTATTGCGGGGCGGCGATGGGGTCGTTGGAGGAGACGGTGGCACTCTGCAGCAGGAGCGCGGCGAGGGCGAGCGCAGCTTTCATTGCGGGGCCTCGTGCGCTGGGGCGGCCTGATGGATTGCCATGGGACTTACTTTATCCTTCGCTGAGGATTTTGGAGCGGCAAAAGAGCGCATGCTAGTTGTTCGACGCCTTGCGGGCGGAAAGAGGCTCACCCTTCCGTTGCGTGCGGCTTTGCATTAACCTTAGGCGAGCTTATGGCGGGTCAGGAAACCAGTTGCGGGACTGTGCTCGTCGTTGATGATGATGTCGTCATTCGCGAGCTGCTGAGTGCGGTACTGGGCATGGAGGGGTTTGCTGTGTTGCTGGCTGAATCCGGCGAGGAAGCCGTTGCAGCGCTGGCGCGTGAAGGGGCGGCGATCAGCGTGATCCTGATGGATCTGCATATACCGGACATAGAGGGCGCGGAACTGGCTCGCAGACTGAACGCTGGGAGAGCGGCGGAGACGCTGCTGATTGGGATGAGCGGCAGCCCATTAAATCCGGCGGATGCTGTGCTGTTTGGCACGTTTTTGCAGAAGCCTTTTTCGGGCGAAGACTTTACCGAAGCGGTAGGGCTTGCACGGGCAGGCAGAGCCGGAGCGGTAGAACTTGCGGGGATAGAGGCCGGCGCGGGAAGGCCAGTGCTCGATGAGGAGATCTATCGGCGGCTGGCGGCGATGATGCCTGCGGCGCAGTTGCGGGAGCTTTATCGGATTACTGTTGATGATGTTTCGCAACGGGTGGAGCGTATGCGGGCAGCGAGGGAGCGGGGCGATATGCAGGAGTATCGGGCAGAGGCGCATGCGATCAAGGGTGGGTGTGGCATGGTTGGCGCGAGCGAGTTGAGCGCGCTGGCGACGGCGGCAGAGCTAAGCGACCAAGGGGGTTCCGAGAGGGACAATCCCCGGCTTACCGATTTTGATGCCGCCTGCACCCGGTTGCAGGGTATGCTTGACGCACGAAACTGATACAGCGTAGAACATGGGGCCAATGGAGAACGCAGAGATGCCGAACGACGCAAACAAGCCAGCAGCAAGCCCGAAGACAGCCATTCGCTCGTCGGATGCGTCGATACGCATCGTCGTAGCGGACGATCATCCGGTGGTGCGGTTCGGAGTGAAGAACATGCTGCTCTCGGAGCCGGGGTTTGAGGTGGTGGGCGAGGCAGATGACGGCGATCATGCGATTACGCAGACGCTGGAGCTTGAGCCGGACATCCTGCTGCTGGACCTGCAGATGCCAAGGCTGCCGGGGTTGGAAGCCATGCGGGCGATCATGACGAAGTCGCCGCGGGTGAAGATTATTCTGCTGACGAGTACGATTTCGACGCAGCAGATTATCGAGGCGCTACAGATTGGTGCGCGTGGGATTGTGCTGAAGGACTCCGTTGCCAGCGACCTGGGTGAGAGCCTGCGGTCGGTGATGTCGGGTGATTACTGGATTGGCGGGCGACGCGTGGCGAACCTGCTGACCGCGCTGCATGAGCTGATGCAGAAGGCTGCTGCTGTGCCGGAGAAGAAGACCTATGGCTTGACTCCTCGGGAGCTGGAAGTGGTGACGTGCATCGTTGAGGGCTGCTCGAATAAGGATATTGCGAAACAGTTTGTGATCTCGGAAGAGACGGTGAAGCGGCATCTGTCGAATATCTTCGATAAGACGGGCGTGAGCACGCGGCTGGAGCTGGCGCTGTTTGCGATCAGCCATAAGCTGGTGGATATCGAGGTTTAGGATAAGCGGTCTTATCACGCGTGCGACCCTGCTCTTATATATTCCGGCGCGCATCGACATCAAATCAGAACTATTTGGAAGAAGGGTAACGCTGGTTATACAGTTCCCAGTAGCGTGAATGACCAATACTCCAGATTCGACCAAAATCAGTCCAATTAAGGCGTTTGTTCGAACGTAATATACGGATGCTCATGCCGGGAACAGGGTCATAAAGAGCAGCAATCATCCGCTCACCATGTTGTTCCCATTTCTTCCTACCCCCTATAGGAATAGGATATTTTCCCGCCCACTGGATATGGTCCGTGAGGATATCCAGCAGGTCCAAGTCACCAGTCTGCATGCTGACTTTCGCCGGAGCGGACAATTTGCGAAGATCATGTATTTCAGGTGGCTTTTCCCCGACCTCAACTATCAACGCCTTGTATAAAAGTTCAAGAGAGAGTCCGCAGAGCATCAGAAAGACGGAAGGACAAGCGATGGCGAAGCTATAGTTGGGTTCCATTCCAAGCGAGTTATTAATCTGATCGGTCTCAGTCTCGATAGCAAACCAAACAGCACCGGCTGCGCCCCGCAAGTCATTGGCGCGATTGAACCAGTAGATCGACAGATTCTCTTCTCGTTCGTATCGCTCCATATGCTCAGGCTAATCTTTTTTGACTGATGCGAAAAGTACATCCTTGGCTGAAGCGATTTCGCCCGGGATGCATCCATACAATGTAATTATGAGTGAAATTCTCCACGATGTTTTGGTGATTGGTGCGGGGCCGACTGGGCTGGCTTGTGCGATTGCGGCGCAGGATCTTGGGTTGCGGGTGGTGTTGGTCGATAAGGGCTGCCTGACGAACTCGCTATTTCACTATCCGGCGCACATGACGTTCTTTACGACGCCGGAACTGCTGGAGATTGGGGACATGCCGTTCTCGTCGCCAAACCAGAAGCCTACGCGCTCGGAGGCGTTGGAGTACTACCGCAAGGTGGCGCAGCACTACAAGCTGGATGTGCGGCAGTATGAGCTTGTGGGTGGCGTGACGGGTGCGGATGGCGACTTCACCGTGCATACGACCGATCAGTTTGGTCGGAAGATCGAGCATCGGGCGCGGAAGCTGATTGTGTCGACGGGGTACTACGATCTGCCGAATTACCTGGGGATTCCGGGTGAGGATTTGCCGAAGGTGAGGCATTACTACAACGAGCCGCATCCTTACTTTGCGCAGGATGTGGTGGTGATCGGGGGGAAGAACTCGGCGGCGATTGCGGCGTTGGACCTGTGGCGGCATGGGGCGAAGGTGACGTTGGTGCATCGCGGGGGGGAACTGCACCGACACATCAAGTACTGGATCAAGCCGGATATTGAAAACCGCATCAAGAACGGCGAGATTGCGGCGCACTTCAATGCGACGGTGAGCTTAATTACGGAGGACTCCGTGACGCTGGAGACGGCGGGTGGGCCGAAGGTGATTCCGAACCAGTTTGTGTTTGCGCTGACGGGGTATCAGCCGGACTTTGCGTTCATCGAGTCAATGGGCGTGGAGTTGGATGCGGCGAATGCGCGGTGCCCGGTGTGTAATCGCGAGACGCTGGAGACGAATGTTCCGGGGCTTTATGTGGCGGGCGTTGTCGTTGCGGGTGAACGGACGAATGAGGTGTTTATTGAGAACGGGCGGTTCCATGGGGCGGTGATTGCGGCCGATCTGGCGGCGAAGTTCGGCAACAAGAAGGTAGAGCGGCCGGTGGCGCCTGAGCATACTGTAGCGGCGGAGTAGCTAGCCGACGACGCGGCGGCGGAAGCCCTTCATGCCGATCCAGGTGAGTAGCGCGAGGAAGAACGTCAGTCCGGTGAGGATTTTCAAGTTTCCCATGTGGCCTGTTGTCGGCGTCAGCGAGGAGCGTAGACCTTCGCTCATGTAGACGATGGGGTTGATGAGCACACCGTACTGTAGCCAGGGAATCTTGTCGAGCGCGGCCCATGGGTAGTAGACGCAACCGAGGAACGTGATCGGGATGACTACTACGCTGAAGATCAGGCCGATCTGCTTGGGTTGGACTGAGGTGCCGATGGTGAGGCCGAGTGCTCCGGCGAGCAGGCTGGAGAGGGTGAAGACGGCGATGAGGAAGAGCCAGCTTGTGACGTGTACCACGACGCGGGGCGTGGGGATGTAGTACGCCAGCGGGAAGACGATGGCTGCCGAGACGAACCCTTGCATCGCGGAGAAGACGATTTTCTCTGCAGCGACGGCGGCGATGGGCAGCGGGCACATGACGCGGTCGTCGATCTCGCGGGTGATGCCGAACTCCTGTGCGAGCGGGAGAGCGACGGCAGCGATGCCGGAGAACATGATCGCTACGGCCATGAGGCCGGGGAGCAGGACGGTGCCGAAACCTCCGGCTGCGGCGGCCATGCGGGCAGTGGGGTTCATGGCGGCGGCGCCTCCGCTCATGTGCGGCATGACGTAGGTGAAGACGAAGAGGAAGAGCAGCGGGTTCATGACGATGCGCACGATGGAGGGCATGATCTCGCGGCGCAGGACGTAGAGATCGCGCTGCAAGAGGCCCGCGAAGGCGCGGATGTAGCTGATGCGCCGGCCGGTCGCGATGGCGGTGCTGCTGGCTGTTCCCTGCTCGGTTGGGCTACTCACGTAACTCTCTTCCTGTAAGGCGGATGAATACTGTTTCGAGGCTGGGCTCGGCGGTGGTGACGTCGCGGAGGCCGAACTCGCTGGCGGTTGTGACGACGTTTGCTAGGAGGCCGTCCTGTGCCTTTGCCAGGACGCGGAGGCCGCCTTCGATAGGCTCGACGCCGGTGATGCCCGGCATGGCACTTAACTTCGATTCGAGCGCGGGGCTGCGCTCGGATTCGCTCATGCGGAGGTCGTAGATCTTTTCGCCGCCGATGGAGGCTTTGAGTGCGGCGGGTGTGTCTTCGACGAGGATCTTGCCGTGGTCGATGATGGCGAGGCGATCGCAGAGCTCGTCGGCCTCTTCCATGTAGTGCGTGGTGAGGACGACGGTGATGCCTTCGGCGCGGAGGCCGCTGACGGCCGCCCACATGGCGATGCGGCTCTGCGGGTCGAGGCCGGCGGAGGGTTCGTCGAGGAAGAGGACCTTGGGATGGTGGGCGATGGCGCGAGCGATCTGCAGGCGCTGGGCGAGGCCTCCGCTGAGGGCTTGTGGGTAGGCCTTGGCGCGGTCGGTGAGGCGGAATTGATCGAGTAGCTGCGCGGTGCGGGCTCGGGATTCGGCGCGGGACATACCGAAGTAGAGGCAGTGGAAGAAGATGTTTTCTTCGACGGTGCAGGAACGATCGAGTGTGTTGTATTGCGGCACGACTCCAATAGATCGGCGCGCTATAGCAGCGTGTGCGACGACGTCGATGCCGGCGATGCGCACTGAGCCTGCGGTGGGCATGGCACGGGTGGTGGCGATGGAGATGGTCGTCGTCTTGCCGGCGCCGTTGGGGCCGAGGAGACCGAAGATGAGGCCGGCGGAGACGCCGAGGTCAATGCCGTCGACGGCCGTTACGGTGTTCTTGCCCGGGTAGACCTTGCGCAGGCCTGTGATTTCGACGATGGGTTCACTCATGCTTTTTCAGGTCCGCTTGATCATTATAGGCAGCGACGAGGAAGTGGCCTCGCGAGCGCCTTAGAATATAAAGCGGAGCTTCGCATGACTAACATTCAGCAGGACGACCTTATCGAGAGCGTGCGCGGCGCGCTGCAGTACATCAGCTACTTTCATCCGGTGGATTACATTGAGAACCTCGCTCGGGCTTATGAGCTGGAGCAATCGCCTGCTGCGAAGGATGCGATGAAGCAGATCCTGGTGAACTCGCGGATGTGTGCGGAGGGTCATCGGCCGATCTGTCAGGATACGGGGATTGTGACGATTTTCATCAAGCTGGGGTTGGAGTGCCACCTGGTTAAGGGTGATGGGCCGGCTACGATGTCGCTGCAAAGTATTTGTGATGAAGGAGTTAGGCGGGCGTGGCTGGATCCGGAGAATAAGTTGCGGGGGTCGATACTGGCGGATCCGGCTTTTTCGCGGAAGAACACTGTCGATAACACGCCTTGTGTGGTGGAAGTCTCGCTGGTTCAGGGAGATACGTGTGATGTGACGGTTGCGGCCAAGGGTGGTGGGAGCGAGGCGAAGTCGAAGTTTGTGATGCTAAATCCGTCAGATTCTGTGGTGGATTGGGTGGTGAAGACGGTGCCGACAATGGGTGCGGGATGGTGTCCGCCCGGTATGTTGGGGATTGGGATTGGCGGTACGGCTGAGAAGGCGATGCTGCTGGCGAAACAGGCGCTGATGGACCCGATCGACATGCAGGAACTGAAGGCTCGGGGGGCGCAGACGAATATTGAGAAGCTGCGGGTGGAGATTTATGACAAGGTGAATGCGCTGGGAATTGGCGCGCAGGGGTTGGGTGGGCTGACTACTGTGCTCGATGTGAAGATTCTGGACTGGCCAACTCATGCAGCGAATCTGCCGGTGGCGATGATTCCGAACTGTGCGGCGACGCGGCATGCGCACTTTGTGCTGGATGGGTCGGGGGCAGTGCTGCTCGATCCGCCGTCGCTGGAGAGCTGGCCGAAGCTGATCTATGACCCCAGCGGGGCGAAGCGGGTGAATCTGGATACGGTGACGCATGCGGAGGTGAAGAGCTGGAAGCCGGGTGAGGTTCTGCTGCTCAACGGCAAGCTGCTGACCGGGCGCGATGCGGCGCATAAACGCATGACCGATATGCTGAACCGCGGCGAGAAGCTGCCGGTGGACTTCAAGGACCGGTTTATTTACTACGTGGGGCCAGTCGAGGCAGTGCGCGATGAGGCGGTTGGGCCGGCAGGGCCGACGACTGCGACGCGTATGGACAAGTTCACACGGCAGATGCTGGAGCAGACCGGGTTGCTGGGGATGATTGGCAAGGCGGAGCGTGGTGTGGCGGCGATCGATGCGATTCGTGACAATGAGGCGGTGTATTTGATGGCGATCGGCGGTGCCGCTTACCTGGTGTCAAAGGCGATCAAGCACTCGCGGCTGGTGGCGTTCGGCGATCTGGGAATGGAGGCCATCTATGAGTTCGATGTGGTCGATATGCCGGTGACAGTTGCGGTGGATGCGAAGGGGACGAGTGTTCACATTACCGGCCCGGAGGAGTGGAAGGAGCGCATCGCGCACAGCATGGCTGTGGGCGGAGTGCCGATTTTAGGGCAGTAATTTAGACGTGGGTTGCCCCACATAGATATTTATTTCGGACACCTTATCGCATCAGTCGGGCATCCGACCGAACTGTAGCGCCTGTAGAGTACGGGTGCGTCTGCCAGTAGATGGCTAAAAACAGACAGCGAGGGAACGAATATGTACGAGACTTGTGGACTTTGGAAGAAGCTTTCTGCCGGTTTGCCGATTGCGGCGATGGCAGCTGCTCTATGCTTTACAGCAACGGCGCAGGAGCCGAACCCCACGACAATAGCGCCCGGTGCGCGCTCTGGAACGGTTGTCGCTGAGGGCAATGATGGAATCTATATCTTCCACGTTAAGGTGGTAGACCGGAACCTGGACGCGGTGAATTATCTGAACCGCAGCGGATCGACCAAGATTGGTTTTCAAGGAACAGACCTTTTGCCTCAGGCCCGCGGTGAGGCCAAGGTCAATGCCGTTACCGGCAAGACCGAGATTTCGGTAAAGCTCGATGGACTGAAGCAGGCGAACAGCTTTGGAGAGGAATATCTCACTTACGTGCTTTGGGCTATCTCTGCCAATGGGCGTCCGCAGAATCTCGGCGAGCTTGAACTGGCCGGCGACAATGCAAGCCTGAATGTGACCACTTCCTACCAGACGTTTGGTTTGATCGTAACGGCAGAGCCGTACTACTCGGTATCGCAGCCTAGCGATGTGGTTGTCCTCCAGAACGTGTTTACAGACAAGACACAGGGTGTTCTCCAGCAGGTGAATATTCACTACTCGCTGCTGCCAAAGGGCCTGTATGCCCCGACAGCAGGCCAACACGCCATCATGCACCCGATCACGGATCGCATGCATACGCCGCTGGCGCTGTTTGAAGCGTGGAATGCAGAGCGCATCGCGAAGTCCGTTGGCGCAGAGAAGTATGCACCGGAGATCTGGCAGAAGGCGGAGACCGAGCTGACCAACGCTAACGACATACAGAACGGCAAAAACCGCGACGTGAAGATGCTGTTTACCTATGCGCGCAGTGCGACACAGAACTTTGAAGATGCTCGCGTCGCAACGCTGCGCAAGCAGGCCGCTGAACGGTCAGCGCAGCAGGTAGCGGACAAGAACGCAGCGCAGGCTGATGCTGCGGCTTCCGCACAGCAGGCAGCGCTGGCACAACAGCAGGCGCAGGATGCAGCAGCGGCAAAGGCACGCGCTGACGCCGACCGCGAGAGAGCGGAGGCCGCGAAGGCAGCAGCGCAGGCAGAGGCGAACGAGGCCAACCAGCGTGCCGCGGAGAGCGCGGAGAACGTAAAGGCACTGCGCGAGAAGATTCGTGCGCAGTTGAATGCCGTGTTGCAGACAACCGAAACGGCGCGAGGGTTGATCGTGAACATGAACGATCTGCTCTTCGACACGGGCAAGTACACCCTGAAGACGAATGCGCAGATCAGCCTGGCGAAGATCTCAACGATCATCGCGTTCTATCCCAGCCTGCACATCAACGTGGAAGGGTATACCGACTCGGTCGGCACGCCGGAGTTCAACCAGAAGCTGAGCGAGAACCGGGCCGACGCCGTGATGAACTTCCTGGTACAGAACGGTGTGCCGCAGGGCAACGTAACAGCTAAAGGATATGGCGAGACGAACTTCGTCGCACCGAACGACACAGCAGCGGGACGCGCGCAGAACCGGCGCGTCGACCTGGTGGTCTACGGCAAGGCGATCGGCGTCGAGGAGACTCATCCTGACCAGATGGCTCCCACGCAGTAACTTAGAGGACCATTAAAGGGAAAAGGCCGCGGCTAACGTCGCGGCCTTTTCTTTTTTGAGAAAATGAGGAATAGCAAGACATGGAGGCACGGTGGGCATTTCGTTGAAGGACAAGGTGGTATTTGTGACGGGCGCAAGCACAGGCATCGGTGCGGCGACGGCGATGGAGTTTGCCACGCTGGGAGCGAAGGTTCTGCTGTGTGCGCGGCGGCTCGACAAACTGGAGGCGATGGAGCAGGAACTGATGAAGGCAGGCGCGGCGGCGGTGTTCAGCTTTGAGCTGGATGTGCGTGATCGCGAGGGTGTGGCGCGAGCCTTGGATTCCCTGCCAGAGGGTTGGGGCGAGATCGATGTGTTGGTGAACAATGCCGGGTTGAGCCGCGGGCTGAAGAAGCTCTACGAAGACGACATTGAAGACTGGGAAGAGATGATCGACACCAACATGAAGGGTCTGCTGTACGTCACGCGTGCGGTGGTTCCGGGGATGGTGAAGCGCAACCGCGGGCATGTGATCAATCTTGGCTCGATTGCGGGGCGTATGGTTTATCCGAACGGTGCGGTGTACTGCGCGACCAAGGCGGCGGAAGCCTTTCTTAGCGATGGTCTGCGGATCGATTTGAATGGCACAGACGTTCGTGTGACCTCGGTCGATCCCGGGATGGTGGAGACCGACTTCAGCAAGGTGCGCTTTCGCGGGGACGAAGAACGGGCTGCGAAGACGTACGAGAATATCGACCCGCTGATGCCGGAAGATATTGCCGACACAATCGTATGGGCCGCGACCCGGCCGGCGCATGTGCAGATTCAGACCGTTGTGCTGACGTGCGTTGCACAGCGGAATCCGTATGTGATTACTAGGAGAGACAGCAAGTAGGAAGTAGGAAGTGCAATCCCCGCGGTGCTTTAGAGCTTGATGGACCAGCCGAGCTGTTCTAGTTCGTACTCGATGGAAGAGAGGGCGAGCTCGAGGGCGCTGCGGCGGTGAGGGCTGGAGGTGCGCTCGGAGAGAACGCGCTCACGGGACATCTCGAGTGCCTGAATGCGGCGCTTCCGTTCGGCGTCGGCGGCCTTGGTTGCCGGATCGACTGCGGCATGGTTCAACTTGGGTGTTGATGCTTCCGCTTGCTGCTCTTCGACGCTCTTTGACTCCCAGCCTTTGGACATAGGTTTATCTTACGCCGGAGGCTCGCTGCCAGACCAGTCAAAAGGATGCGCGGAGCTTTAGCACAAACAAAAGACCCCGCCGAAGCGGGGTCTTTGGAGTATTTCCGTGAAGGCTTACTGGTGGCCGAAGCGGTAGATGACCCCGGCATTGAAGCCGAGATTGTTCTGGATATTTCCGCCAAAGGTAGTTCCGAGGTACTGCGGCGTAAAGCGCAAAGCGAGGTTTGGATAGAGGTTGTAGTCCGCGCTGACGCCGAACGAAAAGGCAGCGCGGGTCTGGTCTTGCCAGATGCCGAGCTGTTCGGGGGGAATGGCCTTCGACCCGCCACCGAAGATACCCCAGCCAATGCCACCCTGCGCCTGGGCGCTGAGGGCAACCTTCTCTTTCGCATAGAAGCGGTAGCTTGGGCCGGCCATGAAGTAGTACTCGTTGATCTGGGGCTTGGTGGCAATGAGATTCAGGTTCTGGTCGAACTGCAAAGGGGTTACATGGCCGAAAGCTCCCTCCGCCGAGGCGATGACGCCCAGCTTCGGATTGAAGTAATAGGTTGTGTTGGCCGCCCAGGTGATCTGGTTGTCCTTCTTCAGGTACTCGCCGGGACGGAACCGCAGAAAGCCGCCGCCGCCGAAGATCTCGTACCTGTGGGCGTAGGTTTCCTGAATAGTGCGGTCAATGCGGGCCTGACGGCTGGCGTTGGTCTCGCGGGTGGTATGACGTACTTGTTTCTTCTGGGCTTTCGCCGTTGCCGGGGTCCCGGCCAGTAGACCGGCCGCCAATCCTATTGCCAATAACCGAACGACAGACTTGCGTACATCACACATCGATTTCAAACTCCCTGCAAAAGCTTTCGCGAGCAGCAAACCCGCATCTTTCCATTAGAACATCAACGGGGGCCCCGGGGTGCGGTTGGAGGGCAAACGAAAGCCCCATCCGGACACACCAAAGTGTGCGCGGATGGGGCAAATCGCTGTCCTAGCGGAGGTTGTAGGTTATGCCGGTGATGAACTGGTAGGAGTTCTTGTCGTAGCCCGGTGCGGGATCGTTCAGGAAGTTGTCCGTAGTGACAATCGACGCGCTCAGACGCTTGAAGACGGGTATGGCGAGCCCGACGGTCGCGTTCGCAGAGTAAGCCGTCGCGATATTGAACGCCGGCAACACGCTCAGGGATTCGGTAAAGACCATCTTGCGCGGCAGAGTGCGGTTGTACGCCTCGAAGATGGTTGAACCGATAATGTTGTTGCTCGGCGTGTTCAGCGGAGCACCCCCGTTGATCGGCGTATCGATGTACTGCTGCTTTTCGTAGTGAATGTCGACCTTCAGATCCAGTTCCTGCTTCGGAGTCTTGATAGGCGTCCAACCGAAGCCGCCACCGTAGACCTGCTGGAGTTGCAAGCCCTGGGCATAGTTGTGGTCAAAGGAGACGTCGCCGAGGGCGTAGAAGCGGGGGCTGAAGTATTCGTCGCGCTCCGCATCCGCGTGGAAGATGCTGCTGAGCGTTGTGACGGAGGGGGTTGGCGGGACCGTCTGCGGGATTGCGCCGGGAGACGTGTTTTTGCCGTAGCTTTCGACGATGTTGAAGGTTGTCCGATTGCGCGGTGGCAGCCAGGAGACCGTTGGGAGAGCGCGAATGAGGCTTAGAGCTGCCGTAAGCGTGGTAGCCGTGGTGGTTGCACGGACGATCGTGGCACCGCCTGTGAGGGTGCCGTTCCAACCTTCGGTGAAGCCGTGCTTGCCGGAGACTTGCTTGTCGAATTCGGCCTTTTCGATGAGCATGTCGACTTCTTTGGCGGGGACGGTGGCGGGTGCAGAGGAGGAATCAGTGTTGGCGGCCGGCTTGTCGGTGGCGACGAGGACGTTGCCGTCGGCGACGGAGATAGTGCCTTCGGGGGCAGGGGTCTTCTTATTGACGGGCACACCCTTGCGCAGGAGCGCGAACTGGTTCGCCGAGGTGCCGGAGCGCAGCTCCTTGATCTTGTCGAATCCGATGGTGAGCTCGCCCGCCATGTCCGACTTGAAGACGATGTTGCCGCCCATGGCCTTCTCAAGATGGCCGGTGAGCTGGTCGCCGTTGCTGAAGACGAGTACGTCCGGGGTGGGCTTTGGAGCATCTGGAGCCGACTGCGCCTGCAGGGACGGGCTGAGGGAAAGAAGGCTGGTGGCGAGCAGGATTGTGAGTCGTCTCAAGGTGGGTGTTCTCCTCGCCTATAGGGTAAATGGCGCGGGGAATATCGCAATAGCGGAATTGGCTTGTGTGAGGTCAACAGCGCAGTGTAGTTTGTCGGCTAGTTAACCTTCCACGATTTGGGAGAGCTGGAGAAATCTTTGATGATTGTTCGCCTGCTTGCTTCTTTGCTGCTTACCAGTTCGACGCTCGTAGCGCAGACCGGGACGCTGGTCGTTGTGAATCAGAAGCAGCATGCCGTGGATTTGGTTGATCCGGTGACGAGGGCGGTATTGGCAGCAGTGTCGGTCGGGGTGAATGGGCACGAGATTGCTTTGGGGAAAGACGGACGTTTGGCTTATGTGCCGATCTATAGCAATACGGGCGTGGGAAAGCCGGGAACCGATGGACAGATGATCGACGTGATTGACCTGGCGACGGCGAAGGTGGTGCGGGAGATCGACCTGGGGCACCCGGTTCGACCGCATAAGCCGGTGTTTGGGCCGGATGGGCTGCTGTATGTGACGGCGGAGCTGGATCAGGCGATCGATGTGGTGGATGTGGATAAGGGTGTGGTGGTGGGACAGGTTCCGACGGGACAGCCACAGTCGCATATTCTGGGGCTCTCTGCGGACGGGCGGCGAGGGTATACGGCGAATGTGGGTGCGGGGTCGGTGAGCGTGCTGGAAATGAAGGAGCGCAAGCTGATCAAGGTGATTCCGCTGACCAAGCGGGTGCAGCGGATTGCTGTCTCCAATGATGGGCAGTGGGTGTTTACGTCGGATGCGGACCAGCCACGAGTTGCGGCGATCCGTACGCGGACGAATGCGCTGGGGCAGTGGATTGCGGTGGAGGGGATTCCGTATGTGACGCAGCCTACTCCGGATGGGAGATACCTGCTGGTGGCTGCGGCGAAGGATGAGAAGGGTGTGTTGAACGTCGTGGATCTGAAGACGATGAAAGTGGTGCGGACGATTCCTACGGCTGCGCCGGTTGTGTCGTTCCTGGTGCATGAGGGGCATGTGTATATGAGCTGTGCGGCGAATGGTGCGGTTGAGGTGCTGGATGTGCGCGCTACGGAGGCGGAGAAGTGGGCTCTGGAGACGCCGATTCAGCTGGCTCCGGGTGTGGATGCGATGGCTTGGACGATGGCGGCGAAGTAGGGGCGCTTGCTCGCTTGGGCTGGAGCGGTTAGCCTGAAGAGGCTATGTATGAAGACTTCATCGCGAGCGACCGCTGGACCGGAGAGGCGCAACACTGCGTCTGGAAAGGCACCGTGGTTGCCATTGCAACGCGGCACGCCGATGCAACCGACATTCGTTTTGCCGTAAATGGGCGGGCGCTGTGGATTGCCATGCCGAATACGGCGTGGGTGGAGCAGAAGAAGCGCAATGGCAAGGTGATTACGGACTATCTGGCGGCGCAGATCGCTGGGCGCTATTTGAAACAGGCCATCGAAAGCGGCTATGACAATGGCCGCGAGATGTACACCATGACCGTTGAAGAGGTGCTGGACCATGCGGCGGCGGTGGTGAAAGAGGCTGGGCGGACGGATAATCTGCCTAGTCTGCCGGTGATCAACGAGGATGCGCACCCGGCGGAGCTGGACTTCAAGCTACCCGGCGAGCCGCATACCGTTGCGAGCGAGATATAGACGGCCCCCTCCCCCCAGTGACTTTTTGGGGTAAAGTCTTGAAGGATTGGGGCTTAGGGGCGGACTTCAACATCGTTCTTGCTAAACAACTCATTTGAGATGAGTTACAGGCAAAGTCCTAAAAAGATAACCACTTAACAAGTGGGGGGTCACTTTTTCTCGTGCAGGACTGTTGTTGCCGAGATTTCGTACACTTGCTCTCGATGAAGACTACCTGGACCACCCGTCGCCAATTTCTGGCAGCTTCGGCTGCTTTGCCTTTTGCACTGCGTAGTTTTGCGGAGCCCACGGCGCCACGGTGGGTTTTTCTGGGGACGGACAAGGGTGCGGGGATCTATCGGGCGAGCTGGAATCCGGCTACCGGAGAGCTGGGGAAGGTGGAACTGGCGATGGCGGCGGAGCGGCCGGACTTTTTTGCGATGCATCCGAAGCTGCCGGTGATGTACACGGTGAACTCGAGCTCGGGGAGCCATGCGGGGATTTCGGGGTACAAGGTAGATGCGGCCAAGGCGGAGCTGGCGCTGATCAATACGGTGAGCGCGCATGGCGATGGGCCTTGTGCGGTGTCGGTGGACCGGACGGGGCAGAGCGTGTTCGCGGCTAACTATCCCGGTGGAACGGTGGCGGCATTTGGGGTGAATCCTGATGGGTCGCTGAAGGACAATACGAACGACTTCGACTGCCGGAAGAATTCGGCGTGCGGCGAACTTGGCCCGGTGACCGATAGGCAGGAAGCTCCGCATATGCACTGCGTGACGATTTCGCCGGCGAATGGTTTTGTGCTGGTCTGCAACCTGGGTGAGGATGCGATTGAGGTGTTCCCGATTGCGCCTGGGACAGAGAAGCCGCTGGGAACGCCTATGCGCGTGACGGCGAGGGCGGGATCGGGGCCGCGGCATGTGGCGTTCCATCCGAATAGGAGGTGGGTGTACTGCGTGCATGAACTGGACAGCACGATTGATTTATATGACTGGAGTGCGAAAGGCCGGAAGGCGACGATGACGCTGCGGGCTGGGAGCACGGTTTCCACGCTGGCGATGGGCGCGGCGCATACGGGCAACAGCGGGTGCGAGGTGGTGGTGAGCGACGACGGGCGGTTTGTGTATACCTGCACGCGTGGGGAGAATTCGATCTCGGTGTATCGGGTGGATGCGAAGACGGGATTGCTTACTGAGCAGCAGCGGTTGAGCTGCGGTGGGTTGATTCCGCGATATATCGCATTCGATCCGACGCGGCGGTGGCTGGTGTGCTGCAACCAGGGCGGCGCGGGGAATGTGACGGTGTTCGCGCATGATCCGGCTACGGGGAGGATTGAGGAGCAGCCGAAGACGTTTGAGGCGAATACGGCGATGTTTGTGCTTTGGGTATAAGAGATTTCATCCCGGGCGGGAACCGGACATTCCGATCCGCCGTATGATTCTCAAAAGGAGATCTATGCCCATGTATCGGATTGCGCTTCGATCTGCAGGTTTTCTGGCGGTTGCTGTCTTGTTCGCGCACAGCTTTGCGTTGCACGCGCAGGCTCCGATTTTGGAGGAGCCTGGCTATACACCGACGCTCGTATTCGATGTGGTCTCGATGCGCCCTTCACCGCCGCCAGACGCTCACTTTCATGTCTCGGTGACAAGCCCGCCGCACTCGAGCCGGTTCGAGGCGACGAATTTTCCAATCAAGGCGCTGATCCAGATTGCATACGGCTTCGATACCCCGATTGCAGGCGCGCCGGACTGGGTGAACAGCACGTTGTACGACATCCAGGCGCGTTCGGACGCCGAGACAGACGCCAAGCTGGAGAAGCTGACGTACAACGAGGTGCGGCTGGAGAAGCGGCATGCGGTTCAGGTGCTGCTGGCGGATCGCCTGGGGTTGGTGACACATCTTGAGTCTCGCAATAGCGCGATCTACAACCTGACGGTGGCCAAGAGTGGCCTCAAGATGACGCCCGCGCCTGCGGCTCCGCCACCTGCTGCTGGAGAAGCGCCGGCTCCGCCTCCGCCGGCCGATGTGCAAGCGCACGGCAATGCGAAGGGGCTTGAGTTCATTGGGACCAATGAACCGATGCGGGCCATCTGCGGCGTTCTCAACTCGCAGGTGAAATCGCCGGTGGTGGACAAGACCGGTCTGCTCGGCTTCTACAACTTCACGCTTCAGATGGGGGGCGACTGGTCGCTGGGCAATCCTGACAGCTATCCGTCGATCTTCACGGCGGTGCAGGAGCAACTTGGGTTGAAGCTCGACGCCGTGCATGAGACCGTACCGAATTTGGTGGTGGACCACATCACAAAGCCGACGGAGAACTGAGCCGCGTCAAGGTGTGGCTACCAAGTAGGGTCGTGGCTGTACAGAGAGCAGCAAAAGCCAATACAGGGGTTTCTCCACTGCGGCGGCAAAGTGCGCCGCCTTCGGTCGAAATGACAATGTTGGGGAAATTGAAAGAAACGCAAGAAAGCCCACCTGCCGCGCGATATGTACGGCAGGTGGGCTTTCTTGCTGCTTTGACTAGCTCTTGATGAGGGTTTTGTTGTCGAGGACGAAGCGGTATTTGACGTCGCCCTTGATGACGCGCTCGTAGGCTTCGGGGAGGTTTTCATAGCTGGTTAGCTCGATGTCCGAGACGATGTTGTGTTCGGCGCAGTAGTCGAGCATCTCCTGAGTCTGGTTCATGCCGCCGATCATGGAGCCAGCGAAGGAGCGGCGGTTGGCGAGGATGGCGAAGGGTGTGATCGCGATGGGTTCGCCGGGCAGGCCGAGGAGGACGAAGGTGCCGTTGAGGCGCAGCAGGTTGAGGAAGGCGTTGCGGTCGTAAGTGGCGGAGACGCAGTCGATGAGGAGGTCGAAGCTGCCGGCGTGTTTGGCCATGGCGGCGGCGTCCTTCGAGATGACGACTTCGTCGGCGCCGAGCTTTTTGGCGTCTGCGATTTTGCTCTCTGAGGTGGTGAACTGGACAACATGTGCGCCGAAGGAGTGGGCGAACTTGAGCGCCATGTGGCCGAGGCCGCCGAGGCCGATGACGCCAACCTTTTTGCCGGGGCCGGCGTTCCAGTGGCGCAGCGGTGAGTAAGTGGTAATGCCCGCGCAGAGGAGTGGGGCGACGGCGGCGAGGTCGAGTTTGGGTGAGATGGAGTGGGTGTAGCGCTCGGGCGCGACGATGTTGGTGGCGTAGCCGCCGTAGGTGGGATTTCCGGCGTAGTCTTTGGCGTTGTAGGTGCCGACCATGCCCTTGACGCAGTAGGGCTCTTCGCTGGCCTTGCAGTTGTCGCAGACGCGGCAGGAATCGACGAGGACGCCTATGCCGGCGAGATCGCCGACCTTGAACTTCGTGACGGCAGAGCCGATGGCGGTGACCTTGCCGACGATCTCATGGCCGGGAACCATAGGGTAGATGCTGCCGCCCCACTCGTCGCGGACCTGGTGGATGTCGGAGTGGCAGATGCCGGAGTACTCGATGGCGACGACTACGTCTTCGGGGTTGGGCTCGCGGCGTTCGAAGTCGAACGGGGCGAGAGGCGAGGTCTTGGACTGGGCGGCGTAGCCGTGGGATTGCATGGTGGGACTCCTTGCGGTTGGATGCGTGACACGGGCAAAAGAATTCGATTTCTAGTTCAGGTGGAAGTCGACTGTAATCGTTGTGTCGACTTCGGTTAGCTCTCCGTTCAATAGATAGGGCTTATAGGTCCAATGCCGAACGGCGTCAATGGCCGATATAGCCAGATCAGGATCGTCTGACGAGACTGGGCGGAGCGAATGGATGTGACCGTCGCGCCCTATGATCGCATGTAGAACAATCTTTCCATCAACATGCCGAGCCCTGGCTGAGACAGGATAGACCGGCTGCTGCTTTGTGAGTATTCTGCCCGCAATGACCGAACCTTCAACGTTTTCCTGATTCGAGATCTGCATATCGGCCGCAGGCTTAAACTCATCTGGATCCGGGTCATAGGTTGTTAGCTCTACGAGTTTTACCGTGGCAATGGTGATCTCACCCTGAATAAGAGCAAGAATGGTGGTTACATGCTGGCCAAGAAAGGTTCCTATGCGGTTGCGGACGACCGTTTCACTGCCGAAGTTGTAGCTAAGGCGAAGATCGTCTTTGCCGGGATCCATGCAGTATGTCGGGAAGAGTCCAAGTGGTGGCACTTCGCGGCTCTTTTCCGGCAAGGTAAGCATGATGCAATCCAGCATGATCTTTCCAAACTTCTGATTCCGAAGTTCAGGAGTGCTTCCTTTAAATTCGTCTGGATCAGCGCCGGGCTCAAGAATTTGTGAAAGAGCTTCGGAGGCTATATCCGGCATATCCGGCCCACTGAAGCGGAAGTAAGTATTCCCTGAAGTTTTGATCGAAGTGCTGTTGGAGGCTCCGAAGGTGTAGGTCGTTCGCGAAGACTCGCCGGATTGCCAATACTCGATGATGCCTTGCTGAGGGTTTTTCCCTTTGTCGTCAAATGCCGTGACATCCAATTTGAGATGCCACGGCTTTTGTTTGATCGCCACCAGCGATGACTGAGCCGTTGCGCGGTTGATTCGCGCGATCAGATCGATGCTGTTATCCATCGCGATCGCCGGAGCAGCGGTTATCGCGAAGACACAAGAGATATAAAAGCGGAGCGTCTTGCAGCGCCATTGCATCATGGATATTTCCTTTTACTCGTCGTAGTGGAGAAGGCTGAAGACATCGTATTCGGGAAACTTGGCGCGACCCTTCAGGAAGTCTAGCTCGATGGCTACGGTGAGGCCGACGATCTCGCCACCTAGCTGCTTGACGAGGTTGATGGTGGCGTCCATGGTGCCGCCGGTGGCGAGCAGATCGTCGACGATGATGACGCGCTGGCCGGGCTGGATGGCGTCCTTGTGCATCTCGAGCGAGTCGGAGCCGTACTCGAGGTCGTACTTGATCTTGACGGTTTCGGCGGGGAGCTTGCCGGGTTTGCGGACCGGGACGAAGCCGGCGTTGAGGCGGTAAGCGAGCGCAGGGCCGAAGATGAAGCCGCGGGCTTCAATGCCGAGGACGAGATCAACGTGCTTGTCGA
>Ga0302316_10001226_pt1 | contig 20766 bp, 12 predicted proteins | sample III_Palsa_N3_2_FD_200456 | JGI IMG/M metagenome (GOLD analysis project Ga0302316, IMG submission 200456) | Peat permafrost microbial communities from Stordalen Mire near Abisko, Sweden - III_Palsa_N3_2 | ecosystem: Environmental > Terrestrial > Soil > Palsa > Peat permafrost | place: Sweden...
GTATAGAAAATATGGCCTCCAGGTGAGGCCGTGGTTATGGTCACAGTCACGGGTCCTGTATACGTGCCAGCGGCCGGAGTGATCACCGGAGTAGCCACGGTGAGTGTATAGACCGCCGAAGTGACGCTGCTTGTCGTGTCGCCAGTGGCAACCGCAATTGCCTGCAGGGTGTAGGAGTTTCCGATTCCCACCGGGGACCTGTAAACATTGGAGGCAGTCGTGGGAGTCGTTCCGTTGAGGGTGTAGTAGATGGTCGCCCCAGGGGTAGCATCGGAGATAGTCACAGTTTGTGCCGAGTAGTAGACCCCGGCTGGAACGCTGAAAGTTGGCGCGGCCGTCTGCGTGGAAATGTTGATGGCTGCTGACGCGACCGCGCTGTTGGTGTAGCCGGTGGCAACCGCAATCGCCTCCAGCGTCTCGGAAGTGCTGACGGTGATTGGGCCGGAGTAGACGGTGGAGGAAGTCGTGGGGGTGGTTCCGTTCGTCGTGTAGTAAATAGTCGCGCCTGACGTTGCATCGGTGATGGCGACCGTCTGAGCGCTGGTGTACGTTCCCGCAGCTACCGAGAAGGCTGGCGTTGCCGCAGTCGAAGAGATGGTGTAGGTAGCTGTCGCGACGGCGCTGTTGGTGTAGCCGGTGGCAACCGCAATCGCCTCCAGAGTCTCGGAAGTGCTGACGGTAATCGGGCCGGAGTAGACAGTGGACGAAGTCGTGGGCGTGGTTCCGTTGGTGGTGTAGTAGATGGTTGCGCCCGATGTCGCGTCGCTGATGGTGACCGTCTGAGCACTGGTGTAAGTTCCCGCAGGCACCGAGAAAGACGGTGTCGCCGCAGTCGAAGAGATGGTGTAGGTAGCTGACGCGACGGCGCTGTTGACGTAGCCAGTAGCAACCGCAATCGCCTCCAGAGTCTCGGAAGTGCTGACGGTGATCGGGCCGGAGTAGACGGTGGACGAAGTCGTGGGGGTGGTTCCATTGGTGGTGTAGTAGATGGCTGCGCCTGAAGTTGCGTCGGTGATGGTCACTGTTTGGGCGCTGGTGTAAGTCCCGGCGGCAACTGAAAATGCAGGCGTGGCTGCCTGCGACGAAATCGTGTAGGCTGCGGTTGCAACCGCGCTTGGGCCGATGGTACTGGAGCCAGTGACGGCCGCGATCGCGTTGAGCGTCTCGGTCGCACTCACTGTTATCGGTGCGGCATAAACCGTGGATGAGGTTGTAGGCGCTGTTCCGTTGGTCGTGTAGTAGATCGTCGCTCCGGCCGTTCCGTCGCTGATGGTAACCGCCTGCGCGCTACTGTAGGTTCCTGCGGCGGGCGAGTAAGTCGGTGTGGCAGCTACGCTGGAAGAAGCGCTGGAGACGAAACTCCAGGTCAGAATCTTCTGGCTTGCTGTAAATGCGCCGGTGGAACCAGTGAAGCCAACGTAGGCAGTGTTGCTCCCGATGGTCGAAGGTATGTTGATGGTCCAGCCGTTCGTCCAGGTCGCGCCGGTCACCATGTCGGAGATCGTCATCGTCAAAGTAGTGCCGTTGTAGACCATGTGCACGGCCATATCGTCACCGCTGAGCAGATTGATTCCCGTGGAGCTCAAATCGATGGCTGGCGTTGTCGGAGTAGCGCCGTTTACATAAAGTCCCGTGGAGTCAGTTCCATTTCCGACCGGGGTGTAGAAGTCGAACTTGATCGCAACTGAATTTGGAATGCCCCCGTAGCCGAGCGCCGAACCGTTGCCGCCCAGGGTGGACGTGCCCTGTGCCCCGTTCTGGATGGTGAAGGTAATTCCGTTGGCTACGGGATTGGAAAGTTGGAAGGTGAAGTCGTTGGTAAAGGCCTGGATATTGACCGGGTTCACATACCAGGCTGCTCCGGCCTGACCCGTCAGGCCATCCGTAAGCTGCAGTCTCGAATCGTTCAGCTGTGTGCTGCCGTCGAGCACAACGACGCCGGCCGAGGATGCGAAGCCTGACGTAAAGTTAATTCCGGTCGCGCCCAGATCGATCGTGTAGGTTTGCGAAATGACTGGGCTGTTGCTCACTCCCGGCGCAATTGCAATTGCCGAGATGGTCTCAGTAGCATTGACAGCAATGGCGCTGGTGTAAAGCGTGGACGATGCCGTTGGCGTCGAGCCATCCGTTGTGTAGTAGATAGACGCGCCCGTCGTCGAGTCTGAAAGAGTAACCGTCTGCGTGGTGGTGTAAGTTCCAGTTGGAATGCTGAAGACGACTGCGGCAGCTTGCAGCGTGTCGGTGTAGGTCGCGGAATTCTGTGAACTCGTCACCATGCCCGAGGCGGTGGCAATGGCGTTAATTGTTTCCGTGGAAGACACGGTAATCGGTCCGGAATAGAGGGTAGAGGCTGTACTCGCCGCGGCCCCATTGGTTGTGTAATAGATGCTGGCGTTCGGGGTGGAGTCGGCCAGCGTTACCGTCACTGAGCCCTCGAAAGACTCACTCCCCGGCGTAATTGTCGGAGCGCTCGTTTGCGTTGAAGCAGACAGCAGGCCATAAACGTCCACTTCGGCAGCGGCGCCCACATATACCTTGCCGTTGACCACCGTGGGCACCGCAAATTTCACTGCATTGCCGGCCGCGTCCCGGGCCGGATTGGTCGCGCTGGAGTATAGCGTGGTGGCCACGTTGCTGGCGCTGTGAGCCTGAAGAATCGATGGGCCCGGAGTAGCGTAAGCTTCAGAATCGATCGTCCATACAATGCCCTGGGAGCTGCCGTTGGCAGAAATGGCCGGGGTTGCGCCCGGGAACCCATACGTTTCTACCGACTCGATCGGTGTCGTATTCAGCAGGCCGTTGACGAGCGCAAACTGCTTCAGGTAATCGAACCGGCCCCAATAGTAGACGTAGCCGTTCCAGTAAGCGGGCGAACTCCACACGCCGACGTCTCCCACGGTATAAGGCAGCTCTTGAAGGACCTGGTCGGTCGTCGTGTTATAACCCCCGAGATTGTCTCGATTGAGCAGAAAGAGGGTACCCGCTTTACCCGCCTGCACGGCCAGATGCGGGTAGCTTCCCGTGGTCTGGGTGGGGATAACCATCATCCCTCCAGAGCCCACATCGCCATCTTCGGAATCGAGCTCTGCCTGTTGGTTGGTCGTGAACTCGTCGGTAATCGTAGGCACGCCGTTGGTCAAGTCAAGATCAAGATGGCTGTCTCCGTAATCCATGCTGTTGGAATAGGGAATCGTTGCGTTGTAATCGCCATTTCCCGTGGCCACGAACATTCTTCCGAATGGTTGAGTGGTAGGGTTCAACTGGTCGGCGGCCAGGCCCTGTCCGGAGGACCAAAAGCCCGCACCCGTGCCGTTGGGGGAAGAATTGTAGGCGCCCGTCTGAGCCAGGGTCGACGCGTTGTAGCCGAGGATCCACCCGTGCCAGGCGCCGTTGTCTCCATGGGAAGCAAATCCGATGTAGACGATGCCATTGAGCAGTAGAAGTCCAGGGCGTTGATTTTCCCAGAGCGGGTCGAAGGTCAGAGTTCCATTGACGCTGCCATTCCCTGTGCCGGGCACGGTTGCCGTTATGACCACCGGACCACCAAACTTCTCCAAGCCCGTGGTGACACTGAGGGCATGAAGACGCTGCACGGCGTTCCCATTCTCTATCGCGGCGCTCACGACATAGAGAGTTCCTGAGACAGGGTCGATTACCGGAGTACCGGTGATACCTATCTGAGGTTGGATGTCGTTACCGACCTCATTCGAGGAGATCGTGGTTGCTCCCGGAGCCGCTCCGTAGGCCGTGGACAGGAGGGGCGCTTGCCAAAGCGGGGTGGAGTTGGCGCCGCCATTGGTATCAGCATCGAATGCGTAAACGGAGTCATTCTCGGTCGCTACGAAGATTACATTGTGCGTCGCGCCATTGACGGTAATACCCGACAGGTACAGCGGCTGCGTGTAAACCTGGCCGTCGACCGGCTGCGAAAACAACTTGCCAAACTGCGTCGCATTCACGTTGGAGGTATTCAGGATGGTCTCGTTGAGATTCTGTCCCGTACGGCCAATATCGTTTTGATAAGTCGTTACATTGACCTGCGCCGGTGCGCCCACGCTGGCCAGCGCCAAAGTTGCCAACGCAAGAACTCCCCCGAAACGCAGGGAATGACGGAGAAGCGCACTGTCAACTTTCGTGGACAGCTCGATTTTTTCGACAGAAACGCCAAGATAGGAGTTCAATGTTGTCTCCAAGATTTGAGTTCAGCGATTACAAATTCATAAGGGCGTTCCATTGCACGCAATTGGGTTCTCGTGCCACGTAATCGCGCAACTTGTTTCAAGGCATATCTGGGGTATGCCCAATCCATATAAAAGTTCTTCCGCTCATTCGCAGGCAGTCGAAGAAACACCACCGGACAAACAAAAGCTTCTGAACCGCCCATTTCTCGCTGCGAGCTCGGTCATGACGCCAGGCGACTCGTCAGGGGATACTTGATCTTCGGCAGAGGGAGCGTTCCGTTCGGCTGCCCGCAGGATAAAAAGTGGTTGCATCCCTATAATACGATTCTCGGCGTTCAAAAGATTGAGGATATGGGTCTTTTGTTGATTTCAAATAACAAAATGGTAATCGGCCTGAGAGTACCGTCGGCCGCTCAGGCCGTCTTGCAAATCTATAGGCTTCCTTAAATTTGATCGAGCCAGCCCGAGATTCTCCCGAAGCTCATGCTTGCTGCTCATACGTCGCAGAGCTCGACGGCCTGACGCAGGGACGTCAAAGGATCTTTGGTAGGCACGAACTCGTGGGCCACGTAGCCCTTGAATCCGGTTGCCGATATGCCTCGCATCACTCCCACCCAATTGATCTCCTGGGTGTCGTCCAGCTCGTGGCGGCCGGGAACCCCACCGGTATGAAAGTGGCCGATCCACTCATGGTTGGCGGTAATCGTCGCGACCAGATCGCCTTCCATGATCTGCATATGGTAGATGTCGTAAAGCAGTTTGATGTTCTTGGAACCGACCTCTCCCATCACCGTCACGCCCCAGTTGGTGTGATCGCACATGTAGTCCTTGTGGTCCTTCTTGCTGTTGAGCAGCTCGACGCACAGGGTGACGCCGTTGTCCTCCATCAGGGATTTCAGGCGGCGCAGTCCGATGATCGTATTTCGGGCTCCCTCCCAGTCCGTCATGCCGCCGCGCAGACCCGAAAAGGTGATTACGTTGGGCACTCCGGCCTTCGCCGCCAGGGGTACATTCTTGCGCAGCCCGGCTTCGATGGCGTCGTGATTTTCCAGGCGATTCAGTCCCTTGTCGATCTGGCCGCCCTCGGCATAGCCCATCGAGCAGACCAACCCATAACGGCTTGGAACTCCGTACTCTTCCGGCTGCAAAAGGTCGATGCCTTTCAGTCCCATTTGCGCTCCGGCCGCGCATAAATCGTCCAGGGCAATCTTCTGATAGCACCAGCGGGCCACCGATTGATGGATATTCCCTTTGCGCTGGACGGGAGCAGTGCCTGGCTGAGCCGACTGCGGCAGTCCTCCGGCGAGCGCGGCGGACGGTGCCATTAAAGCGCCGGCTGTGCAGGCTGCTCCACTCTTCAATACTTGGCGGCGACTGAGACCATTCATGGACCGTATTCTCCTAATTCACACGGATCTGCTGACAGGTTCATTTAGCTACCGAGCAAGTGTACTTCAAGAGACAAGACGGCTCACCTGCGCCGTCTTCGCCAGCCTCTGACTTGGCGGGGGGACGAACCTTGAGGGATTTTTCCCGCTCTTTACGCAGTATCAGATGAAGGCACTCCCGCGGGGCGTGAGAACTTCACCGGATGGCCGTGCGATCTCCTCAGATGGCCTGAGCGCTCCTGAGAGGGATCGAAAAACAACTCCGCTTAATTTTCCCCTATGTATCGCGTTGGCTGACTGGGAACTCAAGCTTTCTCCGGGATCAGGCGCCGGTGTGGCGGCAAGTTGTCAGTAGAGGAATGAATGAACCCAAGCAGGGTCGACGAAGTCGCCGATTTTGCCGACATAGACAGAGGATTAGTGTGATGCAAGTTCGAAGCGTGGCGCAATCAGTCGCTTGTCTTATCTTCGGGATCGGCTTGACCGTCCCGGCAATCGCCCAAAACAGGGTTCTTGTTGAGTCGAACACGGTCCAGCCCGCGGTTCCGACCCGGGTTCTGGAACCGGTGGATGAATCAAGGCTGGTCAAGCTCACGGGGAACACCCATCCCATGGCGCGCCCGCAGTTTGACCGAGGCCTGGCCGATCCCCAGCTTCCCATGGAGCGGATCGTCATGGTCCTCAAACGCAGCCCCCAGCAGGAAGCCGGGCTCGAGCAATTCATGGCTGAGCAGTACGACTCCAAGTCTCCCAACTTCCATCACTGGCTCCAGCCCGAGGAGTTCGGCCAGCTCTACGGCCCCTCCGACGCCGACATCGCCGCCGTCACCAGCTGGCTTCAGAATCACGGCTTCCAGATCTACATCGTTAACAAGGGGCGAGTGACCATCGAATTCTCGGGCACTGCCGAGCAGGTGCAAAACACCTTCCATGTCGAGATGCACCGCTACTTCGTCCAGGGCAAAATGCACCTCGCCAATGACCGCGACCCCAGCATCCCCGAGGCTCTTGCTCCTGTCGTTCAGGGCATCGCTTCGCTCCATGATTTTTTCCCCGTCCATCAGTCGATCCTGGGGAAGTATGTTCGGCGGGACAAGAAAACAGGCAAGATTACCCCGGTCGATCCGGAGTTCTCCGGACTCAAGCCTGAATACGGGTTCACCAATCAAGAAGGCAACCCTGCGGAAGACATCACCCCGTACGACTTTGCCACCATCTACAATCTGCTTCCGCTGTGGAACGCGGGCATCACCGGCAAGGGACAGACCATCGCCATCTCCGCGGTTACTGACATTGAGGCCAGCGACGTCAGCACCTTCCGCACTACCTTCGGACTAGGGGGCTTCACTGGCACGATCAATCAGATTCACAACGGCTCGGACCCTGGGGTTGTTTCCGGAGCGCAGGTTGAAAACACCCTCGACACCGAATGGTCTGGAGCCACCGCGCCCGATGCCACCGTGGATGTGGTCATCAGCGCCACCACCGCAACGACCTTCGGCGGGATACTTTCCGACCAGTACATCGTGGAACATCCCTCCAGCTTCACCATCATGAGCGCCAGCTACGGCGGCTGCGAAATCGGCCTGGGTACCGCCGGCAACTCGACGATGAACTCCATTTACCAGCAGGGTTCCGCTGAAGGTATCAGCATGTTCGAGTCCGCAGGTGACCAGGGCTCAACCGGCTGCGACAACTCAGACGCCACGACCTTCCCCTCGCCCGCACAGTACGGCCTGCAGGTCAATGGCGATGCCTCCAGCCCCTGGATCACCGCAGTGGGTGGCACAGAATTTACCTGGCAGGACTTTCGCACCACCTATTGGAGCGCCACCAACTCGACGACAAACCTCTCCAACGCACTGGGCTACATTCCAGAGTCCCCATGGAATGGCACTTGCGTCAGCCAGGTCCTGCTGGACCGGTTCTGGCAGCCCCAGTACGGCTTTACGACATTTGAGGAGGTCTGCAACCAAATAGTGAACGGAACCACGGTGTCCGCTCCCGATTTCGTCACGGTCACGGGTGGCAGCGGAGGCGTAAGCTCCTGCATCACTTCCACCAACGGGGAGTTTTCGACCTGCGGAGGGGGATATGCGCAGCCAAGCTGGCAGAAGGGCGTAAAAGGGATGCCAGGCACCACATACCGCTACCTGCCCGACGTTTCGCTCTTCGCATCGAGCGGCTTTGCTTATGGGCTGAACGGCAGCGCGTACCTGATCTGCGTCGCCTCGAACTCACCTGACAAATCCTGCGATTACACGAATGACACCCAAGTCATCTACCAGGAGGTGGGCGGTACCTCGGTTTCGTCGCCCGCGCTGGCGGGCATCATGGCCCTGGTCCAACAGAAGCAGGGCAAGTCGCAAGGCCTTGCCAACCCCGTGTTCTACGCGCTCGAGGCCAAAGACAACCTCACGAACTGCAATTCCAGCACCGTAGCCAACGGTAACGCATGCAATTTCTACGATGTGACATATGGCACCAACGCCCAGGTCTGCACGACGGGGTCGATCAACTGCGTGACCAATACAAGTGGAGATGCGTACGGCGTCGTGAGCGGCTACTCAACCACGACCGGCTTCGACGAAGCCACGGGCCTCGGCTCGGTCAATGCCACTAACCTTGTGAACAACTGGTCCTCGGTCGTAGGCTCACCAGCCATTACCCTTTCTCCCACCGCGGTCACCTTCCCATCGACCACCGTTGGCACCACCAGCTCCACAGTCGAAACCGTCACCATCAAGAACACCGGTACCGCCGCCGCTTCTCTCAGCACCATCGAGGTCACCGGTACCGACGCAACGTCCTACACCATTGCCTCCACCGGAGCTACGGCCTGCTCCTCCACTCTCGCCGTTGGAGCCTCCTGCGCGGTTGAGATTTCCTTCACCCCCGCCGCAGCCGGTACTCTCACCGCAACTCTGGAAGTTCTAGACAACGCCGGCACGGGCACCCAGTCAGCAACCATCACCGGTACCGGAGCGTCGGCCTCGACGTTTACGGTCTCACTGTCACCCACCAGCCTGACCTTCGCTTCGACGACAGTTGGATCGACCACCGCGGCGCAGGTGGTCACCGTCAAGAACACCGGCACGGGCGCAGTCACACTTTCCTCCGAAACCATCACCGGAACCAACCCAACTTCGTTCCTCAAGTCGGCCACTACCTGCGGCACATCGCTCGCCGCCGGGGCAAGCTGCACTGTTTCCGTTGAATTCAAACCAGCCGCGGCCGGTGCATTGAAGGCGACGCTGTCGGTCGCTGATAACGCTAACGGCACACCGCAAACGGTCGCGCTTTCCGGCACCGGAGCAGCAGCCCCGACCTTTACCGTCTCGCTCTCGCCAACCACGTTGACCTTCGCCTCGACGACAGAAGGTTTAACAACCGCAGCCCAGGTAGTGACGGTCAAGAACACCGGCACGGGCGCAGTCACGCTCTCTTCCGAAACCGTCACTGGCACGAACCCAACTTCCTTCCTCAAGTCGGCGACAACCTGCGGCACATCGCTCGCGGCAGGCGCAAGTTGCACCGTCTCAGTTGAATTCAAACCAGCCGCAGCCGGGGCATTGAAGGCCACGCTGTCGGTCGCTGACAATGCCACCGGCACTCCGCAGACCGTGGCTCTCGCCGGCACCGGAGTCGCAGCCACTACACCCACCGTTACTCTTACTCCAACCTCGATCGCGTTTCCCAACACCGCTCTCGGATCAACCAGCGATGCTCAGGTAGTCACGGTCAAGAACACCAGCACGGTTGCCGTGACCATCAGTTCCATCGCGCTCGGCGGAACCAACGGGACCTCGTTCCTCGAACTGGGCAACTGCGGAACCTCACTCAGCGCGGGCGCATCCTGTTCGCTCTACATCGCCTTCAAACCAGCCTCGGCCGCCGCAATGACGGGCACGCTGAGCGTCACGGACAACGCATCCGGTTCGCCACAGAAAGTCACTCTCACTGGAACCGGAACTGCGGTGCCTTCCGTCAAGCTCAGCACGACGAGCATTGCGTTCCCGGCCACAACCCACGCAACCACCTCGGCGGCACAAACCGTCACGCTTACCAACGCCGGTACAGCGACCATCGACCTGACCTCGATCACGCTTACCGGTACCAACCCGACCGACTTCGAAGCGCTGAACACCTGCGGCCCAAGCCTGGCCGCAGGCGCCAACTGCGTGGTCTACGTAGCCTTCAAACCAGCCACGGCTGCGGCCTTCAAAGCCACCCTGAGCATTGCCGACACTGGCAGCGGATCACCGCAATCCGTAGCACTCAGCGGTACGGGAAAATGACGATAAAAGGGAATGCAAGGCCTTGGCCTTGACTTGGAAACGCAAGCAAGAGAGCCGGCATGGATGAGGTTCACCCCATTCACGCCGGCTTCATTCATCTGTGACACTGCGTTGAAGCCTAGCTGTCTTTGCGATACAGCAAATTCTTCATAGCTTCTCGCCGTGCGGCATTCGCTTCCGCAGCGCTCTTGCGATCCAGGGCCCCTGTCAGGTCTTTGCCGGCAGGCTCATCGGATTCAGGCTCGCTGCACGCCGGGCAGCGGTTGGCAAAACCGGGCTTATCCGGCTTCAGTTCAAACTCTTCGGAACAAACAGCACAAACTCGTATAGGAAATGCCATAACATCTCCATGATAAAACCTTGGCGCCAAGCAAATCCAATCGCGTCTGATCCCGCATCCCGGTCGTCCTAGCGGCGAGCCCGTTGTAACCTTTTCAAGAAGCAATCCATCGCACAGAAAGGCGAAATGTCGACGAGGTGCGCGATCTTCGAATCCGACCTAAACCGCGACGAACGTTCGTCAAAATTGACGCGGCGGCTCTTTCTGGCCGGCGGAGGCACAGCCCTCGCATCACTCGCCATCATGATCGCGCGCAGGCCGCCGGGCGTCGAGGCCAGTCTCGCAGTCCACGGCAGCCCCGGCGAAGTAACCATCGTCATCGTCGGCTCGGATGGAACGATTCTTGGTGCCGAAAAAGTCGAGATGATCGTCAAGACCGACGGAGAGTGGTATCGCCAGCTCGGCGCAAATTCCTTTCGCATCGCGCGCCAGGCCGATACCGAGATGCCCTACTCCGGCGTCACCTGGCAGGAGCACGCCAAAGGCATCTACCGCTGTATTTGCTGCGATACGGCACTCTTCAGCTCCCAGACCAAGTTCGACTCCGGCACCGGCTGGCCTAGCTTCTGGGCTCCTATCGCAAATGAAAACGTGCTCGAGAAAAGCGACACATCGTTAGGCATGGAACGCACCGAAGTCCAGTGCGCCCGCTGCGAAGCGCACCTGGGCCACGTCTTCAATGACGGCCCCGAGCCAACCGGCCTGCGCTACTGCATGAACTCCGCCTCCATGCGTTTCGTCAAATCGTAGTCAGACGTTGTAACAGGGCACGGCTTCAGCCGGGCCGATCAGATCAAATCGAAGTGGCTTCAACCCCTGGCCGACGCTTTTGACTCACTGCCTTCGATCGCAGACGACGCCCGGCAGCTGCAATCCAGACAGCCATGCGCAGCACAACTCCCGCAACAGATCATGAGCTGTTTGCGCAATGCATTTCGCGCGCGATGCGCACGTACCGCCGCATTGCCTGGCGTAATTCCCTGAGACTTGGCGAATTCCGAGAGCGTAGTCTCGCCAAGATCCACCTCGCGCAGCAGGGAAGCGTAAGCAGGAGTCATAGTTTCGAGAGCCCCGCCAATACATTTGCAAGTAGTTTCCTGAAGAGCGGGCTCTGGCTCAGTTGCCGTCTCAAGCTCTTGAACCCAGCGCTCAAGCGCCGCCCCCTCGGAGGCACGCCGCCGATAGTGGTCGACGATCGCATTGCGCAGCACGCGATAGAACCACGCCACGGCAGACTCGCTTTCGCGCAGCCGATCCCCGGTATCAAGCAGGCGCACGTATGCCGTCTGCAGAATATCCTCTGCAACAGCACGATCCTCGACGCGCCGCTCAATAAACCCAAGGAATTGCCGGCGCAATAAAAGCAGCGAATTGACAGCATTCTTAGACATGAAAGAAATATGCGCGGCGGGAGCGTGACTCTCGCCGCGGTTGGTTGTCCCGCCTGGTTAGATGAGTTAGCGCTTTGAATCGTCGCGAACTGCCACCTTACACGTGCACAGCGGTCCACATTGGCACAAAGGCCCACAAGGGCAAATTGCATTTTCAGTCGTTTGCATCTTCGTCTCCTCGAACGCCAATCAAAGCGTTCAACCGTGCTGACGAAGGACGCCGATAAACATTACACCTGGGCCCAGGGATCGCGCAGTAACGCCGCAACACTGTAGTCATTGCCGTGCCGCTCCACCTCAGCCGGATTGAGCGCCACAGGCATACTCAGTCCACGAAACGCCGGCACAGCATCCGAGCCCATAATCTGCGGCGAACAGAAAATCTTCAGCCGGTCCACCAGCCCCGCAGCCAGCAGCGCCGTATTGAGCCGTGTACCAGTCTCCGTGAGCAGCCGCTGCATCCCAAGCTCCCCGAGAATCTCGAGGACCCGCGACAGGGGCACGCGCCCCGACTCCGCAGGCAGCACCTCCACGCGAACACCGCGCAGATTCAGCTCGCGAATCTGGATCGCGGCCCGCTCTGTAGCGTGCTTATCCCGCTCCGGCGGGGGCACCGTGAAGACCATCACATCTTCGTTCGCCGTCGTAACCAGCTTCGAATCTATCGGCATGCGCAACGCCGAATCCAGAATCACCCGCAGCAGCGCCCTTCGTCGCGGCTTGCCACTTCGATCCGTCATCATCGGATCATCGGCAATTACCGTGTCCACGCCAGTCATCACAGCATCCGCTTCCCAGCGCATCGTCTGCACCGCCGCACGCGAAGTCTCGCCCGTGATCCAGTAAGGCTGACGCGCAGCCTGCTTTCCCGGCGGCGGCCCGATTCGACCATCCAGCGTGATCGCAACCTTCATCTCCACCAGCGGCCGCCGGCTGACAATCCATCGCGCAAACCCCTCATTGAGCCTCTGCGCCTCGGCCCGACAAGTCCCAACTTCCACCCCAACCGCTGCCTCTCGCAGCCTAGCCAATCCCCTGCCGGCCACCAGCGGATTCGGATCGGCAACCGCCATCACCACGCGTACCACTCCGGCGGCAATCAGAGCCTCGGTGCAAGGTCCAGTGCGGCCAGTGTGGTTGCATGGCTCGAGGGTCACATAAGCCGTTCCACCCCGGGTTCGATTTCCAGCATTCCGAATCGCAACAACCTCAGCATGATCGAGCTTGCCGAACTCATGCCAACCCTCTCCCGCCAGCGCTCCAGACGAATCCAGAATCACGCATCCGACGACAGGATTCGGCGAGCAGAGAGCGATTCCGTTGCGCGCCAGTTCCAGCGCCCGGCTCATCCAGCGCGCATCCTTTTCCGGGTTGGAGAGGATCTCAGTCATGGCTTACCCAGTTCAACTGCCGCGAGCGAGTTTGTCGGACAAGAATTAGCCGTCGATTGCAAAGAGTCGGAGCGGCATTGCGCCGTTATTTCTGCGTATTGCAAAATGTCCGGCACCATTCCAAGAATCAGGATGCCGAATGCGCGATGGAAATTGTTCGGAAATCTGCGTTTCGGCTCAGCCGTCCAGTAGCGAATCCACAAAAGCCGCAGGATCGAACTCCAGCAAGTCCCCGATCTTTTCGCCCACGCCGACAAAGCGTACAGGCAGATTCAGCTCCCGCGCAATAGCCACCGCAATGCCGCCCTTGGCGGTCCCATCCAGCTTGGTCAACACAATTCCCGTGACCCCGGCAGACTCCGTAAACAGCCGCGCCTGTTGCAATCCGTTCTGCCCCGTGGTCGCGTCCATCACCAGCAGCACCTCATGTGGAGCCTCTGGAATCAGTCGTTTAGCCGTCCGCCGCATTTTTTCAAGCTCATCCATCAAGCCTGTCTTGGTGTGCAGCCGCCCCGCCGTATCCACCACCAGCACGTCGATCGCACGCGCCTTCGCAGCCGCCATCGCGTCATACAAGACCGCCGCCGGATCGCCGCCCTGCTTGGTCTTGATCATCTCGACACCCGAGCGTGAAGCCCAAACCTGAAGCTGCTCAATGGCTGCCGCCCGAAATGTATCCGCCGCGCATAAGAGCACTGTTTTGTTGCGGTTACGGTTCCACTGCGCGAGCTTCCCGCTGGTAGTGGTCTTGCCCGTTCCATTCACGCCCACCAGAAAAATCACCTTAGGAGGAGCCGCAGGCTCGGCGAGCGGCTTGCGCGGAGCCTCTAAGATCAATCGAATCTGCTCTTTCAGCAGGGAACGCAGCTCGTGACCGCTAGCAATGTCCTTGCGCAGCGCTCGCTCCCGCACTTGATTGAGGATCGCGGTCGTAGTCGGCATTCCAATGTCGCTAGTAAGTAGCGCAGATTCAAGCTCTTCCAGCGCCGCCTCGTCGATCTCGCGGGTGAGCGCCAGGACCCCTTCAAGCCGCGAAGAAAGTGACTCCCGGGTCCGAGTCACCGCCTGCTTCATCCGGTCAAAGAAGCCAGATTTAGCAGGCTCCAGATCAACCTCCACGATGTCCGCAGAAGTCTCCAGAGGTTCGATTTCTTGAGTATTTTCGGCCTTTTTGCTGCCAAACAGGTTTGAAAACATAGGTATCTATCTGACTTCGAGTTTACCAGTCTTGGCTCGCCAGAACGGCTGAGGCCAATCGGCGTTTGCTTGTCAAAATCTCACATGGCGATTTATTATATCGAATACTACATAGGAGTAGTACCGCATGCGCGAATTGGAGGAGAAGATGCGCTTTTTCTTGATCGCAAACCTAGCAGCCCTGCTCCTCCTGCCTGTCGCCAGAGCTCAGGAAGCCATGCCCGGGGCAATCTCCGATGCTTATGAGTCAACACTTTCCGCGCTGCAATCTGCCAAATCGCCAGCGGATATTCATCGCATGATGGAGGCCATGGATTCCCCAGACTGGGTGAGCGTCGCCCCAACGGGCGAAAAGACATCGCGCGACGACGCGGAAAATCAGCTCAAGGGACTATTGTCGATACCGCCCGGCCAGCGCCCGATCCCCATTCAAAAGACAATTTTCGTCAGCGATCAAGGTTCCCGCGTATTGGTTCTGTATTGGGTCTATCGCGTCACTGATCAAGGGAAAATCGGATCCATTGTGCGAGACTCATGGCTCAAAACCTCGGACGGTTGGCGCCGAACTATGCACGAAAAGCTCATTCCCGACCGATTGTTGAGCTTGCCTTGATTGCCGGTGATATAGTCAGCCCTCGTCCCTGCCGGGCCGGCTCATCAGGTCGCGGATGGCTGCTTTGGGATCTTTGCCTTCGTCGAGAATCAACTCCATCTGCTCGGCAATCGGCATCTCCACACCCAGCTTGCGAGCTAAACCCAATGCTGCCCGCGTTGTGCGTACGCCCTCAGCCACCTTGCCATCCAGACTCGCGAGAATTTCAGGCAGCTTTCGCCCTTTTCCAAGTTCAAAGCCCACAGTGCGGTTACGCGAAAGCGAACCGGTGCAGGTGAGTACCAGGTCTCCAACACCGCTGAGACCGCTGAGGGTTTCGCGCTGACCTCCTGCGGCGACGGCGAGGCGCGTAGTTTCTGCGATTCCGCGAGTAATCAGTCCGGCTGCGGAGTTCAAGCCCAGTCCGAGGCCAGCCAGCGCCCCGGCGGCGATGGCGATCACGTTCTTGAGCGCTCCGCCCATCTCCACGCCGATGACGTCTCCGTTGGTGTAAAGACGCAACGTGGGACTCGAGAACTCTTCTTGAATTCGCTCCCCGACCGACGTTTCAGCGAAGGCGATGGTGACGGCGGTTGGCATTCCTGCCGCCACCTCCTGCGCAAAGGAAGGGCCGCTCAATGCGCCGACGGGCAGGGCAAATCCCGCTTCAGAAACGCAGCTTTGAATCACTTCTGACATGCGCAAATATGTGTGATCTTCCAGGCCCTTGGTTGCGCTCACGACAATCTGGCCGGATCGCAGATACTGGATGAGACGCGCCATTGTAGGGCGCATGAACTCCGACGGCACAGCGCAGACGAGGATCTCGGCTTCCGTAACAGCCTTTGCTTCGTCCGCAGTGACTCGAAGAGAATCAGGGAAAGGGAATCCGGGGAGAAAGTGCCGATTTTCGCGGTCCCGAAGCAGTGCCTCCGCGGCGTTCGCGCGATGCGACCAAAGCGTAACTTCGTGACTGCCTTTGTTCAATAAAGAGAGCGCAATCGCGGTTCCCCACGCGCCCGAGCCAAGCACTGTGACACGGCTCATGCAGAACCTTGTGCGGCGTCAGGGCTTTTGGGAGGAGCTTTCTTGTCTTCCGAGCGGAAGCGATACTCCGTTCCAGCCATGAGGCGAAGGATGTTCTGCTGATGCTTCACCAGGATGAGGCCGGCGACAATACCGATGATCGCCATGATGAGGTAATTTCGCGTCCACGGCGCAGCGAACCACGCCAAGAGCGGGAAAGCTGTTGTTCCCAGAATCGAGGCCAGCGAAACGTATCGTCCCAAGGCGAAGACGATGACAAACACAGCCAGCGAACCCAACGCTGCATGCGGAACCAGCACAACAAAGACGCCGAATGCCGTCGCCACGCCTTTGCCGCCGCGTAAACCAAGCCAGACCGGGAACATGTGTCCAAGCACCGCGCAGAGCGCTGCGAGAGCTTCAGCATTGTGCAGCGGGATCGGCGGAAATCCAATCGTCGCCAGTCGCGCGCCGACAAGCACAGCCATTGCACCCTTCATAACGTCGAAGAGAAAGGTAGCAGCGCCAAGTCCTTTAGCTCCCGAGCGCAACACGTTGGTTGCGCCGATGTTGCCGCTGCCCATGGTGCGAATGTCCTGCTTGTGAACGAAGCGCACCAGCAGGTAACCGGTGGGTATTGAGCCAAGAAGATATGCCGCTACCACGATCGAAAGCGAATGCAGCCAGACTGTGAACGCAAGTGGCATCACTCAAACTTTATCAGGTGCGGCCAAGGCAGAACAGACCTGACGCACAGGAGGGGTTTTACCGCATGGCCTCCGTTGAACTCGCCCCAATTGGCAATGGCTTCCAACTGGATCCCCATTGCGAGGGAGACGGGCCCATGACAAATTTCAGCGTTGCCCCAGCCATGATCTGGTCGTAGCGAATCACAGGTTTGTTCAACATTTTGCCGTCCAGCGTGGCGGACTGGATGTAGACGTTCTTGTCTGAGTTGTTCTCGGCGATCACGGTGAGCGTTTTGCCGTTGTCGAGACGCAGGGTCATCTTCTTAAACAATGGGCTGCCGATCATGTAATCGCCCGACGCCGGATTCACCGGATAGAAGCCCAGCGCGGTGAATAGATACCACGCCGACATCTGCCCGCAATCGTCGTCCCCGTCGATGCCGGAAGGCAGATTGGCGTACTCGGCATTCGCGATCTCGCGGACTTTGGCTTGTGTCTTCCATGCCGCTCCGCTGTAGTCGTACAAGTAGGGGTAGTGGTGGCTGGGCTCGTTGCTGTGAACGTTGTGACCGCCACTGAAATGCTCATCCAGCTTGGTGTTGTAGGCATCTCGGCCGCCCATCTGCGCGATCAGGCCGGGGATATCTTGCATCACTGCCCATGTGTAGACCCAATGGTCGCCTTCGGTCCATCCATCTTTAGGATCAGCCCACGAGCCATCGGACTTCTTGCCCTGCATGAAACCGGTTTCCTTGTTGAACAGGTGCTGATAGTTGAGCGAGCGATGCAGGAAGAATTCGAAATCCTTGGTCTTGCCGAGCGCTTTCGCTACCTGGGCTACGCACCAGTCATCGTACGAGTCTTCGAGTGTGCTGGATGCTGCTTCCGCGGTCTTGTCGGTAGGGATGTAGCCGAGCTGTTTCAGATAAGTGAGCCCGGCACGCGCTTCGTAAGGAGTATGTGGTTCGCGGTCATACCACTTGTGCTGCATATCGTCATCCGGAGGGGTCATCGCGTCTTTGTAGACCGCCTTCCATGCGAGGTCATAGTCGAAGCCCTTGAAGTGTTTGTTGATGGCCTCCGCAACGAGCGAGTCTGCATGCGTCCCGATCATGATGTTGGTATACGAAGGGTTGGGCCACTTGGGCATCCACCCGCCTTCCTTATAGTCGTTGAGCAGCGCTGTGATCATGCCAGGAATTCGCTCGGGGGCGACGAGAGTTAATAGACTGTTCTCTGCGCGGAAGGTATCCCAGATGGAGTACGCGTTATAAGACTCGCCGGAGTGCAATTTGTCGTCATAAGCGCTGTAATAGCGACCCTGCTCCGAGAAGATGCGCGGGTAGAGCAGCGCATGATAGAGAGCCGTTGTAACTGTTTTGATCTCGTCCTCATTCGCGCCTTCCACAGTAACCCGCGAAAGCTTCTCATTCCACTGTTCGCGGAGCTTCTTCCGGAGGGCTTCGAAATCCCACTCCGGGATCTCGGCACTTAAATTGGCGCGGGCCTGCTGCATGCTGATGAACGATGTGCCTATGCGGGCCTCAATAACTTCTCCATCCGTTGTTGTGAACTTTGCGTAAGCGCCCGTGGCCTCCGCAGGCGGCTGCGATTTTGGATCGTAAACACCCGCTACCTTGAACTTCTGCCGAAACTGAACAACGAAGTAGCCCTTGAAGTTAGGCAGCTTGAATGGTCCTAGTCCTGCATCCACGCGGTCGGGATTGTATCCTTCGATCTCGCTGTTGCCGATGCTCACCGCGGTTAAGCCGGCAATTCCAGGGCGCGATGCTTCCACGATGACCTTGGAATCATCGCCCGCGGGAAACGTGAAGCGCATGTAGGCGCAGCGCTCCGTCGCAGTCATCTCGGTGCGGATGCGTTTTGAGTTGCCGGCGTCCATCCAAACGGAATAGTAGTCCGGTCGCGCGACCTCATCGCTATGCTTGAATGGCAACTTGCGCGCTTCGGGCGTAGTCTTGAGCGCGCCAATCTCGGGCATAAGCGTGACGTAGCCATAATCCCCCATCCAGATCGCCGGCTGGTGTGTGCCTATAAAGCCGGAGATCGTGGTGTCTTCGTATTTGTAGGAGACGACACTGAGCTTGTTCTGCCTGGTTTGCGGAGTCCAATCGGTCATACCGAATGGCGGTGTGACAAAGGGCATGGTGCCACCGTAGCCGATCTTGCCGCTGCCGGTGCCAATGTATGGATTGACACGATCGACGGCGTCTGTTGCCTGGGCACAGACAGGCCTGATTGCGTTCGGAACCAGAATGACAACGAGGACAAGTATTGCTGCGAGACGTCGTAAGCACATAGCCGGAAGAGCCTTCTTGGATGTTGAGTTATTCAATGGTTGCCAGCGTGTAGGCCAGGTCGTACGAGTGCTTCCCGTCTGCAATCTGAATGGTCATTGTCCCAGAAAGGCCTGTCAGTTCGCCGGTGCCGGAGTCCGGAACAACGCCCAGTGTCAGCTGCGGTACACCGCGGTTCATGATGCCCAGGTGATAGACCGTGAACGAGCCTTTGCGATTGTCAAGCGAACCGGCAATTCTTTCGAGGGCTACGTAGACGCCTGAGGATCCGGGTCCCCCGCTGCCTGCGCTCAGCATCTGGCCGTCGCCGGCTGCTTCCAGGTCGCCGTGATATTGTTTGTCAAGCAGGAAGCGGCCGAAGCCGTGTCCTTCGGTCGATTCGCTCCATGGTTTAGGGGTCATTTTCACTTCAAAGCTACCTTTGGCGTGCTTTTCCATCGATGTCTCCATTCGTGGCGGCGAGGCCGCAAGGTTCGTCTACCGAGCCAGTCTATCCTTCCATATCCGATGCGTTTTTCTTGCGCCGCGCTCGCTCCGCTGCCTGTGTGGCTTCGGCCAGGGCCCACTCCACTCGCTTGGCCTGGGCCTCCGGGCTCTTGGCCGTGAAAATGCTGAGCAGCGCTACGCGGCGCTGATTGGCAGTCATAGCTTCCCATCCAGTGTGCGCCATCGGCTGACGGCGGAAGGCAACCTGGAGAATCGGCGGCGGATACTCTTCGCCTTCCATGGTCAGCAGCATGCGTTCGGCCCAGAGCTCTGCCCGGCGCTTTTTCACCTCGGGCGATTTCACAGCCTGAATGTCGTCGGCAACGTATTTGCGAGTGGAGTAGTTCAGCGTCGCGAACCACTTCTTAAGGCTTCGATCCGACTTGAGAAACTTCGCGAATTCTGGCGGAGGGGTGGCCGCGAGATCGTCGAGATCCGGCTCAAGCGTTATCTCCACGAGCGCGCCTTTCGACACATGCACGGCTTTTCTCATCTTGCCGGTGACCAGCAGAAAATATCCCCGATGCGGCGAGCCCAGAAGAGAAGTAGCAAAGGACAAGGGTTCCGTTACTTGGTTCGCAGGCCGGATGGTGCCTTTGACCCTTAGTTTGACCCGGACGGGCCAAACCGCGACCGGATCGAACGGGATCCGCACCATAACCGAGGAGATCCCGATTTTGACCGGCTCCAACACGCCTTGAAAACTCTTCTGCACCTGTGCTCCGAGGACCCTGTTTTATCCGGCAAGAGGATTCTAAGCCATGCTGAGCTTGTTCCTCACGCGTAAGCTCAATTTGCGGCGACTCCAGCCTCCATGACTTAAACTTCCATCAGGGGATCGGCCGATGCAATCGCCGCTCTCCCGAAGGATCTCGCCTTGAACAAGATTCACCTTTCGATACTCATGTTGGCATTGGTTTCCCCGTTCGTCAGTTCGCCCTTGTCGGGTCAGAAGCTCAAGGTCGACCCGAACGCTGCCACCGCGCCCCAAACGCTTGATGACCGGCGCAAGGCGCTTAACCGCGTTTTCGACGAGTACTGGGAAGATAATCTGCGGCACTCGCCGGAGTTTGCCTCTTCGATCGGCGACAAGCGATACAACGATCAAATCAGCGATTATTCGGTGCGCGCCTACAACGAAATGTTGGAGCGTGAACAGGGCTTTCTGATGCGCTTGTCTGCCATAGATCCGACCGGTTTTACGGCGCAGGAAAACATCAGCCGTGAACTGTTGCTGCGTCAGTTCACAAACGATCAGGAAGCCTCCGAGTTCAAGGAATGGGAGTTTCCCGTGAATCAGATGGGTGGCATTCATACCGCCTATCCGCAACTGGTGGCTCAGCTGAGTTTCACCTCGGTCAAGGACTACGATGACTGGATTGCGCGGCTGCACGCCATTCCCAAGGCCTTTGAGGAAGTCAGCACGAACATGTCGATCGGCGTACAGGATCATCGGACGCCGCCGAAAT
>Ga0302316_10001231_pt1 | contig 20668 bp, 11 predicted proteins | sample III_Palsa_N3_2_FD_200456 | JGI IMG/M metagenome (GOLD analysis project Ga0302316, IMG submission 200456) | Peat permafrost microbial communities from Stordalen Mire near Abisko, Sweden - III_Palsa_N3_2 | ecosystem: Environmental > Terrestrial > Soil > Palsa > Peat permafrost | place: Sweden...
GTAAACAGGGTCAGTGCCCGGAGCACCACCTGCGATGCCCTTGTCCACCGTGTAGTACAGACATGCAGCGCCGAGCCGCTGCTTCATCATTGGCATATGCCTCTCGCGGTAGTAAGCATGATCGAATCGCGCGCCTGCGGCGTACGGGTACATGACGCTGACTTTGATCATCGGTTGCTCTCCTGTTGCTGCACGGTAATCGAGGCGCCGCCGCCCGCGAAGACGACATCGAAGTCGCCGATATAGGGCGTGGCCAAGGCTTCTTCCGGAATCGGCATACTCGTTCTTCTGATTTTAAAGCTAAAGGGGCCAGGCTCGGCATTTCTCCAGAAATATTGAGCCTGGCCTCTTGATTCCCGCCTTACTGTCAGGCGATGCAATTCATTTCGTTCATTGCATCCTACGGGCTTGGGAGGTGAAAACGTGCCGGTGAGGAAGGCGGAGAACTTTGCGCGGAGGTCGGTCGTTTGATGGTTCGCCCCGAGGATGGTTACCTTCGCTGCAGGCCCTTCGGCTCACCCCACATGCCTACGATGCACAACAGCAGCGTGAGCCCCAAGGTGGCCCAGGGAAACACATTGCCGATCCGGGTATAGAGCGTGGGCCCTGGTCCCAGTGGAAGATCTGCGAGTAGCCAGTCCGTCTGGTCCTGCCGGGCGACCTTTTGCGCAATCAACCGGCCGTTGGCATCGCTCGCGGTCAACAGGCCATGATTGGCCGCGCGTGCAATAGCGAATCCGTTCTCAACACCGCGCAGCACCGCCATCCGGCCGTGAATCCACGCATCGGCATCGGAGTCCCATGCCGGGACCGCCATCAGCCGCAGCCCGGCATGGGCGTCCTTGCGGATCGTGTCCGGGAAGTCCATGTCCTTGCAGATCGCCATGGCCCTGCCTCCGCCGAGCAGGCCGGGGGCCGTTCCGGGAGGAAATCTGGCCTCGAACGGCATCAGCCGGTGGCGCTTGGCGTACACGGAGTTGTGGCCATCCGGTTCGAACGCCACGGCGATATCGCCCGCCGGATCGCGTTGCAGAACACCCGCGACGATTTCGGCACCCGTGGCCTGGGACACTGCCGTCAGCGGTGCAAAAACCTCCGCAGACCAGTCCCGCCGGGTCGTCAGGCTCTCTTCCGGCGTGACGATGAGCCTTGCGCCCTGTCGGGCGAGATCGCCCAGGGTCGAGGCGTAGATGGAAGGGGCCTGCCGGTCCGTCGCGAGGGAGTCAGCGTCATCCGCCACATTCACAGAACTCACGGCGGCAACACGGACCAGCTCCGGTTGCTGCGCGGCCAGTCTTGTGGCGGCGAACAGCAGGTCGGCCATGCATACCGCCGTAACGACGCTCACGGCCATAACTGCGGCCCTCCGGTCCCGAACCGCGAGCGCAAGGCCCGTGGCAAACAGGCTCAGGACGAAGGTGATGCTGTACATGCCCAACAGCGATGCGCTCTGCAGCATGATCGGCGCCGAGACCTGGCTGTAGGCGATCGACCCGTAGCTGCCGTGAGAGGAGAGCAGTCCCGCGGCGAACTCCATCGTGGTCCAGCAAGCCGGGAATGCCAGAAGCGCGGGGAGCGGAGGAAGACGGCGATAGATCAGGCGTGCGAACAGAATGCTGAGAGGAAAAAAGATCGGCCTTAGCCCCAGCAGGGTCAGCAGGGACATCAGCGGCGCGCCGACGTAGCACTGCGCGATATAGGCCTGGCCGACAAGAAAGGCAAGGAAGCTGGCGGCGAGCAACCGCCAGGTCGGCGTGCTGCCGAATGCCAGCCACAGCAGGGGCGCCGGCGCGAACCAGGTCAGCGGCCAGGCGTTCGCCAGCCCTTGCGAAAGATAGAACATGGCTGCGCTTAGTGCCGCGCAAATTAGCTCACTCACATCGGCCCGCCCAAGGTTCATGCGCATCCCCGAATGTGAAATAGTTACCTCTCCGCCGAACTCAGCTGCATAGTTCCTTCAACTCGACCATTGTTGCGGCCTTGGATAGCTTGTGGAAGGTTCGGCTGCGTCAACTGAGTATGCGCTGCCGTCCCCAATAAAACGTCACTGCGCTTGACCGGCCTGGTTGAGCTCCACTCGTACGGATGTTCGCCATCTTTTCCCGAGTGCGGATAGAGCATTCAAAAATTTTTTACAGCAGAGGACGGCCTAATGGCGGCCTGAAAATCTTTGTAAATCAGGGAATTAAATGGTCGGGGCGACAGGATTCGAACCTGCGACCTCTTGCTCCCGAAGCAAGCGCTCTACCAAGCTGAGCTACGCCCCGATTTGGCCTTCTAACTCATCCGCAGGATGGTAAACCGGGCCAGACTTTGCAGCGCTTCTTTGAACGGGGAATCGGGAAATCCACCCAGCGCCGCGACCGCTGAATCACTATAGCGCTCAGCGAGGGCGCGAGTGTACGGGATTGCGCCGGCCGCTTCAACGGCTTCGAGCACCTCGGTGAGCTTTTCCACCCGGCCCTGGACGATGGCGTCGCGGATCAGGGCGCCCTGCTCGGCGGTGCCCTTGCGCATGGTGTAGATCAGGGGCAGGGTGGGCTTGCCTTCGGCCAGGTCGATGCCGATGTTTTTGCCGCTGACTTCGGGGTCGGCGGTGTAGTCCAGCAGGTCATCGACGAGCTGGTAGGCCATGCCCAGGGCGTGGCCGTAGGCGGCCATCTGGGCCTGCTGCTGCGGGGTGGCGTCGGCGGCGATGGCGCCGACTTCCGCTGCGGCCTGGAACAGGCGCGAGGTCTTCAGCTCGATGACGCGCAGGTAGCGCTCCTCGTTGACCTCCGGGTCGTTGCAGTTGATCAGCTGCAGCACCTCGCCCTCGGAAATGGCGTTGGTGGCGTCGGCCATGACCCGCATGATGGCCATGCGGTCGGCCTCCACCATCAGCTGGAAGCTGCGCGAATAGAGGAAATCGCCGGACAGCACCGCGCCGGAGTTGCCCCACACGGCGTTGGCGGTCTTGCGGCCGCGGCGGCGGTCGGAATGATCGACCACGTCGTCGTGCAGCAGGGTGGCGGTGTGGATGAACTCGATCACCGCGGCCAGCAGGCAGGGCAGGTCACCCTGGCCGCCGAGGGCGCGGGCGCTGAGCAGCACCAGGGCCGGGCGCAGGCGCTTGCCGCCGGAGTTGACGATGTAGCCGCTGATTTCGTTGATCAGCACTACTTCGGAAGACAGGCGCGCGCGGATCAATGTATCGACGCGCCCCATGTCGCCCGTCACGGGGGCAAGGACTGATTTCAGATCCATTCGTTAGGTCAGAGCGGCCCGGGTGAGCGCAAGTTGATGTATGTAGTGGCTATTTGGTCGGGGTGACAGGATTCGAACCTGCGACCACCTGCGCCCAAGGCAGGTGCGCTACCAGACTGCGCTACACCCCGTGTCCGGGGATTTTAACGCGAAACCGCCGCAAGCCGGTGATTTTTCCTGCGAATTACCCGCCGGGCTGCCGCTGCCATAGGGCATGGCGGTGTCGGCAGGGGCGTTGCCGGCATCATTGCGACGACGCTGTTGACCGTTCCGGCTTGTCCAGGGACAGGCGGGAAGCATCCCAGCCGCCCCCCAGCGCCTCGATCAAGGTCACGCTGGCCACCAGGCGGTTCTGCTGGATGGTGAGGGCGGTCTGCTCGCCGGCCAGGGTGGTCTGGTGGGCGCTGATGACCGTGGTGTAGGGCACCGTGCCGGCGTTGAATTCGTTCAGCGCAATGGTTTCCGCCGTCTGGGCGGACTTGACCGCCGCGGCCTGCAAGTCCGCCTGCTGCTGCAGGACGCGCAGGGCGAGGAGCTGGTCCTCCACCTGCTGGAAGGCGGTGAGCACGGTCTGGCGGTAGGTGGCGACGGCCTGGTCGTAATTGGCGTGGGCCGCATCGACCGCCGCCACCTGGGCGCCGCCGGCGAACAGTTTGTCGCTCGCGGTGCCCGCCAGGGACCAGATGCGGGAGCCGGTGGAGAACAGCTTGGACAGCGGATCGCCGGCGTAGCCGCCGATGGCGCTCAGGCTGATCTGCGGATAGTAGGCGCCGACCGCCACGCCGATCAGGGCGCTCTCCTGCTGTACCTGCCGCTCGGCGGCGGCGATGCCCGGGTTGCGTTCAAGCAGGGTGGAAGGGAGCTGCGGCGGCACCGCCGGCACGCTGGAAGTGAGCGGAGCCGAGGCCAGGGTCAGCTCGGCGGGCAGGTGGCCGGTGAGCACGGCGATCGCATGCTCGTAGGTGCCGCGCTGCTGCTCGACCGAGACCAGCTGCGCTTGGGTCTGCTCCAATTGCGTTTCGGAGGTGGCGACATCGCCGCTGCTCGCGGTGCCGGCGCGGAACTGGTTCCGGGTGATTTCGAGTTCCCGCTGGTATTGGGCCACCGAGTCGGTCAGCAGTTGCTGCAGGGAATCGGCGGCGCGCAGCTCGAAGTAATCCTCGGCCAGGGTGGCCTGCGCGGACAGTTGCGTATTGGCCAGGTCCGCCGCGCCGACCTGGACGTTGGCCTTGCTGCTTTCGATCTGGCGACGGACCGTGCCCCAGACATCGGGCTGCCAGCTCAGGTTGGGCTCGACGGTGTACTGGGTGCGCGGCGCTCCGGCCGCGCTGCTGCCGACGGAACTGGAGGTGCTGCTGGCGCCGCCACCGCCGCCGCCGCGCTGCACGCCCGCGCTGACGCTGAGGGTCGGGTAAAGCTGCGCCTTGGCTTCCTGCAGCAGCGCCTGGGCCTGGCGGTACTGCGCCTCGAACTCCTTGACGTTCTGATTGGAGATATTGACCTGGTGTTCCAGCTGGTCCAGCTGCTCATCGCCGAAGATGGTCCACCAGGCGCCGCGATCGGTCTGGTCCTGCGGCTCGCTCCACTTCCAGCCGGCCGGCGCGGGCGGCAGTTGCTGCGTCGACTCCTTGTATGCGGCGGGGACCGGCGCATCCGGGCGCCGGTAATCGGGGCCGACCTCGCAGGCGGACAGGACGAGCAATCCGGCGAGACCGCCCGCAGCCATGCCACTGCGCAGCACCTTGCCTCGTCTCATGCCCGGCCTCATGCGTTGCCCTCCACCGCTTCCTGCTCCGGCCAGATGCGCCGCCAGTGTTGGGTGCTCCAGTTTTGCAGGCGATCGAGATAAAGGTAGAGCACGGGCGTGGTGTAGAGCGTCAGGATCTGGCTGAAGATCAGACCGCCGACGATGGAGATGCCCAGCGGCCGGCGCAATTCGCCGCCGTTGCCGAAGCTGATGGCCAGCGGCAGGGCGCCGAGCAGGGCGGCCATGGTGGTCATCATGATCGGACGGAAGCGCAGCAGGCAGGCCTGATAGATGGCATCGGCCGGCGCCAGCCCCTGCGTGCGCTCCGCGTGGATGGCGAAGTCGATCATCATGATCGCGTTCTTCTTGACGATGCCGATCAGCAGGATCACGCCGATCAGGGCGATGATGCTGAACTCGGTATGCGAGACCATCAGCGCGAGCACGGCGCCGACGCCGGCCGAGGGCAGGGTGGAAAGTATGGTGATCGGATGGATGTAGCTTTCGTAAAGCACCCCGAGCACGACATAGACCGCCACCAGCGCCGCGGCGATCAGCAGCGGCTCGTTGCCGAGGGACTGCTGGAAGGTGCCGGCGGTGCCGGCGAAAGTGCCGTGGATCGAGGAGGGCATGTGGATCTGCTCCATCGCCTGGGTGACCGCCTTGGTCGCATCGCTCAGGGACATGCCGGGTTGCAGGTTGAAGGAAATCGTCGTCGCCGCGAACAGGCCGTGGTGGTTCACCGACAGCCGCGTGGTGCCGGCCGCGTAGCTGCTGATCGCGGCCAGGGGCACCATCGTTTCCAGGCTCGAGCTGACCGCCGCGCCGCTGGATACCGCGCCGCGGCCGCTGTTGGCGATCGCGTTGGTCTGCGCGTTCTCCGCCGAGTTGCTGGCGCCGGCAGTGGTGGCGGCGGCTTGCTGCCCGCTGGCGCCCAGCGTCGCGCTGGCCGTAGTGACGGTTGCTACGTTGACGGCATTGGTGGTCTGCGTGGCGCTGGCCGCGCCGCCCGCGGTGCTGATGTAGATGTCCTTGAGGGTTTCGGGGCTTTGCCAGTAGCGCGGCGCGACTTCCATGATGACGTGGTACTGGTTCAGTGCGTTGTAGATGGTCGAGACCTGGCGCTGGCCGAAGGCGTCGTACAGGGTGTTGTCGATCTGGCTGAGGTTCAGGCCCAGGCGTGCGGCGTTGTCGCGGTCGAGGGTCAGGTCGGTTTCCAGCCCTTTCTGCTGCTGGTCGGAGTTGACGTCGGCGATGACGGGACTGTGCTGCAAGGCGGCCAGCAGCTTGGGCGCCCATTCGTACAAGTCGCTGGTGCTGTCGGCCTGCAGCGTGAACTGGTACTCGGCGTTGGCCTGGCGCGCGCCGACGCGGATGTCCTGCACGGTTTGCAGGAACAGGCGTCCGCCTGGCACTTGCGACAGCTTGTCGCGCAGGCGCGCGATGACTGCATCGGAATGCACCTTGCGCACCGATAGCGGCTTGAGCAGCACGTAGACCGAGCCGGTATTGGTTTGCGAACCGCCGCCGCCGCTGCCGGCGCCGGTATAGCCGGCGACGCTCTCCACCGCCGGGTCCGCCTGCACGATGGCCATCAGCTGCGCCAGCTTGTCCTTCATCAGCTGAAACGAAATGCTCTGGTCGGCGACGATGCCGCCGGTGATCAGGCCGGTGTCCTCCTCGGGAAAGAAGCCTTTCGGGATCACCGTGAACAGCAGCACGTTGAGGCCGATGGTGAGCAGCAGCACCAGCATCACCAGGCCGCCGTGGCGCAGCGACCAGGCCAACGTGCGCTCGTAGACGCCCAGCGCCCGCTCCAGCAGGCTGCGCCGCGCGGGCCGCTGCGGCAGGTCCTTCGTTGCGCGCAGGAACAGGGCGCACATCATCGGCGTGGTGGTGAGGGAGATGACCATGGAAATCACGATGGCCAGCGACAGCGTGGCGGTGAATTCGCGGAACAGGCGGCCGACGATGCCGCCCATCAGCAGGATGGGAATGAACACCGCGATCAGCGAAATGCTGATGGACACCACGGTGAAGCCCACTTCCCTGGCGCCGCGCAGGGCGGCTTCGCGCCGGGGCACGCCGTTCTCGATGTGCCTGGAGATATTCTCGAGCACGACGATGGCGTCGTCGACGACGAAGCCGGTGGCGATGGTCAGGGCCATCAGCGACAGGTTGTCGAGGCTGAATCCCAGCAGGTACATGCCGCTGAAGGTGCCGATGATTGACACCGGCACCACCACCGCCGGCACGATGGCGGCGCGCGCATCGCGCAGCGACAGGAACACCACCAGGGTCACCAGCAACACCGCCAGCAGCAGGGTCCACTTGGTGTCGTTCAGCGAGGCGCGGATGGTGTTGCTGCGGTCGGACACGATGCTGACGTTGATGTCGTTGGGCAGGGCCGCTTCCAGCTGCGGCAGCTCGGCCTTGACCTGGTTCACGGTGTCGATGATGTTGGCGCCCGGCTGCCGCGACAGGATCACCAGCACCGAGGGCTGGCCGTTGGCGCGGCCCTCGTTGCGCAGGTCCTGCACCGAATCCTCTACGTCCGCCACGTCGGACAGGCGCACCGCCGCGCCATTGCGCCAGGCGATGACCAGCGGACCATAGTCGCTGGCCAGCCGCGCCTGGTCGTTGGTGTAGAGCTGGAAGCGGTGATCGCCCTGTTCGACGGCGCCCTTGGGGCTGTTGGCGTTGGCCGAAGCCAGGGCCGCGCGCACGTCCTCCAGCCCGATGCCGTACTTGAATATCGCGGTCGGGTTCAGCTCGACGCGCACCGCGGGCAGGGTGGCGCCGCCGATGGAGACCTGGCCGATGCCGTCCAGCTGTGACAGGCGCTGCTGCAGGACGTTGCTGGCCGCGTCGTAGAGCTGGCCGCGGGTCAGGGTCTTGGAGGTGAGCGCCAGGATCATCACCGGCGCGTCGGCCGGGTTGACCTTGCGGTAGGAGGGATTGCTGCTGAGGCTGGTGGAGACGTCGGCCCGCGCGGCGTTGATGGCGCCTTGCACGTCGCGCGCGGCGCCGTTGATGTCGCGGTCCAGGTCGAACTGCAGGGTGATGCGCGTCTGGCCGGTGCCGCTGCTGGAGGTGATCTCGGTGACGTCGGCGATCTGGCCCAGGTAGCGCTCCAGCGGCTCGGCCACGCTGGTCGACACCGTTTCCGGGCTGGCGCCGGGCAGGGAGGCCGATACCGAGATGGTTGGGTAGTCCACCTGCGGCAGCGGCGACACCGGCAGGCGGGAATAGGCCAGGGCACCGGCCAGCACCACGCCCAGGGTCAGCAGGGTGGTGGCGACGGGGCGCTGGATGAAGGGGCCGGACAGATTCATGCGGTGGCCTCGTCCGCATCCGGCAGGCGGCGGCGCAGGCGCTGCGACAGGCGGTCGAACGCCAGGTAGATCACCGGCGTGGTGAACAGCGTCAGCACCTGGTTGACGATCAGGCCGCCGACGATGGCCACGCCGAGCGGGCGGCGCAATTCCGAGCCGGCGCCGCTGCCGAGCATCAGCGGCAGCGCGCCGAGCAGGGCCGCCATGGTGGTCATCAGGATCGGCCGGAAGCGCAGCAGGCAGGCCTGGTAGATGGCCTCACGCGGCGGCAGGCCGGCGTTGCGTTCGGCGTCGAGCGCGAAGTCGATCATCATGATCGCGTTCTTCTTGACGATGCCGATCAGCAGGATGATGCCGATGATGCCGAGCACGTCGAGATCGTCGCCGGCGATCATCAGGGCCAGCAGCGCGCCGATGCCGGCCGAGGGCAGCGTGGAGAGGATGGTGATCGGGTGGATGAAGCTCTCGTAGAGCACGCCGAGCACGATGTACATGGTGACCACCGCGGCCAGCAGCAACAGCGCCTGATTGGTCAGCACGTTGCGGAACGCGGCGGCGGTGCCCTGGAAGGCGGTGACGAATTTCCCCGGCAGCTGGATGTCCCGCTCTGCCTGCTCGATGGCGTCGACCGCCGCGCCCAGCGAAACGCCCGGCGCCAGGTTGAACGAGATGGTGGTGGCCGGGAACTGGCCGAAGTGGGTGATCTGCAGCGGGCCCGCGCGCTGCGTCACCTGCACGATTGTCGACAGCGGCACCTGGCCGTTGGTGGTGGATGAGGAGGAAGGCAGATACAGCGCCGACAATCCCTCCAGCGAGTGCTGGATGGCGGGGGCTGCTTCGAGGATGACGCGATACTGATTCGACTGGGTGTAGATGGTCGAGACGATACGCTGGCCGAAGGCGTCGTAGAGGACGTTGTCCACCGTGGCCGGGGTGATGCCGAAGCGGGCGGCGGTGGCGCGGTCGATGGTCAGGTCGGTGGCGGTGCCGGTCTGCTCCAGGTCGCTGGCCACGTCGGCGATCTGCGGCAGCTGCGACAACTTCTGCATCAGGCGCGGAATCCAGGTGGCGAAGTCGTTGTTGTCGGTGCTTTCGACCACGAACTGGTACTGCGTGCGGCTGACGGTGGAATCGATGGTGATGTCCTGCAGCGGCTGCATGTACAGGGTGATGCCGACGACGTCGGCGGTTTCCCGGCGAAGCCGGCGGATGATCTCGCTGGCAGTGGACTTGCGCTGCGCGCGCGGCTTGAGGTTGATCAGGAAGCGGCCGCTGTTGAGCGTGGAGTTGGTGCCGTCCACGCCGATGAACGAGCTCAGACTGGCGACGTCGGGGTCCTTCAGGATCGCCGCGCCCAGGGCCTGCTGGCGCTCGGCCATGGCCGAGTAGGAGATGGTCTGCGCCGCCTCGGATATGCCCTGGATCATGCCGGTGTCCTGCACCGGGAAGAAGCCCTTGGGAATGTACACATAGAGCAGCAGGGTGACGAACAGGGTGATCACGGCGACGATCAGGGTCAGCCCCTGGCGGTTCAGCACCCAGGTCAGGGTCTTGGCGTAGCGGCCGATGATCCAGTTGAAGCCGCGCTCCGCCTTGAGGTCCCAGGGCCTGCGGCTGGCGTCGCTGCGGTGGCGCAGCAGGCGCGCGCACAGCATCGGCACCAGGGTCAGGGACACCAGGGCGGAGATGGCGATGGTCACCGCAAGAGTGACGGCGAATTCATGGAACAGGCGGCCGACGACTTCGCCCATGAACAGCAGCGGGATCAGCGCCGCGATCAGCGACACCGTGAGGGAGATGATGGTGAAGCCGATCTGGCGTGCGCCCTTCAGCGCCGCGGCCATCGGCTTCTCGCCGTTCTCGATGTGGCGGGCGATGTTCTCGATCATGACGATGGCATCGTCCACCACGAAGCCGGTGGAGATGGTCAGCGCCATCAGCGACAGATTGTCCAGGCTGTAATTGAGCAGGTACATGGCACCAAAGGTGCCGACCAGCGACAGCGGCACCGACAGGCTGGGGATGATGGTCGCCGGCAGATTGCGCAGGAACAGGAAGATCACCAGCACCACCAGCGCCACCGCCAGGATCAGCTCGAATTCGACATCCGCGACCGAGGCGCGGATGGTCTGGGTGCGATCGCTCAATATGCTGATCTGCAGGGCCGAGGGCATGTCCGCCTCGACGCTGGGCAGCAGCTTCTTGACCGCGTCGGCCACCTGGATGACGTTGGCGCCGGGCTGCCGCTGGATGTTGAGAATCAGCGAGGGCGTGGTGTTGGCCCAGGCGGCGAGGCTGGTGTTTTCCGGCGCCATCACCACGTTGGCCACGTCGGACAGATGCACCGGCGCGGCGTTGCGGAACGCCACCGTGATCTGCCGGTATCCCTCGATATCGGTGATCTGGTCGTTGGCGTTGATGGTCGACGCCTGGGTGGGGCCGTCGAAGCTGCCCTTGGGCGTGTTGAGGTTGGCGTTGCTGATCAGCGTGCGCAGGTCGTCGATATTGAGGCCGTAGTTGGCCAGCGCGCCGGGATTGAACTGGATGCGCACGGCGGGCCGCTGGCCGCCGGAAATGCTGACCACGCCGACGCCCGGCAGCTGCGAGATCTTCTGCGCCAGCCGGGTGAAGCTGAGATTCTCGACGTCGGTGAGACTCATGGTCTTCGAGGTCACCGCCAGCGTCATGATCGGCGCGTCGGCCGGGTTGTACTTGGCGTACACCGGCGGCGTCGGCAGATCGCTGGGCAGCAGGCTGTTGGCAGCGTTGATGGCGGCCTGCACTTCCTGCTCCGCCACATCCAGACCCAGGTCGAGGCTGAACTGCAAGGTGATGACCGAGGCGCCGGCGGAGCTGGCGGAGGTCATCTGGCCCAGGCCGGGCATCTGCCCGAACTGCCGCTCCAGCGGCGCGGTGACCGACGAGGTCATCACTTCCGGACTGGCGCCCGGATAGAAGGTCTGCACCTGGATGGTCGGATAGGCCACTTCCGGCAGCGAAGACAGCGGCAGGAACCTGAAGGCGACCACGCCGCTGATCAGGATCGCGACCATCAGCAGGCTGGTCGCCACCGGCAGGGTAATGAACAGGCGGGAGGGATTCATGCCTGCCTTATCGGGCTGGATGGTGCCGGACCGGCATCATTGCTTGCCGTCTCCGGGCGCCTGCTGGGGCGGCGCTGCTTGCTGCTGCGAGTCCTGCTGCGGATGCCGGTGGTGGTGATGCTCGCCCTGACCGGGTGTCGCGGGCTGGGCGTCACCCGCTGCCGTGCCGGCCGGTGCTGCGCCGGCAGCGGCTGGCGCGGCCTGATGCCCGGGGATGCTGACATGCGCGCCGTCGCGGAGGCGGTCGGCGCCATCGGTGACGACGCGGTCGCCGGCGGACAGGCCGGATGCGACGGCGATCAGGTCTCCGTCCTGCGCGCCCAGCTGGATCGGATGCACGGAAACGGTGTCGTCCTGATTCACCAGGTAGACATAAGTTCCCGGCGCGCCGCGCTGCACGGCGGCGGCGGGCACCGTGACGGCGTCCTTCAGCGTATCCACCAGTACCGTGACGTTGACGAACTGATTGGGGAAGAGGGCTTGCTTCGGGTTGTCGAACATGGCGCGCAGCTTGACCGTGCCGGTGGTGGTGTCGATCTCGTTGTCGATCGAGGAGAGTTGTCCGGTCGCCAACTGCTTGACGTTGGCGCGGTCGAAGGCGGTGATCGGTAGTGCTGCGCCGTCCTGCAGGCGCGACTGGATCTGGGGGAGCGCGTCCTCCGGCACGGAGAACAACACCGAGATCGGATCCAGGCGGGTAATGACGACGATGCCGGTGCTGGAGCCGGTCTGCACATAGTTGCCGGGATCGACCAGGCGCAGGCCGACGCGGCCGTCGACCGGGGCGACGATATGGCAGTACACCAGGTTCAGCTGCTGCGCCTTGATCTGCGCCTGGTCATAGGCCACGGTGCCCTGGTCCTGCTTGACGATCCAGACCTGGTCTTCCGCCGTCTGCCGGGCGATCGAGGCCTGCTGCGCCAGCATCTGGTAGCGATCCATGTCCATCTGTGCCTGCTTCAGCGCCGCTTCGTCGCGCGCGAGCTGGGCCTGGTCCTGCTCCAGGGCAACCTGGTAGGGCCGCGGATCGATCTGGGCGAGAAACTGGCCCTTGTGCACGATCTGGCCTTCCTGGAAGCCGACTTCGGTCAGCTGGCCGTTGATCTGCGTTTGCACGGTGATGGTGGATAGCGGGGTGACCGTGCCTAGCGCACGAGTGGTCAGCTGTATATCGCCCCGCCGGATTTTCGCCACGCCGACCGGCTGCGCGCCCGTATCGAGGAAGCGCCCGCGGCGTTGCTTCGGCTGGTAGATGAAGGTCACCGACTGGTAAATGACCACCGCGACGATCACCAGGACGATGGCGCCAAGGGCCCAGCGCAGTCCGCGGTGCCGGGCCGGGGTTCGCCCTTGCGGCCCGTCTGGAAGCTTGTTGGAGTTCATGTCGTCGATGGATTCATTGGCCGCCCTATTAAATCAGCGGGGCGAATCAATTTCCGTATGAAAATCGTAAAGAAAGGTTATTGGCCCGCCCGGCGATTAGTCCGGGCCGGATGGGCGTTCCATGCAGGAATCCGCCACAGTATCGGGCCAGAGAAACTGTTTGCGATTTCGGATGCGGATTTTCTGGAGGCTGATGTTCACGTTCTTGACATAGATCGTGAGCACATGATGCAGCGTTCGCTTGAAGCGATCCCGGCGCGGCTCCTCTTTCCGCTGTCTGAAGGATTTTTCCGCGGGATCGACCTGAATGATGCCACCCGGTACGGATCAGGACGGGAACAACAGGGCCGCCAGGACTTCAGTCGTGGCGGCCTGGTGCCCAAGCCGCCATTCGGCGGCTCTTGCCATGATGGGCTGCAAGCCTGCGATCAGCCCGGGGGCGGGCCGCCGGCGCCTTCATTGCCGTGCCCTTCGCCGAAGCCATGGCGTGGCGCGGGGAAACCTTCGCTTTCCAGCGTTTTCAATTTCGCCTGCACTTGTTCGCGCGCCTGCTTGCATGTGCCAACGCTGGACTGGTCGTTGGCGCAAGCGGAGTGCGCCGATTCCCTCAAGGAGCGCAGGTCCGCGCAATCCTGCGCATGGGCCGAACAGAATGCCTGCATTTCCGGTGAGGGTTGGTGACCGCCGGCAGGGCCATCCTGTGCCTGGACACCGCCTGCGGCGAACAAGCCAATTGCCAGAGCCAATTTCATCTTCATCGCAAATCCTCCTGTAGTTCGTCGCCACACCTGCCATGGCGTGACGGGGGCCTACAGTATGCCCAGAGGATTTCCGGTGGAATGCTCGATTGAGAGGATCGTCGAGCAAAGAAATGCAAAGCCCGTGAAGTGGGGGGCGCGGAAATTTTCCGCGCGACAGATGGTTCCGCTGATCGCCATCAGCCCAGCGCAATCAGCTCCGTCAGATCGCCAAACGCGTCGATGACAATATCCGGATTACAGTCCCGAATGTTTTCGCCGTAGTTATAGCCGTAACTCACAGCCGCCACCGGCATGCCGGCCGCCCGTGCGGCTTCCACGTCATTGCGCGAATCGCCGACCATCAGGCAAGCGGCGATGGAGACCTTCAGCTGATCGGCCAGATGCCGCAACGGAGCGGGGTCGGGCTTTTTCTGCGGCAGATCATCCCCGGCCACGATGGCGGAAAAAAGCGGCTCGATACCGAAATGGGCCAGCAAGGGCCTGACGAATTTCGCCGGCTTGTTGGTGCACACCGCCAGGCTCAGGCCTCTGGCCGCAAGCTGCCGCAAGGTTTCGGCGACTCCGGGATAGAGTCTTGAGCGCACGGTGAACTCGTTGCCGTAGTGCTTGAGGAACAGGCTCAGGGCCTGCTCGATCGGGATCGCGGACGCATCGGCGTCATGCAGGGCGCGTTGCAGCAGCTTGGTCGCGCCATTGCCGACCCAGCTCCGCACCCGCGCCTCTCCGGCCGGGCGGAGGCCCAGGTCGAGCAGCATCCGGTCGACCGCCACGGCGAGATCGGGAACGGTGTCGGCCAGTGTCCCGTCGAGGTCGAAGAGGATCGCCTGGCAATGGAACTGTGGTCGGCCGGTCGAATGGCCGGCGGCATTTGCGGATGCGGTCATCTTGGTGATGCGGGCTTGATCGTGCCCGGCATTATCCGTGATCCGGCACCGGGGCAAAGTCCGCAGGAACGCCGAAGTACCGAGTTGCGCGATATTTCGGTGCGGGCTGCACCAAGCTGATCTTGGATGGCGCAAGACTTCACTCGCGCCTGCTGCGGCTTGGTCCGCTTCATTTTTCACATGGTGAAGAAAACTCCTGATGCGACAAGGGGATGTGGCGCCGGACCGTACTTGGCACGCTGCATGCATTAATGCATTCCAACTTGTATACAAGATGGTATGCACCAATGCAGGGATGGACGATCGGCGAGTGGGGCGAGGCATATCGCGGCGGACGGCTGACGCCGGTCGACGCGATGACGCAGCTTGGCGCGCTATCCGAGGCCGGCGATCCGGCCTGGATTCTGCGCCGCGAGCCGGCAGCGCTTATCGCCGATGCGCAGTCCTTGCAACAGCGTCTGGCGGAGCTCGGCGGTGACTACTCGAAGCTGCCTCTCTATGGCGTGCCGTTCGCGGTAAAGGACAATCTCGATGTGGCCGGCCTGCCGACCACCGCGGCCTGTCCGGAATACAGTTATGTCGCCGCCGCCACGGCGCCCGCGATCCAGCGCTTGCTCGACGCCGGCGCCCTGCTGCTGGGCAAGACCAACCTGGACCAGTTCGCCACCGGTCTGGTCGGCGTGCGCTCGCCTTATGGCGCGGTGCCGAACAGTTTCAACGCCGCGTACATCGGTGGCGGTTCCAGTTCGGGCTCGGCGTCGGTGGTGGCGCGCGGCCTGGTGCCGTTCGCACTCGGCACCGATACTGCCGGATCGGGCAGGGTGCCTGCCGGTTTCAACAATCTGGCGGGGCTCAAGCCCACCCGCGGTGCCATCAGCTCGCGCGGCATGGTGCCGGCCTGCCGCACGCTGGATTGCGTCTCGGTCTTCGCGCTGACAGTCGAGGATGCGTTCCGCATCTTTGGCCTGGTGGCGGCCTATGACGAAGCCGATGCCTATTCGCGCGTCGCGCCGGCGGCGACGAGTCGGCGCTTCTCCGGCAAGCCGCGGCTGGGTGTGCCGCAATCGCCGCAATGGTTTGGTGACGAACAGTCCGAACGGGCTTATGCCGCGGCGCTGGCACATGCCGAGGCGCTCGGCGCGGAACTGGTGCCGCTGGACCTGACGGTGCTGCATGACACCGCGGCCTTGCTCTACAACGGTCCGTGGATCGCCGAGCGCTACGCGGCGCTAGAAGATTTCATGCGCGAGCATGCCGAGGCGGTGCATCCGGTGGTGCGCGAGATCATCAGCCGCGCCGGGGAGGTGAGCGCGGTGGATGCCTTCAAGGCGGAATACCAACGTGCCGAACTGAAACGCACCGCCGATCGCCTCATCGCCACGGTCGATGCCCTGCTGATGCCGACCGCACCAACCATCTACACCCTGGCCGAGGTGGCGGCCGAGCCGGTTCTGCGCAACAGCCGTCTCGGCACCTATACCGACTTCGTCAACCTGCTGGACTGGTGCGCCCTGGCGGTGCCGGCCGGATTCCGCGACGATGGCCTGCCGTTCGGCGTCACCCTCATCGCGCCGGCCTGGCAGGATGCGGCGCTGGCCGGCTTCGGCCAGCGCTGGCAGGTGCAGGCGGGAGCGACGCTCGGCGCCACCGGACGCGCAGTGCCTGCGGCCGCTCCCGCCGCGGCAATTGCCGCGGCCGCGGATACGGTCAGGCTGGCGGTGGTGGGCGCGCATCTCAGCAGCATGCCGCTGAACCGCGAGCTGAGCGAACGCGATGCCGTCTTCGTCGAGGCCACGACCACCTCCGCGCAGTACCGCCTCTATGCGCTGCCCGGCACCGTGCCGCCCAAGCCTGGCCTGATCAAGGGCGGCCCGGGTAGCGAAGGCGGCGCGCCGATCCAGGTCGAGCTGTGGGATGTGCCGCTCGCCGCGTTCGGCTCCTTCGTCGCCGGCGTTCCCGCGCCGCTGGGCATCGGCACGCTGGAGCTGGCCGACGGCCGGCTGGTGAAAGGTTTCATCTGCGAAGCCTGGGCGGTGCAGGGCGCGCGCGATATCACCACATTCGGCGGCTGGCGCGCTTATATCGCGTCGCTGCGCGCCGCCACCCCGGAGTCCAAGCCATGAGCGCCCTGCATACCGTACTCATCGCCAACCGCGGCGAAATCGCGGTGCGCATCGCGCGCACGCTGAAGCGCCTGGGCGTGCGCAGTGTCGCCGTGTACTCGGACGCGGATCGCAACAGCGCCCATGTCGGGGCCTGCGACGTGGCGGTACCGATCGGCGGCGCGGCGCCGGCGGACAGCTATCTGCGCGGCGAGCGCATCATCGAAGCGGCGCTGCAGACCGGTGCCCAGGCCGTCATCCCCGGCTATGGCTTCCTCTCCGAAAACACCGGCTTCGCCGAAGCCTGCGCCGCCGCCGGACTGGTCTTCGTCGGCCCCACGCCGGACCAGATCCGCCGCTTCGGCCTCAAGCACGAGTCGCGCGAAATCGCCAGGGCCGCCGGCGTGCCGCTGACGCCGGGTACCGGCCTGCTGTCGAGCCTGAATGAAGCCATCAGCTCGGCTGCCGCGCTGGGCTATCCGGTGATGTTGAAGAGCACCGCCGGCGGCGGCGGCATCGGCCTGACCCGCTGCAACGGTGAAGCCGAGCTGGCGGCGGCGTTCGAGACGGTGCAGCGCCAGGGCAAGAGCTTCTTCAACGATGCCGGTGTGTTCCTGGAGCGCTATGTCGACAACGCGCGCCACGTCGAGGTGCAGATCTTCGGCGATGGCCGCGGCCGCGTCGTCGCCCTGGGCGAGCGCGACTGCTCGATCCAGCGCCGCAACCAGAAGGTGATCGAGGAAACGCCGGCGCCGAACCTGCCGGCGGCGACGCGCGCGGCACTGCTCGAATCCGCGGTGCGGCTGGGCGAAGCCGTGGGCTACGCCAATGCCGGCACGGTGGAATTCATCTACGACGCCGCGCGCGATGCCTTCTATTTCCTTGAAGTGAATACGCGCCTGCAGGTCGAGCACCCGATCACCGAGGCGGTGACCGGCGTCGACCTGGTGGAATGGATGATCCGCACCGCCGCCGGCGATCCGCCGGATCTCGCCAGCTTCAAGGCCGCGCCGCGCGGCGCCGCCATGGAAGTGCGCATCTACGCCGAGGATCCGGTCAAGAATTTCCAGCCCTCGCCGGGCGTGCTGACCGAGGTGGTGTTCCCGCCCGAAGCCCGTATCGACGGCTGGGTCGCCACCGGCACCGAGGTATCGCCGCACTACGATCCGATGCTGGCCAAGCTGATCGTGCACGGCAGCGACCGCGCCGACGCGCTGGCCCGTCTCGAAGCGGCGCTGGCGCAGACCCGCCTGTTCGGCATCTCCACCAATCTCGACTACCTGCGCCAGATCATCGTCACGGAGAAATTCCGCGCCGGCCAGGTTTCGACCCGCTTCCTCGACAGCTTCGCCTACGCCGCGCCGGTGATGGAAGTGGTCGAGCCGGGCACCTACACCACGGTGCAGGACTATCCCGGCCGTGTCGGCTATTGGGATGTCGGCGTGCCGCCTTCCGGGCCGATGGACGATTACGCCTTCCGCCTGGCCAACCGCATCGTCGGCAATCCAGCCGACGCGGCCGGGCTGGAATGCACCATTCTCGGCCCGGCGCTGCGCTTCCATCAGGACGCCATGCTGGCGCTCACCGGCGCGCCGACGGCGGCGACACTGGATGATGTGCCCGTGCCGTTCTGGGCGCCGGTGCCGGTCAAGGCCGGCCAGCTGCTGCGCATCGGCAAGGCGCTCAGCGGCTGCCGCACTTATCTGGCAGTGCGCCACGGCATCGACGTGCCGGCCTATCTCGGCTCGCGCGCCACCTTCGCCCTGGGCCAGTTCGGCGGCCACGCCGGGCGGACGCTGCGCGGCGGCGACATGCTGCGCATCGCCGGCGGCATTGCCACCATCCCGCCGGCAGCGGCGCCGGCGGCGCTGGTGCCCGCCTATGGCGCGGAGTGGGACATCGGCGTGCTGTACGGCCCGCACGGCGCGCCGGACTTCTTCACCAGCGAGTCGATCGAAACCTTCTTCGCTACCGCCTGGGAAGTGCACTACAACTCCAACCGCCTGGGCGTGCGCCTGGTCGGTCCCAAGCCCTCGTGGACGCGCGGCGACGGCGGTGAAGCCGGGCTGCATCCCTCCAACATCCACGATTGCGAATACGCCATCGGCTCGATCAATTTCACCGGCGACATGCCGGTGATCCTGACCCGCGACGGCCCCAGCCTCGGCGGCTTCGTCTGCCCGGTGACCATCGCCAAGGCCGAGCTGTGGAAGGTGGGACAGGTCAAGCCCGGCGACCGCATCCGCTTCCGCCGCATCGGCTTCGAGCAGGCGCTGCAGCTGGAGCAGGCGCAGGATGCCGCTATCGAAGGTCTGGTCCCGATGCAGCCGCTGCAGCTGCCGGTGGCGGTGCCGATCACCCGCGGCACCGTGTCCGACACGGTCATCGCCGAATTGCCGGCGCGCGCCGGCCAGCCGGCCGTGGCCTACCGCCAGGCCGGCGACCGCTACATCCTGGTCGAGTACGGCCCGATGGTGCTGGACCTGGCACTGCGCATGCGCATCCACGCCCTGATGCAGGAATTGCGCGCGCGGCCCATCCCCGGCATCCTCGAGTTGTCGCCTGGCGTGCGCTCGCTGCAGGTGAACTACGACAGCCGTGTCATTCCGCAGCGGCGCCTGATGGATGCGCTGCTCGCCGCCGAGCAGCGCCTGGCTCCGGTCGACCAGATGCAGGTGCCGACGCGCATCGTGCGCCTGCCGATGGCCTGGCAGGACTCGGCCACGCTGGACGCGGTGGCGCGCTACCGCCAGTCGGTGCGCGACACCGCGCCGTGGTTGCCGAGCAACGTCGAGTTCATGCGCCGCATCAACGGCCTCGACACGGTCGAGCAGGTGCGCGACATCGTCTTCAGCACCAGCTACCTGGTGCTGGGCCTGGGCGACGTCTATCTCGGTGCGCCTTGCGCCGTGCCGCTGGATCCGCGCCACCGCCTGCTCACCTCCAAGTACAACCCGGCGCGCACCTATACGGCCGAGGGCACGGTCGGCATCGGCGGCGTCTACATGTGCATCTACGGCATGGACTCGCCCGGCGGCTACCAGCTGGTCGGCCGCACCCTGCCGATCTGGAACAAGTTCCTGAAGAATCCCGGCTTCAAGCCGGGCGAGCCCTGGCTGCTCAAGTTCTTCGACCAGGTGCAGTTCTATCCGGTCGAGGAAGCCGAATTGACCGGGATGCGCGAAGCCTTCCGTGAAGGCCGCATGCAGGTGGACGTGCGCGAGGAGGTTTTCGACTTCGCCGCCTACAACCGCTTCCTGCGGCAGATCGAGCCGGATGTGGCGAGCTTCCGCGCACGCCAGAAAGCCGCTTTCGATGCCGAGGTGGCGCTATGGCAGGCCGATGCCGGCGCCGCCGGCAATGCTGTCGAGGAAGCCGCTGCGCCGCCGCCGGCGGAAGTGGATGGCCAGGTCGTCGCCGCCGAGATCAGCGGCAATGTGTGGAAGCTGCTGGTCGAGCCGGGTGCGCAGGTGCGGCGCGGCGACGCCCTGCTGGTGATCGAGGCGATGAAGATGGAATTCGCGGTACAAGCGCCGGTGGCCGGGACAGTGCAGGTCGTGCACTGCCGCCAGGGTCGTCCGGTGTCCGCGGGCGAAGCGCTGATGGTGATCGCCGAGGCGCAGGCCGCATGAGCAAGGTCCAGCCATTATTTCCTGCAAGGGAGGAGTCCATGGAGCCATCACGGAGTCGCGGCGCTTCGGCGGCACGCGAGAACCTGGCCCAGCGCATCTACGAGCAGATCAAGCTCGATATCTTCGATTTCCGCCTGCTGCCCGGCGACCGCTTCAGCGAGAACGAGCTGGCCGAGCGCATGCAGGCCAGCCGCACGCCGGTGCGCGAGGCGCTGCTGCACCTGCAGCGCGACGGCTATGTCGACGTGTTGTACCGCAGCGGCTGGCAGGTGCGGCCGTTCGACTTCAAGGTGTTCGAGAACCTGTATGACGTGCGCATCATCCTCGAGACCTCGGCGGTGAAGCGCCTGTGCGAGATGGAAACGCCGCCGCCGGCGCTGGCCGACCTCAAGCGCATCTGGCTGGTTTCGGCGGCGGAGCGGCTCGACGACGGCGGCACCGTCTCGGTGCTGGACGAGCGCTTTCACGAGATGC
>Ga0302316_10001234_pt1 | contig 20625 bp, 16 predicted proteins | sample III_Palsa_N3_2_FD_200456 | JGI IMG/M metagenome (GOLD analysis project Ga0302316, IMG submission 200456) | Peat permafrost microbial communities from Stordalen Mire near Abisko, Sweden - III_Palsa_N3_2 | ecosystem: Environmental > Terrestrial > Soil > Palsa > Peat permafrost | place: Sweden...
CATAGATCTCCGCCGCCGTGGCGAGCGACGCTGGAAACCGCGAGAACTCCAGCATGGCCGGCGCATCGCCCAGCGACTGGATCGGAAAGCTCGTCAGCATCCGTTCGGTGGCCAGCAGCGCGCGGCTGGCCGACACCCGCGTCACCCGTCCCCGCCAGGCTTCGTCCACCAGCGCCACATGCAGATCGTGAATCTGGGTCGAGGCCAGGATGGCGAGGTTCAGCGCCGCAGTCTTGGTGGCGAGCACGGCTCGCTCTTCCTTATGGATCGCCGCGGCCGCCGCCCGATCCTCGCGGCGGCGTGTCGCGCGGGACTCGCTGGCGGCGACCCAACCGGAGCCGATCACCGCCGCGATGGCGCCGAGGGCCTCGACCCAGGCCGCAACCTCGGTCCAGGCCGACTCGGCGCTATGCATGGATCAGTCGCAGTAGCCGTACCTGGGCGCGTAGATCGGCGGCGGGGCGATCGCGCGGCCGGAGAGATAAGACATTGAGGGTCGCCTCTTTCTACGCGTGCGGCGGCACGGTCGTCGCCGCCGAGGCCTGGCCGATGAACGGCCTGCAAACTGGCCAACGCGCGGGCTGGCGTCAGCCGTCGGAATCTACTGAGACGCGTCTTTGGCGCTGCCCCGACTCGAATCCAGCCCCCGGCTGGTTGGCCGGCCGCTCCGGGATCGACCTTAGGAAATTACCACTAGGTAGTTTCCGACCCTGACGGCGCGATGCTGGCGAGGCCTATGGTCTTAACGGCCCCAGATCAGGCTGACCGCGTGGCGATCTTTGGAGATCCCTCCCGGTCGTCGCGTCGAGTTGTACGCGGCATTCACGCAAAAGGAAACCGTCATGACCGCCGATCGCGAGCTGCAGAAGTCCGTTCTCGAGGAACTGAGCTGGGAGCCCGGCGTTACCGCCGCCCACCTCGGCGTCACCGGCAAGGACGGCGTTGTGGCGCTCACCGGCCATGTCGAGAACTATGTGGAGAAATTCGCCGCTGAGCACGATGTTCGCAGGCTCTACGGCGTCGCCGGTGCGTCGAACCAGACCACCATCAGGACCAGGGTCGACGCCATCCACATCCGCGACGATATGGTTCACGCCCTGCATCGCTCCTGGGCTTTCGATCGGGCGATTTCGGTCGTTGCTACCGGCGGCCGGGTGAAACTCAGCGGCACTGTGCGCACGCCCTGCGACCGCCGGGTCGCCGGCGCCACAGCCTGGGCCGCCCCCGGCGCCACCGTGGTCGAGAACGACATCCTCGTCGCCTGACGCAACTACACCCTTACCTCGACCCGTCTGGTGACGCCCGGATGGGCTTCGACCAGCGGCGCATACAAGCGCGCACGGCCAGCAAGACAAGGATCAAGACATTGAAAGCCCTCGTTTATCACGGCCCTGGCAAGAAGGCCTGGGAAGACCATGCCAAGCCGGTGGTCATCGACCCCACCGACGCGATCGTCCGGGTCACCAAGACCACCATCTGCGGCACTGATCTGCACATCCTGAAGGGCGATCTGCCCGCCTGTACCCCCGGCCGGATTCTCGGCCACGAGGGCGTCGGGGTCATCGACAGCGTCGGCCCGGCGGTCACCGCCTTCAAGGCCGGCGATCGGGTGCTGATCTCCTGCGTCAGCGCCTGCGGCAAGTGCGAGTACTGCCGCAAGGGCATGTTCTCCCATTGCACCACCGGTGGCTGGATCCTGGGCAACACCATCGACGGCACCCAGGCTGAGTTCGTCCGCACCCCCCACGCCGACACCAGCCTCTACCCCATCCCGGAGGGCGCCGACGAAGAGGCGCTGGTGATGCTCAGCGACATCCTGCCCACCGGCTTCGAATGCGGCGTGCTCAACGGCAAGGTCCAGCCTGGCGCGACCGTGGCCATCGTTGGCTCCGGCCCGGTCGGCCTTGCCGCCTTGCTGACGGCCCAGTTCTACTCGCCGGGCGAGATCATCATGATCGACCTGGATGACGGCCGGCTGGAGGTCGCCAAACGCTTCGGCGCGACGCAGACGATCAACAGCACCGACGGCAAGGCCGTCGAGGCGCTGATGAAGCTGACGGACAACAAGGGCGTCGACACCGCCATCGAGGCGGTGGGGATTCCAGCCACCTTCGAACTCTGCGAGCAGATCATCGCCCCCGGCGGCGTCATAGCCAACATTGGGGTCCACGGCGTCCAGGTCGCGCTGCATCTGGAGCGTTTGTGGGACCGCAACATCAGCATCACCACCCGGCTGGTGGACACCGCCTCGACGCCGATGCTGCTCGACATCCTCCACGCCCACAAGATCGACCCCAAGCAGCTGATCACCCACCGCTTCAAGTTCGATCAGATAATCGACGCCTACGACACCTTCGGAAACGCCGGCAAGACCAAGGCGCTGAAGGTGCTGATCGAGGCCTGACCGGCCTCAACTGACCGCACCGGGGGGCCGAGTGACGACAGTGAAAAGGAAAGCCCTATGACCTACCAGAGCCTTAGCCCCTTCGATGGCAAGCTGATCAAGAGCTTCGACGATATCGACGCGACCCAATACGAGACCAAGCTGGCGGCGGCGCAGACCTGCTTCGAGACCTGGCGACACAAAACCTATGCCGAGCGGGCGGTGATCATCGCCAAGGCCGCCAAGCTGCTCCACGAGCAGGCCGACGCCTTCGCCGGAATCATGACCACCGAGATGGGCAAGCGCATCGGCGAGGCCCGCGGCGAGGTTGAGTTCAGTTCGCGAATTCTCGCCTACTACGCCAAGAACGCCGAACGCTTCCTGGCGCCGGTCAAACTCAACCCGACGGTCGGTGAAGCCCACATGGAGAGCAGCCCGATCGGGGTGATCTTCGGCGTCGAACCGTGGAATTTTCCCTACTACCAGCTCGCGCGTATCGCCGGCCCGCACCTGATGGCCGGCAATACCCTGGTGGTGAAGCACGCCGGCATCGTGCCGCAATGCGCCATCGCCTTCGAGAAACTCCTGCTCGACGCCGGTGCGCCGGTGGGCCTCTACACCAACCTCTTCATCTCCCACGAACAGTCGGAACGGATTGTCGATGATCCCCGGATCAAGGGCGTCTGCCTGACCGGCAGCGTCGCGGCGGGCCAAAGCATTGCCGCGCGCGCCGGCCAGAACCTGAAGGTATCGTCCATGGAGCTGGGCGGCAGCGACGCCTTCATCGTGCTGGAAGACGCCGATCTCGACCACACCATCCCCTGGGCGGTGTGGGGCCGAATGTACAACACCGGCCAGACCTGCTGTGCGGCCAAGCGCTTCATCGTCGTCGACTCCATCGCCGACAAATTCCTGGAGCGGTTCGAGGCCGCGCTCGGCGCTTTGAAGGCCGGCGATCCCCTGGACGAGAAGACCACGCTCGGTCCCCTGTCCAGCGAAGGAGCGCTAGTTCAGCTCCTCAAGCAGGTCGACGACGCGGTGGCCAAGGGCGCCAAACTGGTTTTGGGCGGCAAGCGCATCGATCGGCCCGGCTCCTACATGGCCCCGACCATCCTCACCGACATCAAGCCGGACAACCCCGCCTTCCGCGACGAGTTCTTCGGCCCGGTGGCGCTGTTCTTCCGCGTGAAGGACGAAGATGCGGCCATCGCCCTGGCCAACGATTCCGACTTCGGCCTCGGCGGCTCGGTCTGGACCAAGGACACGGCCCGCGGCAAGCGGGTCGCCTCCAAGGTCGAGACCGGCATGATGTTCATCAACAACATCGACTGGTCCGACGCGGAGCTTCCCTTCGGCGGGATCAAGAACTCCGGCTACGGCCGCGAACTCGGCGACATGGGCATCCAGGAGTTCGTCAACAAGAAGCTGGTTCGCACCGCCTCCATGGTCGCCCCGGCCTAGGCGCCCCCACGTGAACGGCCGGTGGCATGGGTCGCCGCCGGCCGGTTGCGGCTTGCCGAAGTCGCCGAAACTGGAGCTGTCAAAATGTACGTCAATGTCGCGGTGCTCAAGGAGACGCAGGCCCATGAGCGGCGCGTCGCGCTGACGCCGTCGGTGGCGCCGAAGCTGATCAAGCTGGGCGCCAGGCTGCACATGCAGCGCGGCGCGGGCCGGGCGATCGACATCGCCGAAAGTGACTACCAGGATGTGGTCTTCGTCGACGATCGAGCGGTTCTGCTGGCCGACGCCGATGTGGTCCTGGCGGTACAGCCGCCATCCCTGGCGGTGGTCGGCGCCATGAAGCCCGGCGCGATCCTGATCTGCTTCATCTACGCCCATAAGGACCCGGCGCTGGTGCAGCAGTTGCTGGACCACAAGATCACCTGTTTCGCCATGGAGCGGATCCCGCGCATCACCCGCGCCCAGTCCATGGACGCCCTGTCGAGCCAGTCCGCGCTGGCCGGCTACTACGCAGTGCAGCTCGGCGCGACCCATCTGGCGCGCATCCTGCCCAAGATGACCACCGCCGCCGGCGCCATCGGCCCGGCCAAGGTGCTGGTGATGGGCCTCGGCGTCGCCGGCCTTGAAGCCATGGCCACGGCCCACCGGTTGGGCGCGGTGGTCGAGGGCTATGACGTGCGCCCCGAAACCCAGGAACAGGCCCTGTCCCTGGGCGCGACCTTCGTCGAGACGGGGGTCGATGCGCGTGGCAAGGGCGGCTACGCCCGTGAACTGACGGCGGACGAAAAGGCCAAGGTCGACGCCGTGCTGACCCGGCACATCCAGGCCGCCGACCTGATCGTCACCACCGCGGCCATCCCCGGCAAGGCGTCGCCCAAACTCATCAGCAAGGCGCAGGTCGCCGGCATGAAACCCGGCGCCGTGATCGTCGATCTGTCGGCCGAAGGCGGCGGCAACTGCGAGGACACCCGGCCTGGCGAGAGCGCCCGCATCGGCCGCGTCATCATCGTCGCGCCGCTGAACGTCCCCTCCCTGCTCGGCGAGGACGCCAGCGAACTCTACGCCAGGAACCAGTTCAACCTGCTGGCCCTGATGCTGAAGGACAACATCGTCACCATCGACTGGGCCGATGAAATCCTCGCCGCGACCGCGCTGACCCACGACGGCAAGCTCATGGGCGTTTCCACCCAATCCCCCGCCAAAGCGGCCTGACCCGGAGATCGCCATGGACGCCTCGATCACGATGACCGGCTTTGTCGCCCTGTATGTCTTCATGCTGGCGGCCTTCGCCGGTTGGGTGATCATCGGCCATGTGCCGGCGATCCTGCACACGCCGCTGATGTCCGGCTCCAACTTCGTCCACGGCATCGTCGTGGTCGGCGGCCTCTATGCGCTGCTCAACGCGTCCACGACCCAGGAGCAGGTGATCGGCTTCATCGCCGTCCTGCTCGGCGCCGGCAACGCCGCCGGCGGATTCGCCGTCACCCAGCGGATGCTGGCCATGTTCCAGACCAGCGACGCCAAGCCCATGCCCCACCACCTTCACGGCCATGTGCACGCCCACGCCAAGGTCCATCACCTCAAGAAGCGCTGAGACCCGTCATGTTCGCCAACCTCCCGCAGCTGATCATCGGTCTCGCTGATCTCGCCGCCGCCTTCCTGTTCCTCTACGGCCTGCAGCGGATGTCCTCACCCGCGACGGCGCCCTCCGGCATCCTGGTGGCCGGCTTCGGCATGGTCGCCGCCGTCCTGGCCAGCTTCCTCTACGTGTTCAGCGTCAGCGCGGCGGCCCGGCCGCACCTGGCCGTCAACATCGGCCTGGCGCTCATCGCCCTGGTCGTTGGCGGCGGCCTCGCCTGGTTCAGCGGCAAGAAGGTCGCCATGACCGCCATGCCGCAGATGGTGGCGCTCTACAACGGCATGGGCGGCGGCGCGGCCGGCGCCATCGCCGCCGTCGAGCTGTTCGGGAACAAGACCCAGGGCGCGACGCAGCTGCTGGTCACCCTGCTGGGCGCTCTGATCGGCGCGGTCTCCCTTTCTGGGTCGCTGATCGCATGGGCAAAGCTGGACGGCGTGATCAAGCAGCCGTTACGGATCAAAGGCCAGCAGGCGGTGAACGCCGTGGCGATGATCGCCGCGCTGGCCGTCGGCGGCATGATCCTGGTCGCCACCCTGGGCGGCGCGCCGGTGCTCCTCGCCACGCCGACCTGGATCTATGTCTTCTTCGGCCTGGCGCTCTTGTTCGGGGTGTTGATGACCCTGCCCATCGGCGGCGCGGACATGCCGGTGGTGATCTCGATCTACAACGCCCTGACGGGCCTCGCCGTCGGCCTCGAAGGCTTCGTGTTGCAGAACCCGGCCCTGATGATCGCCGGCATGGTGGTCGGCGCCGCGGGTCTGCTGCTGACCCTGCTGATGGCCAAGGCGATGAACCGTTCCGTCGCCAACGTGGTCTTCACCAATTTTGGCGATGCGCCCAAGCAGGTCCAGGGCGCCATCAAGGGCAGCCTTCGCCCCGTCGAGGCCTCCGACGCCGGCATCGCCATGCGCTATGCCTCGAAGGTCATCATCGTCCCTGGCTACGGCCTCGCCGCCGCCCAGGCGCAGCAGAAGCTCTATGAATTCGTCAAGCTGCTCCAGGCCGCCAAGGTCGAGGTCAAGTTCGCCATCCACCCCGTCGCCGGCCGCATGCCCGGCCAGATGGACGTGCTGCTGGCCGAGGCCGGCGTTCCCTACGACCTGATCTTCCAGCTGGAGGATATCAACGACGACTTCGCCTCTACCGACGTGGCGCTGGTGATCGGGGCCAACGACGTGGTCAACCCGGCCGCCCGCACCGAGAAATCCTCTCCCATCTTCGGCATGCCGATCCTCAACGCCGACAAGGCCAAGCAGGTCTACGTGGTCAAGCGCGGCGAGGGCAAAGGCTACGCCGGCATCCAGAACGCGCTGTTCTACGGCGACAACTGCAACATGGTCTACGGCGACGCCCAGGCGGTCCTGGTCAAGATGATCGAGGCCGTCCGCGGGCTTGGCGCGGCCGCAGCCTGAGCTCCAATCGAGGCGATTTCGCCTGAACCCGAGCCCCGAACAGGGATCAACATGTCCAACAAGATGCCCAATAAGATGATGGCCGCGGTCGTCACCGCCTTCGGCAAGCCCCTGGAGTTGCAGGAATGGGACATCCCCACGCCCGGCCCTGGCCAGATCCTGGTCAAGACCGAGGCCTGCGGCGTCTGTCACACCGACCTGCACGCCGCCAATGGCGACTGGCCCGTGAAGCCTGTGCCGCCCTTCATCCCGGGCCACGAGGCCATCGGCATCGTTGTCGGCCTCGGCGCGGGCGTGACCTCGGTGAAGGAGGGTGATCGCGTCGGCGTGCCCTGGCTCTATTCCGCCTGCGGCCACTGCGAATACTGCCTGCAGGCGTTCGAGACGGTCTGCGCGGAAGCCCAGTTCGGCGGCTATACCCGCAACGGAGGGTTCGCCGAATACCTGCTCGCCGACCCGGACTATGTCGCCCGCATCCCCAAGGGCCTGGGCGCCCGCGAGGCCGCGCCGCTGATCTGCGCGGGCGTCACCACCTACAAGGGGATCAAGGAGACGGAAGCGCGGCCCGGCGAATGGATCGCCATCTCCGGCTGCGGCGGCCTTGGGCACCTGGCGATCCAGTACGCCAAGGTCATGGGCCTGCAGGTCTGCGCGGTGGACATCGACGAACGCAAGCTGGCCCACGCGACCCGGCTGGGTGCGGACCTGGTGATCAACGCCAAGCATGGCGACCCGGCTGCCGCGCTGAAGAAGGCTACCGGTGGCGGCGCCCATGGGGTGTTGATCACCGCGCCCTCCCTGCCCGCCTTCAAGCAGGGCGTGGAGATGACCCGCAAGCTCGGCACCTGCGTCTTGGTCGGCCTGCCGCCCGGGGAGTTCCCACTGCCCCTGTTCAGCGTGGTCGCCGATTGCATCACCGTGCGCGGCTCCTTCGTCGGCACGCGCAAGGACATGGCCGAATGCCTGGACTTCGCCGTCGAGGGCAAGGTCAAGGCCGACATCGAGCTGCAACCTTTGTCCTCGATCAATGCCGTGTTCGCGCGGCTGGCGCACGGCGACGTGCCCTCGCGCGTGGTGCTCGATTTCGCGCCGGCGGTTCACGAAACGCCGGTCCGGGAACACGCCCTGGCGACCCTCTAGGAGCCGAGGGCGACATGCAGGCGATGGTGCTGAACGCGGTTGGTGCGCCGCTTGAGTGGACCGAACTGCCCGACCGAGAGCCTGGTCCTGGTCAGATCAGCGTCATGGTCAGCGCCTGCGGCGTCTGCCGCACGGATCTGCATGTCGTCGACGGCGAACTGCCACATCCTGTCACGCCGATCATCCCCGGCCACGAGATCGTCGGCCGGATCGACCGTGTCGGCGCCGGCGTCGAAGGCCTGAGAGTGGGGGAGCGGGTCGGCGTACCCTGGCTGGGCCACACCTGCGGCGTCTGCCCCTATTGCCTGGGCCATCGTGAGAACCTCTGCGATGCGCCCCTGTTCACCGGCTATACCCGCGACGGCGGCTTCGCGACCGCGACCATCGCCGACGCCCGTTTCGCCTTTCCGCTTGGTGAGAAAGGCGAAGACGTCTCCTTGGCGCCTCTGCTATGCGCGGGCCTGATCGGCTGGCGATCGCTGGTTATGGCAGGGGACGGCAAGCGCCTCGGACTCTACGGCTTCGGGGCAGCGGCTCATATTCTCGCCCAGGTCGCCGTCTGGCAGGGGCGGTCGGTCTACGCCTTTACCCGCCCAGGTGATCTCAAGACCCAGGCCTTCGCGCGAAGCCTTGGCGCGACCTGGGCCGGCGGGTCGGACGAGCCGCCGCCCGATCCCTTGGACGCCGCGATCATCTTCGCGGTGGTCGGCGACCTCGTGCCGACGGCGCTGAAGGCGGTGCGCAAGGGCGGCCGGGTCGTCTGCGCCGGCATCCACATGAGCGACATACCCGGGTTTGCGTACGCCTTGCTCTGGGAGGAGCGACAGCTCGTCTCGGTGGCTAATCTGACACGGCAGGACGGCCTCGACTTCCTCAGCCTCGCGCCAAGCGTCGGCGTCATCACGACCACCCACCCCTATCCCTTGCGCGAGGCGAACACGGCGCTTGCCGACCTGCGCGCCGGCAGGTTCGACGGCGCCGCGGTGCTCACGCCGTGACCTGGATCGCGGGCCCTATGCGGTGCGCGACCCCACAGGGCGCGCCCGCGCAGGTTCCTCGGCCGGGATCGGAGCAAGATGAGAAGCGGCGGCCGTCCGGGGCAGCGCCCGCCGGATGGCTTGTTCGAGATCGGCTTCAAAGTAGGGTTTCTCCAAGACGACGGCCAACGGTTTCAGCGTTCGGATCCGGGCGGTGTCGCCGCTGACAAACACATGCGGAATCGGCCAGTCCTGAAGCACCGCCTCCATCACGGACAGGCCGCTGTCGCGGCCCAGGTGTTCATCGACAATCATCAGGTCGGGTTTGCAGTGCTTCGCCGCCGCGATCGCCCCGGCTGCGGTGCTCTCGATTCCACAGACCTCATGGCCCATGCCTTCGAGAATCTGGCCGAGTAGAAACGCGACCATGCCGTCGTCCTCCACCACCAGAATTCTCAGTCGTTTCATCGATTGTCCCGCCCCCACAGCGATTGGCGAATGTAGGGCGAAGCGCCGCCCAGCAGGCTGTCCGTGATGGGGCGGCCTGCAATGAACCCATAGTCTGCGCGCTTGGTTCCAGCCGGGAGACTCGGAATCTACCTAGTCGAACGGGTCCCCGCTCGGGCTAGCTGATCGCCGTCGAAACTTCGCAAATTCAAAGCGTTCGTGGTATCGTCAGAACATCCCCGCCCAGGGGATGTGCTCCGAGACAATCAGATGCCGCAGCGCCGATCGGGTGCAGCTAAAGGGGCCACGCCGCCGTCGATCCGCCGCGCGTCCGCGCCGGCGCATAGTGCGGCCGACGCGTTTCCGTTCGTAGCAGTTGGCGCGTCGGCCGGCGGTCCGGACGCAATCCGGCGGTTCCTGGATGCGCTGCCTGCTGACAGCGAGATGGCCTTCATCCTGGTCCAGCACCTCGATCCGATTAATAAGGCGGCGCTCTCGGTCAACGAGGAGTTCCAGCCGACCGATGAAGAGTTGCTGCAGTCCAAGGAAGAGCTTCAGTCCCTCAACGAGGAACTGACCTCCCTGAACACCCGGTTGCAGGAGACGCTAGATCGCCAGCGGACGACGGCGAGCGACCTGCAGAACGTGCTCTACAGCACCGACGTGGCGATCCTGTTTCTGGACGCCAGCCTGAATATCCGCTTCTTCACCCCCGCGACCAAGGCGCTGTTCAACATCCTTCCCAGCGACATCGGCCGGCCGCTGGCCGACCTGCACTCCCTCGCGGCCGATGCAGCCCTGACGGAAGATGCGCGCGCCGTGCTCAAGACTTCCAAACCGGTGGAACGGGAAGTGGAAGCCCAGAACGGAGTCTGCTTCAGCCGCCGGATCCTACCGTACCACGCCCACGACAACGCCGTGGAAGGCGTGGTGATAACCTTCACTGACATCACCGACCGCAAGCATGCCGCCAAGGCCCTGGAAGAGGCCAAGCTCGACGCCGATCTGGCCAATGTCGCCAAGTCCAGGTTCCTCGCCGCCGCCAGCCACGACCTTCGCCAGCCGATGCAGTCGCTCGCCTTCCTGCAAGGCCTGCTGGCCAAGGCGGTCCAGGGCGATCGCGAAAAGGAACTGGTCAAGCGCCTGGAGCAGACCCTGGTCGCCATGTCGAGCATGTTGAACACCTTACTGGACATCAACCAGATCGAGGCGGGGGTCGTTCATCCAGAGGTGGTCAGCTTTCCGATCGGCGACCTGCTCGAGCGCCTGCGCGACGAGTTCACCGATCACGCCCAGGCCAGCGGGCTTGGACTCCACGTGGTCGGATCCAGCGCCTCGGTGAGGAGCGATCCGAGGCTGCTCGAGCTGATGATGCGCAACCTGATTTCCAATGCGATCAAGTACACTCCCAAGGGCTGCATCCTGGTGGGGTGTCGCCGGCGCAAGGGTCTTCTGAGCATCGAGATATGGGATACCGGCATCGGCATCGCCGAGGAGCACCAGCAGGCGATCTTCGCCGAGTACCACCAGGTCGGCAACGCCGCGCGAGAGCGCAGCCGAGGCATGGGACTGGGCCTCTCCATCGTCCAGCGCTTGGGTGAACTGCTGGGGCACCGCGTGCTCGTCCGCTCACGGCCGGGCAAGGGCTCAGTCTTTGCCATCGAGGTCCCGGCTCCCAAGGCCCACGGCGGATCCAAACCCCATGTGCAAATGGCTAGCGGGATGTCTGGCGGGTCCGATGCCGACCTTCAACGTAAAGGTAAGATCCTGGTCATCGAGGACGATCCGGAGGTTCGCGACCTGCTGGTGCTGCTGCTGCGGGGTGAGGGCCATCGTGTGGCGATCGCGACGGAAGCCGCTGGGGCGCTGGATTTCATCGCCCGGGGCGGCCTGCGTCCAGACGTGATCCTCACGGACTACAATTTGCCGGGCGGCATGAGCGGGCTTGAGGTGGTCGCGAAGATTCGCGAGCGGCTTCACCACCAACTTCCCGCCATCGTTCTGACCGGCGACATCTCCACCGAGACCTTTCGCCAAGCCTCGGCTCAGGACTGCATCCAGCTCAACAAGCCAATAAAATTACCCGACTTGGCGCTGATGATTCAGACCTTGCTGCCGCCGGCGCGGTCGCGCGCGGAACCGCCAACCAACGGATTCGACGCAAACCATTCCAAGCCGATCATTTTCGTTATCGATGACAATCCGCAGGTGCGCGAAGGTCTGTGCGGCGTGCTTGAGGAGGACGGCCGGGCAGTCCAGGGCTACGAGACGGCTGAAGCCTTCCTGACAGAATACGATCCCTCGCGAGAGGGGTGTCTGCTGGTCGACGCCTATCTGCCCGGAATGAGCGGCCTCGAGCTGCTGGAACGGCTCCATGCGGAGGGGCGCCAGATACCCGCCATCATGATCACCGGCAACAGCGACGTCACCATCGCGGTCCAGGCCATGAAGGCCGGCGCCCTGGATTTCATCGAAAAGCCGGTCGCGATGGAGGATTTGCTGGCCAGCGTCGACATGGCGCTCGACCATTCCCACGACGCGACCAAGCTGCACGCCTGGCGTGCGGACGCGGCCCACCTGGTTGCGGGCCTCACCCATCGCCAGCATGAGGTGATGGACATGGTCCTGGCCGGGCAGCCTAGCAAAAACATCGCCGCAGACCTCGGCATCAGCCAAAGGACGGTAGAGACTCATCGCGCCTCGATCATGAAGAAAACCGGCTCCAAATCCCTGCCGGCGCTGGCGCGGATGGCGCTGGCGGCGGCTGCAAGTGTCGCCCGCGAACCGTCCTCCGCGATCCTGTGATAGCGCTGACTTAAGGGATTGAAGCGATGATCAAGCTCTCTGACGAAGGTCAGCAATTGCTCGACCGATACTGCGACTGCGTCCTGATCCGTCACGCGGAGGGCGCGTACGACCTGCAGACGGCGCGCACCGAACTGGTCGAGGCCTTTGGCCAGTTTGTCCGCGGCGAGTCCGCCTTTCGCCTTCACATACAAGCTGTCATTGAAGCCGGCGACGACGCATAGGCCTCAACCGGCGTGAGAGGTCCTGCAGCTTCGCGCCCCTATTCAGAGTGAAGCGCGTCGATCGGGTTGAGGTTCGCCGCTTTTCGGGCCGGGTAGTAGCCAAAGAAAATCCCAACGGCCGCCGAGAACAGGAAGCCGCCCAGCACCGCGACCAGCGAGACCTGGGTCGGCCAATGGGCGACGGCGGAAATGACGAATAGCCGCCGCCGTCCGAGTTTAGCAGGGGTCTGCTGAAAGTCAGGTTTGTGCACCCGAACGGACTTCCGCTTATGGAGCACGTTTGCCCTCCGCCCTGAAGCTTTGTGAGCCTTCGGGACGACGCAGCGAACAATCTTCAACTAAGGATGATCAAATTTATTTAGGTTGGAATTTAGGTTTCTAAGGTCCGATTGCCAAATACATATTCAAAAACAATCGAGTAATTATGTATCTGGCGGCCCGAAGAGGACTCGAACCTCCGACCTTCGGTTTAGGAAACCGCTGCTCTGTCCTGCTGAGCTATCGGGCCGCGACGACGCGGTCATAGCGCAATTGGACGGCGGTTGCGAAGGGCCTCGTGCGTCCCATCGGCCTCGGGCGTGGAGCAGCCTGCAACGGCAGGCGCCAGTGTCCGCCAAGACACAATCGTACGGGGACGAAACTAAGCAGGCTTGACTGCAAAAATTGACGGTCGATAATCAGCAAAGACGGGCAGGGGAGGAAGCATCATTCTAGATTTAGGCAGTGCGAATGCCGTATGTTTCGGCTTTCGCCTGTGAATGGCCCCATAAGGGACGAGAGAATTTTGGACCTATTGTTATGTCGTATTGCGACATCAAGATTCTCGACTCAGGCCTGTTGACTGTAAACCCTTCCAGGGGCCGGAATAATCAAGAAAACAAGCTCTAATCTGGCGTCAGACCAGACATTGCAACCACATGGGAGGAGATAATGAAACGTGCACTTCTGTGCGGCGCAAGCGCCGCCGTGACGACGATCGTGCTCGGTATGGCCGCGCCCCAGGCGTTCGCCGCCGACCAGCCCGGCGCATCCAGCTCCGGCACCACCGTAGGTGAGGTGGTTGTCACCGCCGAGAAACGCGGCGGGAATCTCGAAAAAGTGCCTGTCGCCGTCACGGCCTTCTCGGCCGCGCAACGCGACCTCCTGGGCATCAAATCGATCCAGGACCTGACCGACTTCACGCCGGGCTTTTCCTACACCACCTTCGACAATCGCCCCTACATGCGCGGCGTTGGCCGGCAATCGGACAATCTGGCGATCGACCCGGGCGTGGCGACCTACATCGACGGCGTCTACGCCGGCGCCAACGCCTCGACCATCCTGCAGAACGATTCGCTGTTCATCGACCGGGTGGAGATTCTGCGCGGCCCACAGACCACCCTGTACGGGCAGAACGCCGACGGCGGCGCGATCAACATGATATCCAAGCGCCCGACCCACGATTTCGAGGAAGAGGTGCGCGCCGGCGCCGCCAACTATGGCAAGTATTACATTGAAGGGGTGGTCTCAGGTCCGATCAGCGACCACGTGCGCTTCCGGGTCGGCGGCAACTATACGACTCAGTCCGGCGGCTACTACGACAACTTTACCGGCGCCCGCGAAGGCGGTAGCGTCGCCCAGGGTGGCAACGGGACCAGCGACCACATCGAGGCCCAGCTGGAAGGGGACTTCGGTCCCAAGTTCGACTGGTGGGCCAAGGTCGCCAGCAACGACTATGCCGTGAGCTACCATACCGAGACTCAACTGGGTCCATACGGCGTAACCGAATTTCCAAACCCGCTGATGCCCAACCAGAACTTCGGCCTGTGCTCGCTGCCGCAGTACGCCGGCAACCCAAACTGCGCCAATGTCTCCGTTGGCGGCCCTAACCCTGACACCGTGGTTCCAGGTAGCCTTATAACGCTGCCGGGCGCGTCCCCACTCAATCCCGCGAACGGCAACGTCAGGGATTTCAACGGCGACTTCAAATCTACGTCCAACGAGGACAGCGACATCTCAGTCGCGACGTCCGCGACCTTCCACGCCGACGGCTTCGATATAAAATACATCTTCGGCTATCAGCAGTTCTACTATGACCTGACAGCGCCCTGGGTGAATTCTCAGGGCCTATCAAGCTCTGTTGAGCAGTATCAGCTACAGGGGCCGGTTGCGCCGACGGCCGCCTGTACGGCGATGTTCGCGTCAAACTTGGCCGGATGTACCCAAAATCTTACCGTAGATCCGGCGCATACCGAGTTTACCTTCATTGAAAACGACCATTTCTGGAGCCATGAAATCGACTTTACGTCGACCGCGCCCGGACCAGTCCAATGGTTGGGTGGTTTCTACTATTACGGCGAACAGTACGATCAGCCGATCAATGTGCTCGATCCGAACCAGGCCCAGGTCAGGTCGCCGCTCGAATTGTTGCCGGCTTTCGTCGACCTCGCCATCCCGGCGCCAGCCAACCCCAGCGGGTCCGTCTACAACGAGTACACCAACCTGCGTGCCAAATCGCTCGACGTGTTCGGGCAGGTGGATTGGGCGATCGATCCGGAGTGGAAACTCACGGTCGGTCTGCGAGACTCCGACGACACCAAGACTGGCTATGAGACTTTCCGTGTCCTCCTATTCGATGCTTCGACATTCGGCCTAGGCGTCGGGACGTTCGGCGCCAACACGCCGGCGTTCGATGCGACCTCCTGCCCGGCGGGTGTCTTCCCCGGCGCCGGACCGTGCTCGATCAGCGCCACGACCGGTCTCGCTCAGCGATCCCTGAGCGCGCGCTGGAACGCGGTGACGGGTACGGTCAACCTGTCCTGGACGCCGGACCCCACGACCCTGGCCTATGCCAAATACAGCCGGGGCTACAAGGAAGGCGGGTTCAACTCCGGCACCATGGCCGTGGATCCCGAAACCGTGCCTGAAACCGTCGACGCCTTCGAGGTGGGCTACAAGAAAACGGTCAGCCGCGCCTTCCAGGCAAACGTCGACGCCTTCTATTATAACTACGAAAACGAACAGCAGCCGTTGGGCGCGGACGTCAGCGGCGTCATCGACACGGTGATCTTCAACATTCCCAAGTCCGAGTCCTACGGGCTGGAGTTCGAGGGCACTTGGCGGCCCATGGACGACCTGACCCTGAACCTGAACTACGCCTACCTGGTCGCCAAGGTGACCAATACCGGCGGCAAATGTTTCGAGGACACCGCCGATCCGGCCGCGACCCAGCCGGGGGCGAACATTGCCGGATGCCCGGCGCCCATCGGCGGCGTTCAGCTTCAGAACCTGACCGGCCAAATTCTGCCGGAGTCGCCGAAGAACAAGGTGACGTTCGACGCCTACTACACTTGGCATTTCGAGACAGGATCGCTGGCGGCGTCGGCTTCGGTGACCTGGAAGGACTCGACCTACGGCTCGCCGTTCAACCGGGCCTACAACCTGGCGCCTGAGTACACCCAGACCAACGCCCGCCTGGTCTGGAAAGACGCCAAGGACCAGTACAGCGCCATTCTGTTCTGCGACAACATCTTCAACGCCGTAAACTACGATGGGGTGTTCGGTCTGAACGAAGGCAACGCCGGAACTCTCGCCGTCCCCAAGGAACTCATCGACCGCATCGCCAGCCTGACGGCGCCGCGGACCTTTGGCATCGAGTTGCAGTACCGCTTCAGGTGAGTCCCCGGCGCGCCGTCCGGTGGGATGGCGCGCCAGCCTTGCTCAAGGGCCGGACGATCGATCGTCCGGCCCTTCCTTTTTTGACTCAAAGCGCCGTCGGCCCGATGGTCGCGTCCGGCCGGCCCGAACGCCCGAGACCTGGTGATGCGGAGTTCTCCTTGAGCGCGCCCGCGCGTCGAAACAGCAAAGCCGACCGGCAAAGCGACATCGCCGCGCGATTGGATGTCGCCGCCGCGCACTATGCCGCCGGACGACTTGCCGAGGCCGAGCGTGACTATGCGCGGATTGCGGCGGCGGCGCCGAACGATCCATGGGCGATCTATTCCCTGGCTGTCATTGACATTCGCCAGGGCCGGCTGGAGGCCGCCGCCAGGCGTCTGCGGCGCGTGGCCCGGCTCGATCCAGTGCTGGTCGCCGCGCACCACAACCTCGGCTATGTCTGCCAACGCCTCGGTCATTGGTCCGATGCGGCGGCGGCCTATGGGCGCGCGGTGGAGCTCGATCCCGGCGCTTCGGCCTCACGGCTCAACCTGGCCATCGCCCTGGCCGCGATCGGGCGCATCGACGAAGCGGCGGACCAATACCGCCGGCTTGCGGCCGATCCCGGCAGTCGGGCCGACGCCCTGACGCGGCTGGCGCTGCTCACGCCTGGACGCATCACCGATGAGGAGCTTGAGGCGCTGCATCGCCTGGAGGCGGCGCCCGGCCTGAGCGATAACGACGGCGCCAGCCCGTTGTTCGCGCTGGGCGGCGTTCTGGACGCGCGCGGCGCATTCGACGCAGCGTTCGAGGCCTTCGCCGCGGGTAACCAGCTCAAGCGCGAGGCGCTGGCGCGCGCCGGCGCCGATCCGGCATTGGTCGCCGTGCAGAACGAGCGCGCCGCGCGCCTCGTCCGTACGCGGCTCGACGCCGGTTTCTTCGCTCAACACCGCCCGTCCGGCGCCTCGAAGGCGGCGCCAATCTTTGTGGTCGGGTTCCCAAGGTGCGGATCGACCCTGATCGAACAGATCCTGGCCAGCCACGGATCGGTCCAGGGCCTCGGCGAGGGTCCGGTGCTGGCCGAGGTGCTGAAGGACCAGTTCCCCTATACGGACCGGCCAAAGGGCCCGGCCCATTTCCGTGAGCTTGCCGACGCCTACCTCGCCGGGCAGCGGGCCAGGGGTTGGGACGGCCGCTCGCGGCTGGTGGACAAGACGCTGGAGAATTATCTCCACGTCGGCGTGATCGCGCTGATGTTCCCGCGGGCGGTGATCCTGCACAGCGTGCGCGATGCGGCCGACACCGGGTTCGCCTGCTTTCGACAGTTGTTCGTGGCCGGCAACGAGACCCTCTACGACCTGAGCCAGATCGGCGAGGAGTATGTGCGCTACCAAGGGATCATGACGCACTGGGGCAAGGTTCTACCGGGCCGGGTCATCGACATTGAGCACGAGGCCCTGGTCGCCGCGCCCGAGTCGCGCATCCGCTGGCTGATCACCCAGGCCTGCGCGCTGGACTGGGATCCGGCCTGTCTGCGGTTCGATCAGGTTGACCGCGGCGTGACAACAGCCAGCGGCGCCCAGGTTCGCCAGCCGATTTTCACGACCTCCTTGGGGCGATGGCGGCCGTATGCGAGACATCTGGCGCCGTTGCTGGATGCGCTTGGCCCCTATGCGCCGAAGGAGATCTGAGGTGATGATCGGCTTTCGTCACACAGCCTTGATCGCCGCCGCTCTGAGCCTGCTCGGCCTTGCCGCCTGCAGCGACGGCGGCGCGGCGCTGGACCGGCTGTCGCTGGGTGAGCAGGGCAAGGTGGTCAGCGTGCAGTCCGGCGAGGTGCTGACCCTGGACTCCGGCCTGGTGGTCCGCCTGGCCGGCCTGGAGGCGCCGTTTCCCGATGAGCCGGGCGGGGCGGCGGCGCAGGCCGATCTGGCCAAGCGGGTCAGCGGGCGGCGGGTGGAACTGCTCTACGGCGGCTTGCGACGCGACAGCCAAGGCCGGGCGCTGGCGCAGGTGCGCCTGGCCGACAACCGCGCCTGGGTGCAGGGCGCCTTGTTACGGGACGGGATGGCCCGGGTGCGCACCTGGGCCGACAACCGGGGCATGACCCAGCCGATGCTCAACGACGAGGCTCGCGCCCGCATCGCCAAGGCGGGGCTGTGGGGGCAGGGCGTGTTCCGGGTGCTGATCCCGCCCGAAGTGACCCGCAACGACGAAGGGTTCCAGATCGTCGAGGGCCGTGTGCGCCAGGTCACACAGGCGCGCCAGGGCGTCTACCTGGATTTTTCCAACGACAAACGTGGCTTTGCGGTCCTGGTGGACGACAAGGCGCTGCCGGACTTCGCGGCCGCCGGGACGCCGATCCAGGGTCTGGTCGGCAAGCTCATCCGCGTGCGGGGCCCTGTAGGATGGAACACCACGATGGCGGTGGACCACCCCGAACAGGTCGAGCTGCTGAAAGATCGCTGATCTATCCGAACACCGCCGCCAGCTTCGGCACCGGCTCCAGCTTGGGCGCGACCGCAGCCAGATGCTTGAACGCGCCCTCAGCCGCGTTCAGGGTCTGGTCGATATCCGCCTCGGTCATCGCTGCGCACATGAACATGTTGTGCCAGGGGTGGACGTAGCTCCCGCGCTCCAGCATGGCGCTGGACCAGGCGAAACCCTTGCGCATGTCCGGGTCGTCGTTGAACAGGAACAGCGGCATCTGCACCGGACCGGTCTGGCGCATCGAGAAGCCGGCCGCCGTGGCGCGTTCGTCGAGGCCCGTGCGCAGGCGCTGGCCGAGGGCGATGATCCGCTCCAGGTAGTCGCTTTCGCGCACCAGCCGCAGGGTCTCCAGCGCCGCGGCCATCGGCGCGGCCTGATACCAGTAGGAGCCGGTGACATAGACCTTGGACGCGGCCGCGCGGCAGACGTCGGCGCCCAGCAGGGCCGAGATCGGATGGCCGTTGGCGATACACTTGCCCCAGGTGGAGAGATCCGGCTTCACTCCCACCGTCGACCAGCTGCAGTCGCGGGCGACGCGCAGGCCGCCGCGCACGTCATCGACCACCAGCAGGGCGCCGGCCTTGTCGCAGAGTTCGCGGGCGCGCCTGGCGTAAGCGGCGTCGGGCAGCGCCTGATCGATGAAGGCGTCATGCTTGAACGGCGCGGCGAAGATGGCGGCCAGGTCGTCGCCGGCCTTGGCGACGGCTTCCTCCAGGCTGGCGATGTCATTGTAAGCGCAGAAGATCTGATTGGCCTTGTCCTCCGGCGTGGTGCCGGCGGCGCGCGGCGTGCACCAGGGCGCCGAGCCGTGATAGGCGCCCTTGGCCAGGACGATGGTCTTCCGCTTCTTGTGGGCGCGGGCGATCACCATCGCCATCGAGGTCGCGTCCGTACCGTTCTTGCAGAACATGGCCCAGTCGGCGTGGCTGACCATGCCCACGAAGGCCTCAGCCAGGTCGACCATCACCGGCGAGGGGCCGGTCAGGGTGTCGCCGGTCTCCATCTGGCGGACGAAGGCTGTGTTGATCTCCGGATGGCCATAGCCGAACAGGTTGGGGCCATAGGCGCACATATAGTCGATGAAGACGTTGCCATCCGCGTCCCACAGACGCGCGCCCTCGGCCTTGGCGAAGAACTGCGGATAGTCGTCGGGGAGCATGCCCACTGACTGGTGGCCATACATTCCGCCGGGAATGACGGCGGCCGCGCGCTCGCGCAGGGCTTTGTCGAGGCTGTTGTGAAGCGTCATCCGGGCCTCCTGCCAACTGATCGGCGTTCATAGCACGAAGTTTTGGAGGCGTGAGAATGCCAAAGACGCACAATCATCTACATGGCGGCGCACGGCGGCATATGTGTTCAAAAGAGCGTTCGTTGATAGCTTGACGGTGTCGCAGTACATTGAAAGTCGGTGTCGGGGGATTCATGAGGCGATATTTCAAGGCGCTGATTTGCGTAGCGGCCGTAGCGGTCGACTTAGCATTTGTGGGATCGGCCTGGGCTCAGGCGCAGGGGTGCCTGCAGCAGGGCCGCGCAAAATCGGCTGACGGTGAGGTCTGGGTGTCGGTCGACACCAGTCGAACCGCCCTGCACGAGCCTCAGCGAGCGTTCTGGAAAACACCTGACCGACGGGGACCGAATATTCTCCTGTTCGCCAATTATCGCGTGGCTGGCGACGGCCATGCCGAGTTGCGCACGTTACGGCTGGACGTGGGCGGCGATTTCACCGGCGCCGCACAATTCACCTCCGGCGATCTCAAGGTGGTTGTCGGCAATTCGTCCTGGCGGCTTGCCTCGCCCAACGCCGCCTTTCAGCCGATAGCGCAGGGGCTGTTCACCATCGCCGACCTCGACAGCGTCCAAGACAATCAAAATGTGGTTGCGCGTGAGGTTTTGACGGCCGTTTCGAACGGCGAAACGATCAGAGCCGCCATCGAAACGCCAGCAGGCGAAATTCTCTATGAAACCCAACTGAAGGCGCCAAGCGCCGAAGTTCTGAGGACCTTATACGACC
>Ga0302316_10001241_pt1 | contig 20544 bp, 15 predicted proteins | sample III_Palsa_N3_2_FD_200456 | JGI IMG/M metagenome (GOLD analysis project Ga0302316, IMG submission 200456) | Peat permafrost microbial communities from Stordalen Mire near Abisko, Sweden - III_Palsa_N3_2 | ecosystem: Environmental > Terrestrial > Soil > Palsa > Peat permafrost | place: Sweden...
CCCCGGCTTGGATTCCTGTCGGCATGGCCCCACCTCATGCGACATCGACAGTCTGCGGAGTTCCCATGGAAACCTTCCACGCCACCACCATCGTCTGCGTACGCCGCGGAGGTCGCGTCGTGATCGGCAGCGACGGCCAGGTCACTTTGGGCAACACGGTGATGAAGGCCAATGCGCGCAAGGTGCGTCGGCTCGGCAAGGGCGACGTGCTGGGCGGCTTTGCCGGTGCCACCGCTGACGCGTTCACATTGTTCGAGCTGTTTGAGGAAAAGCTGGCCAAGCACAGCACCAATCTCACCCGCGCCGCGGTGGAGATGGCCAAGGAATGGCGCACCGATCGCCGCCTCGGTCGACTCGAGGCGATGCTCGCCGTCGCCGACAAGGACACATCCCTGCTGATTTCCGGCAACGGCGACGTGCTGGAACCCGAACATGGCTTGATCGCGATCGGTTCCGGCGGCCCCTTTGCGCAGTCGGCCGCGCTGGCGCTGCTGGAAAACACCGAACTGGATGCGCGCACGATCGTCGAGAAGGCATTGAAGATCGCTGGCGACATCTGCATCTACACCAATCACAACGTCAGCATTGAAGAGCTTTAGGGACGAGGGGCGAGTAGCGAGGGCGATGAACCACCGCTCTGCTCACCTCTCTGTCAACAAAGCGCACGAAGCGATTGGCGCCCTCTCTACTCGTCTCTCGTCCCTGGCCCTTTCTCATCCCTGAGTTCTCATCATGTCCGAACTGACTCCCCGCGAAATCGTCAACGAACTCGACCGCTACATCATCGGCCAGCACGACGCCAAGCGCGCCGTTGCAGTGGCGCTGCGCAGCCGCTGGCGGCGCATGCAGCTGGAGCCGGGCATGCGCGAGGAAGTGACGCCAAAGAACATCCTGATGATCGGCCCCACTGGCGTGGGCAAGACCGAGATCGCGCGCCGGCTGGCCACGCTGGCAAACGCGCCGTTCGTGAAAGTCGAAGCGACCAAGTTCACCGAAGTCGGCTACGTCGGCAAAGATGTGGAATCGATCATTCGCGACCTCGCCGATGTGGCGTACAAGCTGACCCGCGAACAGGCGGTCAAGCGGGTGCGCACGCAGGCCGAGGATCGCGCCGAAGATCGCATCCTCGATGCCTTGCTGCCGCGCCGACAGACTGCGCCGGCCGACTGGGGCCACGATGCCCAGGCGCAAGCACCGGCGATCGACACCGAGACCCGCCAGAAATTGCGCAAGCAGTTGCGTGAAGGTGCGCTGGATGACCGTGAGATCGAGCTCGATTTCGCCATGAATGTCGGCGTCGAAATCATGTCGCCACCGGGCATGGAGGAGATGGGCCAGCAGTTGCGGCAGATGTTCCAGAACATTGGCGGCGCCAAGACGCAGCAGCGCAAGCTGGCGATCAAGCTGGCGCGGCCGATGCTGATCGACGAAGAGGCCGGCAAGCTGCTCAATGACGACGATATCCGCGCACAGGCGATGGAGGCGGCTGAGCAGAACGGCATCGTGTTCATCGACGAGATCGACAAGGTGGCGCAGCGCTCCGACTGGGGCGGCGCCGGCGTCAGCCGCGAGGGCGTGCAGCGTGACCTGTTGCCGCTGGTCGAGGGTTCCACCGTTTCCACCAAGTACGGTCCAATCAAGACCGACCACATGCTGTTCATCGCATCCGGCGCGTTCTCGCTGGCCAAGCCGTCCGACCTGATCCCCGAGCTGCAGGGCCGCCTGCCGATCCGGGTGGAGCTGTCGGCGCTCAGCGTGGACGACTTCAAGCGCATCCTGCGCGAACCGAACAACGCGTTGACCAAGCAATACACGGCCTTGCTTGCCACCGAAGGTGTGGGCCTGGAATTCGTCGACAGCGGCATCGACCGGCTGGCCGAAGTGGCGTTTCAGGTCAACGAGCGCACCGAGAACATCGGCGCGCGCCGGCTGCACACCGTGATGGAGCGGTTGCTGGAGAGAATTTCTTACGAAGCGGCGGACAAGTCCGGCGAAAGCTACAAGATCGACGCCGAACATGTGGATAAAACCCTAGGCAGCCTCGTGCAGAACGAGGATCTCAGCCGCTACATCCTCTAGCCTCCATGAAGCCCTTTCATGCAGCGGGGAGCCTCTATACAGGCTCTAAACAAGTCGGTCAGGTCAATCTGTTAAAATAGGTCCCGTGAGCAATATCATTGAACTGAAAACGACCGGCCTGCGCGCCCAGCTGCGCGAAGCGCAGGAGACCCAGACACTGGTGCGCCTGTGGCGCGAGGAGCTCGAGCACGGCAGCTTCTGTGGCTACGTGGGTGGCGTCGGGCGCGAATTCTTCCTGCTGTGGGTAGTCGGCGACGGCATCACCTACGACGGCATGTATGTGATGCGTCATCGCGACATCTCCGAGCTCGAAGCGCCGGACAAGCACCGTGCTTTCTTCGAGAAAGCGCTGGCGCTGAAGCACATCCTGCCGCGCCCGCCACGTGGATTTCCGCTGGACAACATTCGCGAAGTCATCCAGGCCGCTGGCGCCCAGGCGCCAGTGATCGGCGTGCACGTGGACAGCGAGGACGAAGCCGAGGTCTGTTATATCGGCCGCCTCGCCAGCGTCGAGGAAGACGGTTTCTACATGCAGGAACTCAGTCCCGATGCGGAATGGATGCGCGAGGCGTCGTTCTTCAGCTGGGACGAGGTATCCACGGTCAGCATCGAAGACAGCTACGCGCAATCACTGCTGGCAGTGGCCGGCGCCGCACCGCCGCTTGAGCAGGGCGGCTCCGGGGTAAGTCGCGCTTAGATATCCGTTCGATATCTTCCATAGCGCGCCTGGAGCGGCTTGCGTGAAGAGGTCGATGCGTTGCTTGGGTAGGAGTGCACCCCCGGATCGAGTCCGAGGGTTTGCTACTGGCATTTCGGGATGGACGCCATACGCGACCTGCTTATGGCCGCGTCATTTTTTCAACGCGCCCTGTCCGAACAGAAGCTTGCGCGCCTCTTCATCCTGCGTGATGTCGACCTGGTCCTTGATCGTTTCGCCCATGGCGTAGGCGCGCCGCGTCGCGTCGCGCTGAGCGATGTGTTCGAACCACCGCTGTAGATTCGGAAAATCCTCGAGCTGCATGCTCTGCGCCTCGTACGGCACGATCCACGGATACGCCGCCATGTCGGCGATGGTGTAGCGCTTGCCCTCGATGAACGCACGTCCTTCCAGGCGCTGCTCGAGCACGCCGTACAGACGGCGCGTCTCGTTGACGTAGCGGTCGATCGCGTACGGGATCTTTTCCGGCGCATAGCGATTGAAATGATGGTTCTGGCCCAGCATCGGACCAAGCCCGCCGACCTGCCAGAACAGCCACTCCAAGACCACGTAGCGCTCGCGCGTCGAAGCAGGCATGAACTTGCCGGTCTTCTCTGCCAGGTACTGCAGGATCGCGCCCGACTCGAAAATGCTCAGCGGCTCGCCGCCACCCAGCGGATCGTTGTCGACGATGGCCGGCATCTTGTTGTTCGGCGAAATCTTCAGATACTCCGGCTTGAACTGGTCGCCCCTGCCGATGTTCACCGGTTTGATCTCGTAGGGCAGACCGGCTTCCTCGAGAAACATGGTGATCTTGTGACCGTTGGGGGTGGGCCAGTAGTGCAGATCGATCATCACTATCTCCTGAGTGGGCGACGACGCTGAAAATGGGCGGCGACGTAGAAGGGGATCGGGTGCCGCGACACCTGTTTCAAGTGTCGACTAATGTGTTTGCGCCTGAAGCTGCCTCATGGCACCTCGAATGGGCCCTGTTCCCCAGCTCGTCATTCCTGCGAAGGCAGGAACCCAGTGCCCTTGCTCCTCAAGAACTTGAAGCCGCTGGTTTCCTGCCTTCGCAGGAATGACGAGCCGACGCAGGAATGACGAGGAGAGGGCGATTTTGCGAAGGGGCCGGAGGCCGGCGTCAACGCTCAAGCCGGATCCCGCGTTCTGGATCCTGTTGTCCACTCAACCTTGGAGTATCGCGATGAAACTTGCTTTTCGCCTTGCCTTGCTCGGCTTCACCCTGGCTGTCGCCGGCACTGGCGTCGCGGTTGCGCAGCCGTTCCAGGACGCTGCAGCATCCGCTGACTCAACCTCGATGAAACCGTCGCACCAGCCACCCGATCCTCAGCATCAGACGGAGCGGCTCAGCCGCAAGCTCCAGTTGACGCCGGCGCAGGCCGCCAAGATCGAGCCAATTCTGGCAAGTCGACAGCAGCAGATGCAGCAGCTGCGTGCGGATACCAGCATGGCTCCGAGCGATCGCCGCGCGAAGATGCGCTCGATCATGCAGGACAGCAACACCCAGCTGCAGTCCATTCTCTCCGACAGCCAGAAGCAGCAATACCAGCAGATGATGCAGCAGGCCATGCAGCATCGTCAGGACAAGCAGGGTTCGTCCAACGACTCATCCGGCGGTCAGTAAAACGATTTTCGCGGATGCGATCGCCGAAGGGCCGGCAGCCGCCGGCCCTTCGCACTACGGCATGACGCCATCGCTTATGCTCGTCGCCGTTCTTCGATTCGTCGGCTTGGGATGTCATGACTCGTATCGTCGTCGTCGGCAGCATCAACATGGACCTGGTCACGCAGGCGCCGCGCTTTGTCGGCCCCGGCGAGACCATCCTGGGTGAACGCTTCCTCACGGTGCCGGGCGGCAAGGGCGCCAACCAGGCGGTAGCCGCAGCGCGGCTGGGTGCCGAAGTGGTACTCGTCGGCGCGACTGGCGATGACGCGTTCGGCAAACAACTGCGGCAGGGACTGGCCGCCGAACGCATCGACCTCACCCACGTTGCCCTGCTCGATGACTGCGCCAGCGGCACCGCCTCGATCACCATCGCTGATGGCGAGAACCAGATCATCGTGGTGCCTGCGGCGAACGCACAGATCACCCCGGCGCATGTGGAACGTGCGCGCGAGCTGATCGCCCGCGCCGACAGCGTGCTGGTGCAGATGGAGATTCCACTGGAGACGGTCGAGGCGACACTGCGACTCGGCCATCGCCTCGGCGTGCCAGTCATCCTCAACCCGGCACCGGCGCAAAAGCTTCCACTGGAGTGGCTCAAGCTTGCCCGCTACGTCACGCCAAACCAGCACGAGCTGGCGATCTTGCTAGGTGATTCGGCCGGAGCCGAAGCAAACGCGGATTTCCGTATGCTGATGGAACGCGCGCCATGCCCCGTCGTACTCACCCGCGGCGCTGAGGGTGCGTGGTATCGCGAACAAGGCGATCCAATCCATCAATCTGGCTTCCACGTCGATGTGGTCGACAGCACCGGCGCCGGCGACACCTTCAACGCGGCGCTCGCGGTGTTTTTGCACGAAGGCCTGCCCACCGCCGTGCGCAAGGCCTGCGCCGCTGCAGCGTTGTCGGTAGCCAAGCTCGGCGCACAGGGCGGCATGCCACAGTTGAGTGAGGTGGAAGCATTGCTCGCGCGACAAGGCAGTTGATCCGCTTCGGCACGGTGAATGGCCCGATACACGACGTGGGATCAGATTTCAGCGACGATCCTGAAGCTCGTTTTCAAGTCGCTTATCCGAGACCGCACGATCAGTCGGTCGTGCTGCTATCGCGGCATTGACAGATAAGCACGCACGACCACGGGCAACGGTGCCAGCTTGTTGTGCTTGAACTGAATGTCATTGATCTGATTCAACACCCAGATGTAATCGTTGAAGCCCGCTCCATCCTGGATCGGATCGGCCAGCAGATGAAAGGCTGGCCAGAAATCCCGGTCATCCAAATTCGCATTGATCACGCCGGGCATTGCCTCGTCGAGCGCGTCGAGCATGTGTCGAAGCTTCCCGCGGGTTTTCATCATCACACGCTCCTGCTGGCGAAACGAATTACCAAACACTGCGCGAACCTGCGTCAAGGTGACATCACGAAGCCATCGAGGCGCCTGCCGGATCGCATTCCCGATCTGCCGACCTGCCGCGCGCACGGGTGTTCTACGGCATGAGTGGATCGCCTCAGCGTGGAAAACCATGTCGCCGAAACGGCGGTGATAACGGCCGCTTCGTGAGGACTTCCCGGCAGATCGTCGCCATTCCTTCACAAGTTATTGATTTATAGCATCATTTCGCAATCCCCTCACACCCGGAGTGTGACGGGGTAGGCAATGTGGGTGTGATTTTAAGCACAGCCTGAACCCTGATACGGCGCGAATTCGCGGGCCGCAAACTCCACAGGGAGGCATACCGACATGAGGATTTCCTCCTTTGTCATCAACGCCAGCTGCCTGAGCACCATGGCGCTCTACTCGGCATCCGCTTTGGCGGGAAGTGGGGAAATCGTATTCTCCGGCTCCATTGTCGAGCCCACCTGCAGCTTTGCCAGCGCGCAAAGCACCACCGCCGCGATCACCGCATCACGCATCGACACGTTGCGCTCGACCTGCGGCAAGCCAGGTATTGCCACTGCCGCCGCACCGCAGACCTATGTGACGACCGTAAAGCGTCTGTCGAACGCAGAATCCGATCGGGTACTGAAGTACTTCGACACCTACGTCAAGGCGAGTCGGCCCGATGCTGCCGACCCGACCTTGCTGACACAGACCTATGACTGACGCGCTCTGGCGTGACGGCGATGGCTCGGGCTCCCACAGGTGAAAAACGTGGGGTTTTCGCGCGGACAGGTATCCGCAGGCTTCACGCCAGCCATGCTAAATCTGCTGGATCATTGTTCAGATGATCGTGGCGCCATGAATAAATTATTTTCCATGCGCACGGACTCATTCAGCGATAGAGCGCAAATGGAGTGGCTGGGTCGTTTGATAGACGCGACCACACCGGTGGAGGTGGGCGCCGTTATCGTGGAATTGGTCCAGGCACAGCCTGGCTGTACAAAGGCGATGGTAGTTTGGATAACCGCCGACGGCGGCTATACCAACGCTATTCCGTCCATGGCACCCAGTCCGTTCCAGCTGGCGCAGGCACAGGCTACCCTGCAGGCGGTCACTGGTGTGCAGCCGTCGCCCGTGGGTCAGCAGCGGGCACTTTGCCTCTTGCAGAAAGAGCGGGTGGTATTGCTGCTGACACTGTCGGCTGGCGCCTCCGCACAAGCACTCTTCGTCAATATCCGGCCGTGCCTGCAATTGGCCACACGTCATCTGCGTCATGCGACGAAACTGGTCAATCTGCACGATTCGCACAATCAGCTGGAGCATTCGGAGAACTTGCAGAGCGCGCTCTTTGCAATCTCCGATCTGGCAGGATCCGAACTGGAGATGTCGGAAATGCTGCGCGGCATCCACCGGATTGTCTGCACGCTGATGTACGGCGAAAACTTTTTTATCGTGCGGTTCGATCCCGAACGCGCCACGTTGCGCTTCCTGTACTTCGCCGACATCGTGGACAAACAAGCTCCAGACGTCACGAAAGAGGAGCCGCTGGAAAACTGGCGCCACACGTTGACCTGGTATCTGCTGACCCGCGGCAAACCGCTGATGGGTAGCACCGAGCAGTTGCTCGAACAGGTGGCTGGACCGCTGGTCCCGTATGGCCCCGACAGCGATGACTGGCTCGGGGTGCCGATGCTGCGCAACGGCCAGGTACTTGGGGCCCTGGTGGTGCAGAGCTATCACGGAGGGATCGTGTACTCGGGTGAAGACCGTGCGCTGCTTGAATTCGTCGGCAGCCATATCCTCACCGCGCTGGAGCGCAAGGAAAGCAAAGAGCGACTGGAGGACCGCGTGCGTCGGCGCACGCGAGAACTGGCCACGGCCAATCGTGGCCTGCAACAGAATGTTCTCGAACTCCAGCGTACCGAGCGGGTGCAGGCTGCGCTATTCCAGCTGGCCCAATTGGCAACTGCCGATAACGACGAAAGTGAGTTCTACACACAGGTACATGCGTTGGTCGGTGCGTTGCTCAACGCGGAGAATTTCTTCATTGCCCTGCTTTCAGTCGATCGACAAACCCTCGAGTTTCCTTATTTCGTGGATTGCAACGAGCGGTATATGGAGCGGCGAGTGCTGGGGCGTGGCCTCACCGAGTATGTGTTGCGACGCGGCCAATCATTGAGGGTTGCCCGCGAAGACATCCTGGAACTGGATCGGCAGGGAGAAATCGCACTCGAAGTCGCCGGTCTGCCCGCGTTGTGCTGGCTTGGCGTGCCGCTGATGGTTGGCGACAAAGTGATCGGCCTGGTGGCAGTGCAGAGTTATACCGAGGCCATCGTTTACAGCCTGGCAGATCAGGAGCTGCTGAGCTTCGCTGCGCTACAGATCGCCAACAGTATTTATCGACGTTCCACCTCCTCCTCACTGCAGCATGCCAACCTGCGATTGGAGCAGCGTGTAGAAGAACGCACCCTCGAACTGCGCCAGCAAATTGTGCATCGCGAACGTATCCAGTTGCAGCTCAAGCATCAGGTGATGCATGACCCGTTGACCGGGCTGCCGAACCGCGGCTTTCTGCGCGACCGCATTGATCGTGTGCTGGCCCAGATACACCGCGAGCCTGACCGGCGTTGTGCTTTGCTGTATCTGGATATCGACCGCTTCAAGCTGATCAACGACAGCCTTGGGCACCTTGCCGGTGACGCCTTCCTCAAGGCGATTGCCACCCGGCTGCAGCAGTGCGTGCGCGAGCCAGACGTGGTCGCACGCCTGGCCGGCGACGAGTTCGCGATTTTGCTTGAGGATGTTGATGCCCCCACCGCTGCAACGAATGTAGCCCAACGGGTGCTGCAGACCCTGGGTCTGCCGCTGCATATTTCCGGCAAGGAGCTGGCGCCATCCGTCAGCGTGGGCATAGCTTGCGGGGATGTCCATTATCTCGATGCCGACGAACTGCTGCGCGACGCCGATCTCGCGCTGTACCAGGCCAAGCAATTGGGCCGCAAACGCTATGTCGTGTTCGACGAGACTTTGGCCAAGGGCATCGTCGACGTACTGACCATGGAGGGCGAGTTGCGACTCGCATTGCAACTCGATCAGTTTCAGCCCTTTTTCCAGCCGATCTGTCGACTCGATGGTGGCGCCGTGGTGGGCTACGAGGCGCTGATTCGCTGGAACCATCCACGGCGCGGCTTGCTCGAGCCATCCTATTTTCTCAAGATCGCCGAGGATAGCGGGCTGATCGAAGCGATCGACTGGCGCATGTTTGAAATTTGCTGCGGCTTGCTTGTGCAGCATGGTCTGGGCGACACGTTCATGACCTTCAACGTCTCGGCGCTGCATTTGCGCCATGCGGATTTTGATACGCGCCTGATCCGCATGCTTGAATCCACTGGGCTTCCGCCATCGCGGCTGATTGTCGAAGTTACCGAAGGTGCTCTGCTGGACAATCCCGAGCTGGTGCGGGCTACTCTTGAGCGATTGCGTATGGTCGGCGTGGGGGCCGCGCTCGATGACTTCGGTACCGGGTACTCCTCACTCAACTACCTGCATTCGCTGCCATTGCGCATGCTGAAGATCGATCAATCCTTTGTGCAAGAGCTGGACAAGCTGGTCAATACCAACAGCACCACGGTGGTGGCGGCGATTCTCGCGCTGGCGCGCGCCCTGAACATCCAGGTGATTGCCGAAGGCATCGAAACCGTGGCCCAGCGCGATGCCCTGCTGGCGATGGGCTGCGAGATGGCGCAGGGCTATCTGCTGGGCCGCCCGGCACCGATCGAACATTGGCTCGCACCCCATTCTCCGGGTGCCAGGTGCGATGGGTGATCCGGCCCGTGTGCGATCGGTCACGCGCCGTACGAATGCTCGCATGCGACAAGCCGGAGGCTGCGCAGACGGTGGACGCCAGCGATGCTTACTCAACGACAGCGACAGGGATGACCATTGTTGCGGCTCGCTGTCACAGGCATGGATCTGCTCCAACGGTGAAGAACTATGGACATTGAACCATTGGGTCCGCGGCCTCCCGCGGTCGTCAGCACCGGACATCCCCGCGAGCGCTGGTCATCACGTGCACAACGACTGATCAGCGAAATCCTCAGCTTGTGCGACAGCTGGCTGCGTGAGCCCCTGCGCTTGTGCCTCGGCGATTTTGATGTACGCCTGCATGACAAGGCCGAACATACGCGCAGCCACCTCAGTCAGCAGCGCTACCTCACAACGCGACAGTCCCTGCTGCAGGGGCGCACGATGTTCGATCAGCACTTTATCAGCAGTCTCCACCTGGGTTTCGATGAACTCGGTATCAGCCAGAAACCGGCAGCCACAACCTTTCCGCTGTCATTGAGCCTGCTCGATTCCACTGATCATGAACTGGTCGTCGCGCTGGACCAGCTGGTGGCGCGCAGCGAAGCTCGCGGCGGGCAGGTACTGATCGAGCTGGGCTACCGACTGGGCGTACTCGTCGGCGCGCCACCGCTCGAAGGTGCCGCGATGCCGCTGGGCCCGCAGGCCATGACCACGGCATTTCGCGACGCCAGCGCGGCGCTGGGCCTGCCTGGCAATCACGAGCTGCTGCTGGTGCAGAGCCTCGAAGGGTCATTGATGCAAAGGCTCGGCCCGCTGTATGAGCTGGTCAATGCACACCTGTTGGCCGATGGCATCTTGCCCCGGTTGCGCGCGTTTTCGTTACCTCGTGAAGCCCCGCGTCGCGCCCGAGCGGCCACTCCAAAAAGTACTTCGGACGACCCCAAGCCGCCGCTTGCGCAGACAACCCCCAAGCAGCCACCCGCTGTCGGTCTGCGCGAACTGTTGGCCAGCCAGCGCGCCGACCGCGTCAATCTTCCCGCGACTACCGAAGAGTTGCAGCACGCGCTGCGCGCGCTGCAGAAGCCACACAGTCCCATCAGCTATCACGCGAGCCGCGAACTGTTTAGTTCACGACGCCTGCGTGAAGAACTGATCATCCAGCTCAACGCCCACCACCCGTCCGGTGCCGCCCGCATACACCTCAGTCCCGAGCAGGACGATACGGTGGAACTGATCGCCCGTCTGTTCGAGCAGATTGGTCGCCGGCTGCCGGAAGAGGGTGATGCGAAAGCGCTGCTGAGTGGCCTTCAACTGCCGTTGCTGCACGAGGCGATATCCGACCAGCAATTCTTCGAGCGCCCTGACCATCCTGCTCGCCAGCTGCTCGACAGGATGACCCAGGCCATGCACGACTGGCTCGACGACAACGTCGGCAGTGAAGTCGCGCATGATCTTCGTCCCGGGTTTGAAAAGGTGGTTGAGCGCGCCAACCACGGTGCCCAGCGGACCAGTCTTTATACGGCGCTGCTTGCTGACGTCGAACAATGCATTGCTCAGTGGCAGAGCAACGCCAAAATGACAGAACGCCGCCATGTGGAAGCCATGCAGGACCGTGACCGGCTGGAGCAGGCACGTCATCGCGTAGCCAAACTGCTGGAAGACCGGCTCACCCAGACGCCGCAGAGTCACCGGCTGCGCGAGTTGCTCGATCACACCTGGTCCGATGTGCTGGCGCTGACCCTGTTGCGCCAGGGCGAGGATAGCGAGGCGTTTGCCACGCGGCTGGTGATCACGGATCAGTTGCTGAGTCGTCTGCCCATTGGCGACCCCCAACGGCTGGGACAGAAACTGCAAAGCAGCTTGCAGCAGATCGGCATGCCTGATGACGAGGCGGCGCATATCGCACAAGAACTGATCCGCACCGGGGTCAACCCCGTCGGCACCGACTACCTGGAACAGCCGCAGCGCTCTGGCGATCGGGTCACCAGGTCACACGGGGCCAGTGACGCCGGAACGGAACTCGGACCTCAAGAACAACGAACCCTTCAGCGCCTTCAAGAACTGCCCAGCGACAGCTGGTTCGAATTTGTGGACGCTGTCAGTGGCCGGGTCAGCCAGCGCAAGCTTGCGTGGTATTCGCCACTCTCCGGGCGCAGCCTGTTTGTTACTCGCCGCGGTCAGCGTGCCGACGAAATGAGCCTGCACCAGCTAACCGGAGAGATCACCTGCGGCCGTGTGCGCGAGATACCAGCGACGTCAGACAGTCTGCTTGACCGCGCTTGGCAGGCACTTACCGACGGCCTACGTCAGAGTCCACTTATTCATCCGTAAACGGATGCGGATGCCGACGCCGTGTTCACGCGCCAATGCGCATCGGACGATGCGTTGGCGATGTCCGGAGCCCGGACATGACCAATCTCTGTGATGCCGGTCACAGTAATGATGATCGCGGTGGCTGTTCGGCCTGTTTGGAACAGTCATTGCGTGTCTTACGTTTGAAGCGAATCGCCCAGCGGATGGTGTGTCCCTGGTTCGGTTTTCTCGACGAGCCGGTCTGACGTTTAAGGACATTCGCTGGCTGTATCCATTCACCTCATGCTATCGCGGGACGGTCCATGCGCCGCTTGCTTCCATCCATGCCGCTCGGTGTTCTCTTGAAGGCTATCGGGATCGCCATCCTGATATTCGCTTCTTGCGTCTATTCGATGGCCTTGGCGCGCTCAACCGGTAGCGCAACCTCACTATGGATCGCCAACGGCTTCCTTGTGGGTGGACTACTCCGTTTGCAGACACGCTACTGGTGGATGTATTTGCTTTTTGGTTTGGCGGGAAATATGGGAGCCCGGCTGCTACTTCATGATCCACTACTCGTAGCGCTGGGCCTGGCGATGGCCAATAGCCTCGAGGTCCTGATCATCAGCGGCGCGATCCGTCAGCGGTTTCCCGAAATTGTCAGCGATACACCGTATGTGGGACTGGGCCGCGTAGCCATAACAAGCACGCTTATCGCGTGCGCGGTGTCGGCTTTGTTCGCCGGACTCATAGCGCACATCGCTCAAGGGGCTCCGCTGTTCACGTATATCAACGGTTGGTACCGTGCTCACGTGATTGGCATGGTGATCGTGGCAACGATCACAGTTGTTGCTCTCACCAATAAGTGGAAACTTCTCGGAACACCTGGCAAGCGCTGGCCGTTTGTACGCGATATGGCTTTGATGACGGGGACAACCGTCGCTGTGTTCGCGCAGTCGCGATATCCCTTGCTGTTCCTGGTCTACCCGCCGCTGCTGCTGGTGGTGCTCCGGCACCGCTTTGCAGGTTTGGTGTTGGGCATTGCGGTGATTGCCACGGTCACCACCATCGCGACGGCCTTTGGGACGGGGCCTTTTGAACTCGTTGTTGCCGGCTCGCGAACCGAACATGCGCTGCTGGCTCAGCTTTTCATCGCTGCGGCCTGTCTGGTCTCCGTACCGCTGGCGTTGATTCTTGCCGAGCGCCGGCAATTGGCCATACGCGTTCGTGAGAGTGAACTGCGATACCGGATCCTGGCCGACTATGCGGGCGATCTGGTGATGCGCATCCGGCCCGACGGTCAACGATCCTACGTATCACCTTCCATCAAAGACCGGCTCGGCTGGGAAGTCGAAGAGTTCATGCAGCCACGTCCCGATCTCATTCACCCCGATGACCGCGAACGCGTGGCCAAAGCCGTCGCTGACCTTCATGAAAAAGGTGGCTCAACGATCACCACCTATCGTATACGTCACAAGGATGGACATTACGTCTGGTTTGAAGCGCTGGCCCGGCTGGTTCCGAGTCCCGAAGTAGACGATGTCACGGAGATCATCTATTCCGCGCGGGACGTCACTCAGCGAGTGCTTACGGAACAAGCCCTGGCTGACAGCGAGCGGCGGCTCCGCACGATCACGGACAATGTCCCGGCGGTCATCGCCCATGTGGATGCCACCGAACACTACACGTTCGTCAACGCCTACGTTCACCACGTTTCAGGTCAAGACTCAGCTCAGATGATCGGAAAGACCATGCGCGAGGTCCGCGGCGAGCTTGTCTACAATGGCTTGCAGGGACACATCGCAACGGCCCTGGCGGGCAAGCCGGTCACGTTCGAGTACGAGGCCGACTACCGCGGGAAGCACACTTATTTCCAGACGAACTTCGTGCCGGATCACGACCAGGAAGGACATATACGTGGTCTCTATGCGTTGACCACGGATATCACGCACATCAAGGAAGTGGAGCAGGAACTGATCAAGCTGGCGCGCTTCGATACGTTGACTGGCCTCGCCAACCGGCGCTACTTCGATGAACGCATAGCGGCCGTGATGTTGCGCAAATATCGTCAGCGATCACCGATTCTTCTGATGATGATCGATGTAGACCATTTCAAGCGCGTCAACGATTCATGGGGCCACGGCGTTGGCGACGAAGTGCTCAAGGAGATCGGTCAACGCATTCAGTCCTGCCTTCGCAAGAGTGACCTGGTGGCGCGTATCGGTGGCGATGAATTCGTCGTCCTGGTTCAGGACGTTGAATCGCCGTCCGTTGGCGAAGGACTGGCTCGTAAGGTCTGGACGGCAATGCAGCCGGAAATCATCGTCGGAGCCATTCGCCTGCAGATGACTTTGAGCATCGGCATGGCGTTTTGCCAGAGCATCGCGTCGCCCGATCACGTCATGCAGCTTGCCGATGCCGAGCTATACAAAGCCAAGGCCGATGGACGCAATACTTTCCACATGGCGGCACACGAACAATAGACCTCGTGCTGCGGCCCTTCTCGTCGTTTAGACCCTACATGACTGACACAACTGCTTTCGATCCTTTTGCATTTCTTGGCGGTGGCTCCAGGACCGCTGAACTGATTCGAGCCTTCGACTGGAAGAACACCTCGTTGGGCGAGCTGAGTCAGTGGCCCGCGTGTCTGCGGGCTGCTACGTCACTGATCCTGCGTTCCGACGTGCCGATGACCCTCCAATGGGGGGAGCAGGGTTGGATGCTCTACAACGATGCCTACTGCGAAATCGCCGGCAGTCGTCATCCTGGTTTGCTTGGCCGGACCATTCGCGAAAGTTGGTCGGAGTTGGCGGACTTCAGAGCGCAGGTAGTGAGACGTGTGCTCGATGGAAACACGGTGAATTGCCATGACGAGCACGTGGTGCTGCTGCGCAATGGCGAACCCGAGGATCTCTGGCTCGACATCAACTACAGCCCGGTCGTCGATGAAGCGGGGACGCCCGTCGGGGTGCTGGCGATCATCAAGAACACCACTGACCGGTTCAAGACCGAACAGCGCCTTCGCATCGCCCAGGAAGCTGGCGGGGTGGGCACGTTTGAGTGGTATCCCCATACCGGCCGCCTTGAGGTTTCCGATCAATATCGACGAATCTGGGGATTCAGCGCCGACGTCGAGGTCACCGACAGCCTGCTGGCCAGTCTTGCCCACCCTGATGACCGACATGAGGTCGTCGGGCCTCAACGCTATGGTCTAGCCAATCCCATCAATTACGCGGAGTACCGACGTATCGACCCGGTGACCGGTGAAATCCGCTGGATCGCCCGCCGCGGAGAGGTGATCTCCCTGGATGGTGCCAATCCACGTTACGTTGGCATCGTTATGGACATTACCGACCGCAAGAGATCCGAGGAGGCATTGGCTGCGAGCGAGGCCAGATGGCGGCGTGTAACTGAGCGGATGGATGTCAAAGAGATTCGACATCGCAATGTGCGCACTCTCGTGAAGAAGCTCGAGCTCGACGCCAACCGCGGTGGCAAATACGCAGGAGGCCTGGTCATGCTGGCCGAAATGCTCGGCAAGTCGGTTGCCCAGGTGAGCCGCTTCGCCGCTGAAAAGCCCAGTACGCGCATCGGAGATCGAATCGCGCGACAGATCGAAGAGGCTTTTCAGAAAGAGCACGGCTGGATGGACCATGCGCAACGGAGCGCCGACGAGACTGGTGCCAGCAAGTCCGACCGCTCAGCCCCACCCACCTGACTGGCCTCGTGCGAAGCATCGTCACGGCGATGTTCCAATGAATGCGTGGATCGCATCGCGGACCAACACTCACCGGCCCGGTCGATCGCGAGAACCAGTACCAACAACCCGAGCGGGGAAATTCGTCCCTGGAACTGCTCCGACACCGGGCCACCGGCTTTGGCGGCTTGGGGGCGTGTCGTGTGATCGGCCAGCGCGAGTGCACGCTCCAGTTGGTGCGGCTCGTCGCTTGCCTGATCGACGGCCGGCATCGCCTTGCACAAGTGCAAGGCGCCGGGCGACATCGAGACACGCGTGGCCAAGCGCGGCGGATTCATTGAACTCGATGGCCGCCATCGCGTAGTTGAAGATGAAGCGCGTGCTGCTGACCAGATGCCGACGGTGGCAATCGTCGATCGAGCCGGTATCCCTGAAGTGGTGGAAGAAACCACCCGCCGACAACGTGCTCATGCGTGGTCATCCATGAAGGCCAGAACTTCGCACTTGTGCGGGATGGCGGCAAACCAACCCTGCCGCGTCACGATCAGCGCAGCACAAGCGGCGGCGAGTCGCTCAGGGTCACTTTGCGGCGGGCCGGGATGGCGTGGCCTCGCGTTATACCGCATTAGCACGTTCTAAATGTAGTTTATCGACGAAGATGCCTACCTCGCGGCGCAACATGCGTTGCGGCGCCGTGGGTGATAGCGTGTCGACTTGGATCGATCTAAATGTGAGGTTGTGGATGACTGTCCGGCTGCGCCGCTTACCCGTCGATGCCGGCCTGCTCGATCTGAGCCGATCGTGGGCCTGGCAAGGCCCATCGGCGATCCACGAAGAGAGTGCCCTCGGTGTAGGGACCCGGATCAGCGGATCCGGGGTTTGAAGTTGGCCGGTCTGGGTACGGTCGGGCCATGGTGTGGAATTTTGGGCAGAACGTTTTTCTGACCCATTGATGATCATTAATTGGAGGGTGTTTTCTTGAAATTTGGGGTCAAAAAACTTTCATCGGCGGTCCAGCTGGCGCTTTCGCTGGGTGCTGTCTTCGCCGTAGGTGCCTCGAGCACCGCATTCGCACAGGACCAGTCCACCCAGGCCCAGCCGCCGCAGGACACTGCCAGCCCAGCCGCCTCGAAAAAAGCGGCCACCTTGCAGACGGTCGTGGTTACCGGTTCGCATATTCGTCGCGTCGATCTGGAAACGGCCAGCCCGGTCGTCACCATCGATCGCGCCGCGATCCAGGCCAGCGGTAAGCTAACCTTGGGTGACCTGGTGCAGGATCTGCCAGCCGTGACCGGCGGCAACACCAACCCGCAGGTCAACAACGGCGGCGGCGCCGGCGCCTCCAGCATTGGTCTGCGTGGCCTGGGCCCGAACCGCACCCTGATCCTGGTCGACGGTCACCGCATCCTCAACGAAGATCCGAACTCGATTCCGGCTTCGATGATCGATCGCATCGATGTGCTGACCACCGGCGCGTCCTCGGTCTACGGTTCGGACGCGATCGGCGGCGTGGTCAACTTCATTTTGCGCAAGGATTATCAGGGCGCCCAGTTCACCACGAACTTCGGCGAGTCCGGCCATGACGACGGCGAGCAGCAGGGCTACACCTTCACGTTTGGCCAGACGTCCGACAAGGGCAGCATCATGGGCGGCGTGGACTACAACAAGACGGATGGCGTGGAGGCGGGCAGTCGTTCCTTCTCCAAGAACGCCGTGACGTTGTACGGCACCAACGGAACGTATCCGGGCGGCGCCGGCGCACCCAAGGGATACGTGGGTGGTTCCAGTTCGGCGCCAAACGGGCACATCCAGGTGACGGGCACCACCAACCCCGCCTTTGCGGCGGCGTTCCCGAAATCGGCCTGTCCAGGCGGATACCTCGCACACAACCCGGGTGCCGGCACCAACGCTCCCTCGGACTATCATTGCTTCCAGGACAATGGTCCGGCCAGCGACAAGTACAACTACGCCACCGTCAACTTGATCCTGACGCCGCAGGAGCGCACCAATGCGTTCCTCTTGGGCAACTACAACCTGAGCGATCATGTCATCGCTTACCTGGACGCCTACGTCGACAAGACCTCGGCCAACGGTGCGGTGGCGCCGGATCCGTTGAGCACTGCTGGCGGCCTCCAGGTCTCCTCAGCCAACTACTACAACCCGTTCGGTGTCAATTTCCAGAATGGCCAGAGCGCGCTGGGCGTCCGCCTCACCTCACTGGGCCTGCGCGAAGGTTTTAACGGGACAACCACGGCGCAGATCCACACGGGCCTCAAGGGTGACTTCCCGATCGGCAACCAGACCTGGCAATGGGATGTCGGTCTGGACTACGGCCACACCACCCAGACGACAACGATCACCGGCCTGGTGAATCTGGATATCCTGAATGTGGCGGCCGGTCCTTCCTTCCTGAATCCGGCCACAGGTGCGGTCGTTTGCGGCACCCCGGGCAACATCGTCGCTGGCTGCATACCGTTCAACCCGTTCGATATCCACACTGCGCAGTCGATCGCTTCGCTGCAGGCGGCTTCCTCGCCGGGTCTCGAACAAAATGAATCGATCGAGAAGGTCTGGCATGCCGACTTCAATGGCGGTGTGTTCGACCTGCCCGGCGGTACCGTGAATCTCGCGGTCGGTGCGGACTATCGGACGGAGTACGAAGACAACAAGGTCGACGGCCTGGCGCAGATCAATGCGGTCACCGGCACTTGCACCCTGGGCAGCCAGTGCAGCTCCGGCTTGCAGGGCGGCTACAACGTCAAAGAAGCCTATGCCGAAGCGTTCTTCCCGCTCCTGAATGATCTGCCGTTCGTCAAGTCGTTGAACGTCGATATCGGTGATCGTTATTCCAAGTTCAACATGTTCGGCACCACCAACAACCTGAAAGTTGCTGTCGAGTACAAGCCGTTCGACGACCTGCTGCTGCGTGGCACGGTGGCCGAGGTGTTCCGCGCCCCGAACCTCACCGAAGTCTACGGTGCACCGACTTCCTCGGCGTTCCGGATCTCCAGCGATCCCTGCACCGGCTATACCGGCACGCCGGTCAACCCGGCCTGCGTCAACGTCAAGACCGACGGCAGCTTCGTCAACCAGCTGGTGCTTCAGAACCAGCAGGGTGGTGGCGTCTCGTCGGGTTCCGCCTATGCGAACTTCCCGATCAAGCCGGAACAGGGCAAGACCTTCGACTTTGGCGTGGTCTACAGCCCGTCATGGGCACCGGGCCTGTCCTCGACGCTGGACTTCTGGCACCTCTACCTCAACGATGTCATCACCAGCGTCGGTGTGCAAAGCGAGCTCGACCTCTGCTCGTCTGGCGACCTTACCTACTGCCAATTCATCCAGCGCTACGCCAGCGGCCCCAATCAGGGTCAGCTGTCGACACAGACCCTGCAGCCCACCGGCAACCTCGGCACCACCAGCACCGGCGGCGTCGACTTCTCGCTGAACTACAAGTTGCCGGAGTTCTCGTTCGGCAAGATCAGCGTGGGCGTGAACGCGACCTACCTGAAGTACTTCAACGAGCAGACCTCGCCAGGTACGGCCGCCAACGAAACCTACACTGACGCCGGGCATTTCATGCCATTCGGTTCCGCACAGGCCGCGGCCTGCCCGGGCGCTGTCGGCAATTGCCTGTTCCCGCGCTGGAAGGGTCAGGGCTACGTGAACTGGCAGAATGGTAACTGGGACGCTTCGTGGCGCCTGCGCTACATCGGCCGCTTCCAGATGGGCTCGCAGAGTCCGTCACAGGATGTGTTCCCGTTCGGCACCTGCTCTTACGAGGGCCAGCCGAAACCGGGTGGCGGCACGTACCAGTGCACGATCACCGGTGGAGAGCTGAAGTACGGTGCGACCGTCTATAACGACGTCTCGCTGGGCTACAACATCGAACCGTTGAACACGCGCGTCGAGTTCGGCGTCAACAACCTGTTCGACAAGCAGCCACCGCTCTTGTACGCCAACAACACGCTCAATGCGAACACCGATCCGAGCGACTTCGACCTGTTGGGGCGTTACTTCTGGGGCCGGGTCACGGTCAAGTTCTAAGCTTGGCCTGACGTTTTAACCTGGAGGGGCCGCGCAATCAGCTTGCGCGGCCCCTCTTTCGTTTTTCAGGGAGTGCAACGTGCGGCGCGGCTACTCCAGTGGACGCACTCATGCCGCGCACACTTCAGTGCGTGGCATGTTTTGCTAGTGATGGCCGACGTAAAGCACGCTCTGTTCTGTGATTCCGCACTGCTGAAAAATTTCGCGTCCAAACTTTGCCGCGTCGAGGCTTTCCACCTGAAAGCCGCCCGCTTGCAGCCGCGCCAGGAAGTCGTTGCGCTCATACATTCTCACGTGGTCGTCCTGGCCAAAACGCCGCCAGCGCTCGTTGACATCCGTCACGCCCGGATCTTCGTCCGTCTGCTGCACGCCGAGTAAAATCGGCACCATGAGAATGGCCGCCCCGTTGGGTGCCAGGACACGATTCAGTTCGCGGATCGCCTTGGCGTCATCGGGGACATGCTCCAATACATGCGAGCACACAATCAGGTCAAAACTGCCCGAGGGATAGCCGTTCATATCGGTGATATCGACCTTGTCGTCCGCCAAAGGCGACATCAAGTCGGCCGAGCGATATTGCACACCCGGCAAGCCCCTCAGAAACCGAGAGAGCATGGGCGATGGCGCGATATCCAGTAGCCGCAGCGCAAGCCCTTGACGCTGCTGCACATACGCGCTCAGGAACAGAGCATAAAGACGGTCGCGGTCAGATGCCTGGCAAGCGGGGCAGGCATATTGCCCAAGATTGAGAGTTTCGAATTGATCCAACGAATACGGCACACGCAGCCGATGAAATATCTCAAAGAAATTGTTCGGCAGCGGAAGGAAATTGGGGAAATTATTGGAACAGACGGGACAGA
>Ga0302316_10001244_pt1 | contig 20490 bp, 20 predicted proteins | sample III_Palsa_N3_2_FD_200456 | JGI IMG/M metagenome (GOLD analysis project Ga0302316, IMG submission 200456) | Peat permafrost microbial communities from Stordalen Mire near Abisko, Sweden - III_Palsa_N3_2 | ecosystem: Environmental > Terrestrial > Soil > Palsa > Peat permafrost | place: Sweden...
AGCCACGCCGGGGAAATCCCTCTGGTCGATACGAGCCAGAGTGTAGATGACGACAGGTCGCGAAGCGCAACTGGCCTTCGCCGGCGTCGTCCAAAGCGCTGATTTTGCCGGATTCCCATACCCCCGTACTTCTCCTGGTACGCCCTAAAACCGGCTCGCTTTCCTGCCGGGTCCCACCGCCCGGCCTTACCCACTCCCGCTTTCAGCGCACCCGCCTTTCATTGTTTGCGATTCGCGAATGACGTATTCGGCGGTTGTGCCGAGAAGGGCTCGACGAAGCGGCAGATCTCGCTTGCAAGAATCCCTATGCGAATCCACGCTCCATCGAACGCGACGCGATTCGTGCGCTGCTGCAGCGCGCGTGGCAAGGTGCGGCGCCGGCCTGAGCACGAAGACCAATTCATAGAGGAAGACATGCGACGTTTCTTCGCCGTATTTGCCACCGATAAACCTGGCATGCGCGACGTGTGCGAACACGTGCGCCCGAATCATCGAAGCTGGCTGCGCAGCGCCGCACACGGCGTGCTCGTGCGCCTCGTCTGTCCGACGCTCGCGCCGCAATGCGACCCGATGAACGGCACGTTGCTGGTTGTCGAAGCGGAAGGCATCGACGATGTGATGGCGTTCGTGAGCAACGATCCGTACATGCAGGCGGGATTGTTCGATCGCGTTGACGTGCGCCGTGGGACTGGAGCCTCGGCAATCCCGAGCGCAGAGTGTAGGCGATGGACGGGACGCGGCTCTGTCTTTTCGCTGACGTGCCGGATGGCGGCGCGCGGGTTGTGGAGGGAGCAGATGAACGCGTGCCAATTGTGATTGTCCGGCGTGGCGAGCAGGTCTGGGCCTACGCCAACCGTTGCCCGCATTTTTCGGTGCCGCTCGATTTCGATCCCGGGTGAAGTCTTGTGCTATCGAGGGCAGGTGCTGATGTGCGCGCACCACAGCGCCCTGTTTCGCTTCGAGGACGGACATTGCATCGAAGGTCCCTGCGCAGGGGCGAATCTGGATGCGATCCAGGTGGCCGTCGATAACGGTGTGTGGATCGTTACGAAGCAGTGACGCTGACGCGCGGATCCTCTCGGCGCTAGTCAGCGGCCAGTTCCCACAGTGTATTTCGCGGGCGCGACGCAATATGCTACGTTGCGTAATGCAGACGCGCGGACCGCGGCCGACGCCGCCGTTCGAAATACCAGGGGGAAAATCTATGACCGATCCGGCCCACGAGCCGTCCGACTTTCGCCGGCAGCGCATAGCAGGCATTGCTGGCATCGCGGCTGCCTCGCTTCTTGCCTTGGTGCTTTGGCTCGGTGTCGATTATTTGATGTCGCCGTTGCCGGGCATGGATAGTCTCGGCGCCCGGATGCTGCTGACACTTAAATGCTGCTGCGTAGCCGTGCTGTTCTGCCTGGTGACGGGTGTCGAAGCAGTGGCGCACGAGCGATTGACCTCACCCGCGTTCGACCCGCTGGCGGGCTTCGAGACCCGCAGGTTGCGCGTCAATCAAAGGTACCTGCAGAACACGGTAGAGCAGATCATTGTGTTTGTGGCGTCGATTTTCGGCCTGGCTGCTTACTCCGCCGACGGATCGGCGATGCGCGCGGTGGTAGCGACAACCGTGGTCTGGATCGTCGCGCGAGCCTCGTTCTGGGTCGGCTATCATCGCAGCGCGGCGCTGCGAGGGCTCGGTGCGCCTGGCATGGCGATCAGCGTGATCGTGCTGCTTTATGTCGCGAGCCGGTTTGGACGTGAAATCGCAGGGACGGTGGGGGCGATTGTGCCGATGGTTGTATTTTTCGCCATCGAGGCGGTGTTGTTTTGGGGGACGCGGGCGGTCGAAGGTGGTTGATTCGATAGATTCGGGGGCGGCCGACTCAATTCGACCCACTGCGGCCGGTCGACCCAGCGCGACACATGGGGCAGCTTTCAAGGTACGACGAACGTTCGTTTAGTCACATTGGAAGACGGGAGCTCGGCCTGAGCCGCCGTTCGCACATCATCACTAATGCGTCCGCTGGGCGCCAACGACCGGACATTCGTCATCGCCCGGCGGCAGCCGAATCCCTACTACGAACAAGCCAGTTATTCACAAGGGAATGGGCAGTGCGATGTCGGTGGCCATCTTCCAGCCAGATTCAGTTCGCACCCATTCCAGGATCATGAGGAACGGCTTCGGCACGGGCATTTGCCCCGCGTACGCCACCGTAATTTTCACCGGAACATAAGTTTGAACGACATCCTTCGAGAGCGCAGTTTCCTTTTCGCTTTCATATTCGGGGGCAATCTGGAAAGGGCCTTTGTAGATGTCCCGGAGGTGTTCGAGCATCGTATCCGCGCCCCAGAAGCCGGCCCATCCCCCTTCGGCCGGCGTCGCGGTTTTCGCGACGAAGACGGCCGTAGACGAATTCCAGACAAACGGTTGGACGGCTTGGATGTCGTGCCGGTTTTCCGCCTCGATCAGGTTGCGGTAGAGCGTCTTGATCGTCTGCTCAGTGCCGGCATCAAGCGGTATCGCTTCGTCGCGCGTCTGGGCGGTAGCCTGAGTGACGCAGGCGGTCAACGCGATACACATTGCGCCCGCGATGGACCGAATGCGTAACCATCTTCGTGGTATCCCCGCAGACTGACGCCTTGCATCGATATGTTTCGGAACCATGATAAGGTATCCTTATGTTTAAAGGTTAAGAATGCATTACGATATGCCGATAGCCGCCTCTATTCAAAGCGCAGATCCCACATCTTCGCCTGGTGTTTCCTGAGACGCTCTTCCATGAATTGAGGAACCACGTTGCGAAATTTGCCGCCGTCCGCGGACACGATCTCGACCATGCGTGCGATCATCTCGGATGGATCGAGACGCCCTTCTGGATTACCGATCAATCCCTTGTACATTTCACGAAGCGCGTCGCTTTTGGTGAAATTGACGTCATCGTCCAGCCAGCGGAATGCGTTTTCCGCCATTGCCTCGTTGAAGCCAGTCAGAAATGCACCTGGATTGATGGTTTGAACCTGAATGCCGAACGGCTGCACTTCCTGCTGCATCGCCTCAGCCATTGCTTCAATGGCATGTTTGGTTGCCGCGTACGCCGAAAAACCCGGCGGGCTGAAGAGACCGCCTACCGACGAAACGAATACGACCTTCGCCCGTTTGCCTGCATGTACCCACCGCTTCACGGCCTGCTGGGTTAGCTGCAACGGCGCGAATACGTTGACTTCGAAATTGTGCCGCACAAGGTGGAGCGGTATTTCCGCAATGGGTCCGCCTTCTCCAATTCCCGCGTTGTTCACGAGTACCTCGAAGTCCCAGCCCAATGCATGAGCGACATCGTAGGTGTCGAGCAGATCAAGCTTTTCGACGCGTACGGTATTGAGGCCCAGCCGTGCGACCTTCTCACGCAGTTGCGTGACCTGTGGCCAGCTCTGCGCTGCGGCGATGACGTTGTGACCAATCTCTCCGAGACCGAGCGCCACACCCTCGCCGAAACCTGATCCCGCGCCGGTAATCAAGATCGTTTTTAGCATGATTTTTCTCCATCGATGAATGGGTGACCTGGCGACGAGAGTTGTTGAAGCCAGGCCCGTTGTCCCGCCTCCGCGATTTCCCGATCCTCGTTCACCTGGCCGCCTGACACCCCGATCGCGCCGCACAACTCACCATGCGCGTTGCGAAGCGGCATGCCACCAGCGAAGGTGACGAGGCCCTCGTTGGTGAATTCAAGGCCGTGTGCAGGAGCGTTCGGTTTGCACACCTCCCAGATCTGCTCGGTGTCGGCTTCGAACAGAACCGAGGTCCGGGCCTTTCTGATTGCGACATCGATGGCGCCGAGCCATGCGCAATCCATCCGTACGAAGCCTTTCAGATGACCCGCGGCGTCGAGCACCGCGATGCACGCAGCCACACCAAGTTTCCCCGCGCCGGATTGGGCGGCCCGAATTACGTGATCTGTTTGATCGGAAGAAATATTCATCGTTCGCTCGAATGGAACTGGTTAGGACACGCCAGGTTGCGCAGCCGGCTTATTTCCTGCCGATGACGTCGGCGATGCCGCCCGGGAACATCGCGTCGGCCGCAGCGAATACGTTGAGCGCTTCGCGCAGCAGGATGATCTTGCCGTTCGCGACCGTGCAGTGTCCGAAGAAGCGCTGGTGAACGACTTTTCCGGAGATGCCTGACTTGTGATCGATCGTGTACTCGCCATAAGCCTGATCGGGCGTGTCGATGTAAATCCGCACGTCAACAAAACGAAAGCCCGGATACATCTGTTCATGCAGAAAATTCAGAAACGAACCGATATTCGTTGGCCCCTGGTAACGTGGTTCCACACCGAGATCGGACAGATACGGCAATTCGAGCGCACCGTGCTCGGCAAAGAGCGCGGCAGACTCCAACGCGTTTCCATCGATGTACGCCTGCAGCAATTCTTTTGCGGTTTTCATGATCAAGCCTCCTCGGCATGTTGGACAGCAGACCTGGATGAGAGCGTCGCGGCATACCTCTACCGCGTTGCGATTCAGGCCGGTTAGCGAAACGAAAACGGTCAATGGGGATGTCGGCGCACTGTCAAATGCCCGCCAGCACCTGATGCACCATATGAACGACGATTGAACCTTCTCCAACCGCCGACGCAACGCGCTTGACGTTCCCCGCACGAGCGTCGCCTACGGCGAAGACGCCGGGCAGACTGGTTTCGAGCATGTAAGGACGTCGCGAGAGCGGCCACGGCTGGGGCGGCGCGGTGTTTTCCAGGTCCCGGCCAGTGAGAACAAAGCCTCTTGGATCCAGTGACACACATCCGGAAAGCCATCCGGTCTTCGGTGAAGCTCCCGTCATCACAAACACGTGGCGCAGTGGCTGCGTCGTCACGTCGCCGGTCGTCTTGTCGATCCAGGTGACTTCCTGCAGATGTTCGTCACCGCTCAAGCCAGCCAGTTCGCAGCAGAAGCGCACTCGAATAAGCGGGTTTTCTTCGATGCGCTGTATCAGATAGCGCGACATGGTGTCCGCCAGACTGTGCGAGCGGATCATCATTTCAACGCCCGCCGTGTTCTGTGCAAGAAACACGGCGGCCTGCCCAGCGGAATTGCCGCCGCCGACGACGATCACATGTTCGTCCTTGCACAATTGCGCTTCCATGAAGGTGGCGTTGTAATAGATGCCGCGGCCGGCGAATCGATCGATGTTGGGTAATGCCGGCTGGTTGTACGAGGCACCCGTGGCGAGCACGATGGCGCGGGTCGGTATTTGCTGGCCGTCGTCGAGCGAGATCCGGTACGGACGCTCAGTGCAGTCCAGACTCGCGACCGTGCGCGCCACCATGATTTGCGCACCGAACTTCTCCGACTGTGCGATTGCGCTTCTCGCCAGTTCATGGCCGGACAGCCCGGTCGGGAATCCAAGGTAGTTTTCGATTCTCGAGCTGGAGCCTGCCTGCCCGCCGGGCGCCGCTCGCTCGATCACGAGCACGTCGAGCCCTTCGGAGGCCGCATAGACCGCAGCGGCCAGTCCCGCGGGTCCAGCGCCGACAATCACGACGTCGCGCACCTGCGAATCGTCGATGTTCTCGTTGAAACCCAACGTCTCGGCCACTTCGCGCTGCGTCGGGTTTCTCAACACCTTGCCGTTATTGCAGATCACGACGGGAATATCGTCGCTGCACACGCCGAAGCGGTCGAGCATCTCCTGAGACATACGATCGGCGTCAAGGTCGACATAGGCGAAAGGATGACCATCGCGAGTCAGAAATTCTCTGAGGGCGAGGGTTGCAGCCGAATAACGTGAGCCCAGAATGAGCACGTTACCGTGGCCGTTGGTGGAGAGCGAAAGACGGCGAGCGAGAAACGCGTTCATGAAGATATCACTCAGTTCCGCGTCCTTGCCGATGAGCGTGCGCAGATCCTCTGCGCTCAGCTCGAGCAGGTTGGATGCTTCGACGGCCTGGCATCGATAGATCGAACGCCTGCCCGCGATCATCAGCAATTCCCCCGAAAACTGACCCGCGAAGTAGGTGGTCACGGTTTGTTCGCTGCCGCCCGCGAGTGAAATGATCCTGATCGCGCCTTCGATCACGATGTACACGGGTGGTGTGTCGTCGTCCGGCTCGTAGAGCACTTCGCCTTGCGCTGCCTGTCGCGTCTTCGTGAAGACGCGCACCCGTTCAAGCTGCGATTCGGTGAGGATTGGCGCGTAAGACATGACAGCCTCCTGTGCAGGGCTCGGAGCCGCTAGGCGAAGAACGTATTCAACATTGGGACGTCGGAGATGTAGGTATTGAGTTGACGGATGCGATTGTCGCGAAGCAGGCAAACGGTCGTCAGATACTCGTCGAGAACGCGGCCGCCGTGCTGCGACGTGTTGTGCAGCATGATCGCGACGTCATCGAGCCCGTAAAGGACGTGCAGGATCTCGAGATTCACGTCGTTCATCGCGAGTCCATGTGCGCGCTTCATGATGCCGGCCACGCCGACCGCTCTACCCGACACTGCGCTCGCGCCTGGCAGCGTCCACGAGACGTCCTCGGTCGTGATCGACTTCAGCAAGTCGGCGTCCTGGGCACGCAGGCTTGCGATGAATGTCTGCGCGATCGATTGCTTTTCCGCTTCAGTCATGGCTTCCTCCATCAGTAGTGTTATCGGGCCGTTCGGCTGAGGCCGTTGCCCGTAGTCCAATGATGGGATGCCGCCGCGAAATACGCGAATAAAACGATATAAATTGGCGCTAACGCTGCGAAGACCGCCAGGCATGAAATTCGATGACGTGGCGAGCGCCTTTCTACGGCACACGGCTGATCGCGGTGTGTATGGCATGCGTTAGCAACGCTTAGCAACGCTTTAGTTGGTGTCTGCGGAATTGCCCACGAGAATAGGTTTCATCGGACGCGGCTTTCCCTCGCGTCGGGCCAGCAGGAGCTAGCAATGCGTGCAATGAGAGCCATGCAATTCGGTGCTGAGAGCCTCTTCGTACTGGACGACATTCCGAAGCCGGAGCCGTCGCCCGATCGGGTTCTTGTCCGCGTCAGCGCAGCGGGCGTGACACCGCTTGATCATACGATCCTGACGGGTCATTTTCCGCAGGCGTCGGCGCCACTGGTGCTCGGCAACGAGGGCGCGGGCGTCGTGGAAGCCGGCGGTGACAGACAGTTCCCGAACGGCTCGCGCGTCGTGTTTACAGGCCCGTACGGCGTGTTCGAAAACGGTTCGTTAAGCGAATGGGTCGCGGTAAAGCGCGACCATCTCTGCGCCATTCCCGACAATGTCGACGATACGGCGGCGGCTGGCCTTCCGGTTGCCTATCTGACCGCCCAGATTGCGTTGAGCGCCGCCGGGTTCACGGCCGGAAAGGTGGTGCTCGCGCCTGCAATTGGCGGATCGGTAGGCAATGCCGTCACGCAATTGGCGAGAGCTCAAGGTGCGAAACACGCGATTTCATCGAGCTCCAGTCACGCCAAGGCGAATCGCGCCCGCGAACTCGGGTTTCAGGAGGTCGTCGACCTGTCGCAGGAAAGCTTGACGGACGGCGTGCGCCGTTTGACAGACGGCTACGGCGTCGACGTCGTGATCGATGCGCTCGGAGGCGAGGTACTGAGTGAGGCACTCGGTCTGCTGGCTCAAGGCGGAAGTCTGACCACACTCGGCTATGCCGCAGGACGAAAGACCACGATCGACGTGACGGATCTGATTTGGAAGGGCGCGGATATCCGCAGCTTTTTGCTGTTCGCCCAACCACCTTCGGTGTGGGCGAACGCATGGAAAAAGATCGCTGCATTGCTTGCGGCCGGCCAGATCAGGCCGATTGTCGCCAGAACATTCCCACTGGAAGAAGCTGCGGAAGCACTGCGGTATCTGGTCGAAGAGCGGCCGCTCGGCCGTGTAGTCGTCACCTTATGAGGTTGTCTTCCACTGCGATGCCCGCCTCGCTGCCGAGCATGCCTGTAAAAGGAGCCCTCCATGATCAAGGTTAGCGTGATGTACCCCAACACCACCGGGGCAAGGTTCGATCATCAGTATTACCGCGACCGCCACATGCCGCTGGTCAAGGAAAAACTCGCGGATCGGTGCCTGTTCTACACGATCGATAAGGGGCTTGCTGGCGGATCGCCTGACGCCCCCGCGCCTTACGTCGCAATGTGTCACGTGTTTTGCGAGTCGGCGAAGGCGTTCCATGATGGGATGGCCCTGCACGGCAAAGCGATATTCGACGACATCTCCCATTTCACCGATCTGGTCCCGCTCGTTCAGGTCAGCGAAGTCGTGGTCGCATAGCGGCGACTACCACCGAATAGCGGCGAGAGCCGTTCACAGCAGCACAACGCGTAGCGGGCAACCCGCGACATCGTCATTCAAGGAGTAAGCCATGAAAGTCCTTTTTGTTATCACCAGTTTCGAAAACGGCGGCTGGTTGTCGGAGATTACCCATCCTTACTGGCATCTGAGCGAACGCGACGTCGAGGTCGACTTCGCCAGTCCACAAGGCGGCAAGGTGACCTGGTCTCCGTACAGCGATCCCTATGGCGAAGGAACGACCGAGCCCCACGACGTCGTAAGCAAGGGTTTCCTTTCTGATCCGCAACTGGTGGAGAGACTGAAAACGACCCTGGTGCTGCGCGATGTCGATCTCGACCAGTACGACGCTGTGCACGTAGCAGGCGGCCAGGGCGCGACCTTCGATCTTTATCCGAACCCGGAGGTAGGGAAGGTTCTGGAGCACTTCTGGATGCGCGAGAAAATCGTTGCCGCGATATGCCACGGAGCGATTGCACTCGGCAACGTTCCCGAACTGATTCGTGGCCGGTCGCTCACCGGCTATCCGGCGGCGCAGGATAGCGAGCTGGAGCGTCTCTTCGGAGCCGGCTTCATCCCGCACTATCCGCAACAGGTGCTCGAAGAAGCTGGAGCACGCTATCAGGAGGCGGGCACGGACGCACCGTGCGTAGTCATTGATGGAAAGCTGCTGACCGGCCAGAACCAGCAATCCGCTTCCGAATACGGCATCGTCCTGTATCACCTGATCTCGGGGCACTCGCCGGTGGTCGCCGCATAGCTTGCGGCCGTTGATGCATTCGTCCGCGCCCGGGTGGAGCGGGCGCCGAGTCTCGAAGAAATCCCACCGGAGGCGTTCATGTTGTATCTAGTCCATATGCAGGTAGGCATTCCCGCTGGCACAGACCCCGCCGAACTAGAGCGCTTGCAAGCGGAAGAGCGAATCTTCTCGCACCGGTTGCAAACAGAGGGGACATGGCGGCACTTGTGGCGCGTGACAGGCGAGTTTGCGAACTACAGCGTCTTCGACGTCGAGTCGCACGATCAATTGCACACGTTGCTCACGTCGTTGCCGCTGTACCGATTCATGACTTTGGTCCATGTCACGCCGCTCGCACATCATCCATCCGCCATTGCATCCGACTGATCGCGATGACCGATGTCCGGCGACCGGTATCTCGACTGCGGGTACCGGCCGCCTTATCGCGCTGGATCAAGCACAATGACGCCCGCGACCTGGCGCTCCTCGAGCATCCGGTGCGCGCGAGCTGTTTCGCTCATCGGCATCACGGCAGACATCGGCGCCTTCAGCGAGCCATCGAGCACATGGCGGACGAGAAAGGTCAGCGCTTCGCGAACCAGTTCCGGCTTCTGGTAATAGACAGGCATGTAGAGGCCGGTCATCGTTTGGGATCGTGGCATCAGTCTGCGCGGTTCGAATGGTTTGCCAGGCCCACGGGTAGAGCCAAATACGATGTAACGTCCGAATGTCGAGAGACAGTCGAAGTTCTGCTCGAAAATATCTCCACCAATCGATTCGAGAATAATGTCGACACCGCGTCCATTCGTAGCCGCCAACACGCTATCCGTCCAGTCTGGTTGTTCGTAGTCGACCGCCAGGTCGGCACCGAGATTGCGCGCAAACGCGCGCTTCTCCGGTGTGCTGGCGGTGCCGATCACAAGCCCGGCACCGAGCAGCTTTGCTATCTGGACCGCGATGCTTCCGACTCCTCCTGCCGCACCCTGAACCAGCACTGTTTCACCCGGCTTGATCTGGGTTGATGCGTTGAGCGCAAGGTACGCTGTGACACCCTGGCCAGGCAGCGATGCGATGAGATTGTCTTCCGCTTCTTCAGGTAAGACCACTGCCAAAGCCTCAGGCGCAGCGACGTATTGTGCGTAACCTCCCTTCTCAGGCAGCAGCGCGACGACTTTGCATCCTAGCAGGCGGGTGTCGGCATCGGTTCCCGTCTGCACGACACGGCCGACGGCTTGCAAGCCGGTGACGTGCGGCAACATTACGCCTCCCACGTGGGTTTCCGCGCGTTGATAGATGCCTGAACGTTCGCGTATGTCCGGAAAATTCACCGCACTGGCGCTCACCTCGATCAGGATCTGGTCCGCCTTTGGAACCGGGCGATCGATATCCACATACTCAAGTACCTCGGCACCGCCGAAGCGCGCGAACTGAATAGCTTTCATGACACTCTCCGCTTGTGGGTCTCAGACGGGCCTGCCGCCGACTGGCGGCAGGCTGTCGAATTGACCGCAGTCACGGTACAACCCCGCTGCGGGGCTGTCATTACGACAAGAGTTCGCAACGATATATACGGAAGTGCTATCGCGAAGCGCGCGGCCACCAAGGGCGGCCGCATAACACTATGGTGTATGTTGCTTTTTCAGCCCGAACACCGGCATGCTGAGTGTGTCCGACAATATCGCGCTTTCTGGAGAGACCATCGTGAATCAGCCGCCGATCGTATCCGTTGTCGACGACAACGAACCGGTGCGCTCAGGAATCGCCAGCTTGCTGCGTTCATGCGGCTACCACACCACTGAGTTCGAATCGGCGGAGAGCTTTCTGGACGACGCGGGGCTGCGCAATACTGATTGCCTCGTCACCGACATCCGCCTCGAAGGGATGAGTGGTGTCGATCTCTACACTCAGTTGAACGCGATGCGTTGCCACATCCCAACCATTTTCATTACCTCGTTCGCCGACGCCCGACTTCGCGAGAGCGTGCTGCGCGACGGTGCGGCAGGCTTCTTCACGAAGCCCGTGGCGGGTTCCCAATTAATTAATTGCATTGAACGTGCATTGGGCGAGCGCGGGATGACGTGAATGGGGGAACCGGTGTAATGCGCGATTTTTGTAGTAGAGTTGAAAGCGATGTTCGCTTGTCTGTGAGGATTTGCACAATCATCCGGAGATCAAGCATGGATGCGCACACGTCAAACCGCCCAATTCCTATGTCGCAGCGCTTGAACAACCCGTCGCAACAAACATCCGTTCCGCCCGTCGTCCTGGTGGTGGATGATGACGCCGCCGTGCGCGAATCCCTCGATACGCTCCTGCGCTCGGTCGATCTGGACGTGCGGTCATTCGCCTCGGCCGCGGCGTTGCTTCGCAGCGAACTGCCCGATACGGTGAGCTGTCTGGTGCTCGATGTGCGCCTTCCCGGTCTGAACGGGCTCGATTTCCAGGCGCAACTCGCGCAAGCGGGTATTCACATTTCGATCATTTTCATGACCGGCCACGGCGATATCCCCATGACGGTGCAAGCCATGAAGGGCGGTGCCGTCGATTTTCTTGCCAAACCGTTCCGTGAACAGGATCTGCTGAACGCGGTAACGGCCGCGCTGGCGCTCGACGCCACGCGCCGCCAGAACGAGAGCGCGCAACAGTCCGTTACGCAGCGTATCGAGGCGCTCACCGCACGGGAACGCGAAGTCATGGGGCACGTCACAAACGGTTTGCTCAACAAGCAGATTGCCGGTGAAATGGGCCTGAGCGAAATGACCGTGAAGATCTACCGTGGTCACATGATGAGAAAGATGAACGTACGCAGCGTAGCGGAACTGGTCAAGCTGTGCGGATCCGTTTCGCGCTAGTGGCTTGGCAGACGGCACGTCGATTCGTTTTCTTTGCCGAACGCGTCCTCGCCGGCAATCCTGCGTATCAACCGGTAGTAGTCCCACGGGCGTGCCGATTCGTTGGGCCGCTTCACCTGATACAGATACATGTCATGCACCATCAAACCGTCCGCACGAATATGGCCATGCGAGTACAGGTCGTCGATGGTCATCGTTTTGAGGGTCTTCATGACCGGGTCGGCGTCCGTCGTACCGGCGGCGGCAACTGCTTTCAGATAAGTAGCGACAGCGGAGTAGTCCGCAGCCTGGAGACTCGTCGGCATCTGCTGCACGCGCGAAAAGAAACGCATGGCAAAGCGCCGCGAGTCGTCGGTCTGGTCCCAGTACCAGCTGTCGGTAACGTACATGCCCTGTGTGAACGGCAGGCCGAGACTGTGGACTTCGCTGATGAAGAGCAGGAGCGGCGCAATCGTCATCGTTTTGGGCAGACCGAATTCGTTGGCCTGCTTGATCGCGTTGCTGGTGTCGGCGCCCGCGTCGGCGAGGCCGAGAACCTGTGCGCCCGAGCTGCGCGCCGTGAGCAGGTACGAAGAGAAGTCCGGCGTGCCTAACGGGTGTCTTACCGCGCCGACGACCTTCCCCCCTGTCAACAGGACCGACCGGCTTGCCGCGCTTTCGAGCGAGTGACCGAACGCATAGTCCGCGGTCAGAAAGAACCAGCTGCGGCGGCCCGCGTCGCCCGCCGCGAGCGCGGCAACCGTGCCGCGCGCCAGTGCCGTCGTATCGTACGCATAGTGGACGCCATAGGGTTGGCAGTCCGCATTGGTCAGTTCGTCAGTACCCGCACCTACGTTGATATACACTTCCTTTTTCGCTTCGGAGATCGTATTTAGCGCCAGTCCGGTTGATGAGTTGGTGCCACCGATCAACAGGTCGAGACCGTCGCGGTCGATCCACTCGCGCGCTTTCGATGCGGCGAGATCGGGCTTGTTCTGATGGTCGGCATACAGCACTTCGACGTGACTGCCGGGTACGAGATGCGCGAAGTCCTCCACGGCCATGCGCACTGCCTCCAGTCCGCCGGCTCCGTCTGCGTCTGACAATTCGCCGGAGAAGTCGGTAATGAAGCCGATCCTGATGGTGTTCGTCGCAGCACGCGTCGGCATACTGGCGGCCGCGAGCAGTGCGGCAGTCATCAGTGCGGTCAAAAGTGCGGCGATGCTTCGATGCGCTTTCACTCGTTTGTCTCCTCCGGCAACAGCGGTCGCATTGGTCTGACGTGCACGGCGATGCCAACGGGTGTTTGAAATGATGGGCCACGTGATGCCACGTGACGCGCGTTAATACACCAACGGCTCCTGCCGACGTCAAGGGTAACAGGATGAGCGAACAGATCTCTGAATGGAGTACCGCGGTTCTCGACCTGATGCAGGAAAGTGTAGTACTGCTCGATTGCAAAGCACGCATCGTGCACTGGAACGCCGCCGCCCAGGCGCTTTACGGACGGTGCATCGACGATGTTCGCGGACTGCGTATCGATGCCGTGCTCCAGACTCGTGGAGGTCCATTGCTGGACGCCAGCGACGCGGCTGGAAAGCTCGACGGCTGGCAAGGCGACGTACAGCGCATTGCGGCGAACGGCGCCGACGTGACGGTGCGACTACGTTGCACCGTGCGTCACGATCGGGATGGCGCCGCGCTGGATATCGTCGAAACGGGCGTTGACATCACGGCGCAGAAGCAGGCGGAAGATGCGCTCAGGCGTACCGAGCATCGCTACTTCAACCTCTATCAAGCGGCAGCCGTGTCGTTCTGGGAACTTGATTTTTCCGTCGTAGCCGCGAAAGTTCGCAACCTGGCTAGCCTTGGCGTGAAAGATTTGCGCACCTATTTTTCGGCGCATCCGGAGTTCGTGCACGAGCTGATTAAAGCGACGCGCGTGCTCGACGTCAACGATCAATGTGTCCGGATGTTCGGGCGCGGCGACAAGAACGAACTGCTTGGCGATCTCTCGCGCTTCTGGCCGCTGCATAGCTACCGCGTCTTTGCCGAGAGTGTGATTGCGGCGTTCTCGGGCATGCCGGGCTACGCGGCCGAGGCCAGTTTCGTCACGCTGCGTGGCGATCATGTCGACACTTGGTTTACCTCCAGTTTTTCACCCGACATGCTGGCGCGTGGAAAAATTCTGGTCGGCATCATTGATCTCTCGGCTTCGAAGGCGGCGATGTCCGCGCTTTTTGCGAGCGAGCAGCGCTATCGCAAGCTGTTTCAGTTCGTACCGGTATCCCTCATCCAGATCGACCGGGCAGAACTGGCGAATCATTTCGCGGCGCTGCGGGCGCAAGGCGTGACAGACCTCGCCAAACACATCGAGGCGACACCGGGCTTTGTCGACATGGCGCTGAATTCGATCAGGATTGTCGAAGTCAACTGGAAGACGGTCGAACTGTTCGGCGCGCATGATGCAACGGAATTGCTCGGCCCGGTAGCCCGGCTTTGGACGGAATCGCGCGATACCTTCCAGCATTCCATGCAGACGGTCTACAACGGCGGGGCCAGTTTTCAGGGTGAAATACGCATCCGCACGTTCACCGGGCAGGTTGTCGACGTGCTGTATGTCACCGACTTTCCCGAGGCGGCTCGTGAGCCGGCTCTCGGTCTCGCCTGTCTCGTCGACATTAGCGAGCGCGTCAGAGCGCAACAGGCGCTCGCGAAAACGCAGGCTGAGTTTGCACACGCGGCGCGGGTATCTGTGCTGGGCGAGCTGACCGCGTCGATTGTCCACGAGGTGAATCAGCCGCTGTGCGCGGTGCTCAGCAACGCCGAAGCAGCGCTGCGATGGATCGACCGGCCCGAACCGAATCTGGGCGAAGTGCGCACGTTGTCGACGCGCATCATTCGGGATGTCAGCCGGGCCGCGGAAATCGTACAGCGCATTCGCGCGCTCGCGGGCGGCAAGGAGCCCGAACGCTTGCCGGTGGAACTCAACAGAATGATCGAGGAAGTGATGGTGTTTCTGTCACCCGAGCTGGCGCGGCAGGACGTCCAGGCGACGCTCGAACTGGACCCCCAACAGCCGTGCGTGCTGGGCGACCGGGTGCAGTTGCAACAGGTCCTGGTGAACATCGCCGTCAATGCAATCCACGCAATGGCGAGCCGGGGATCGGGCGCTCGGCGTCTCGTGATCCGCACCCGCAACGACCGCCTTTCGCTCGTGCGTGTCGAACTCGAAGACACTGGACCGGGCATTGCCGCCGACCATCTCGATCATCTTTTCAAGAGTTTCTTTACGACCAAGGCAGACGGCATGGGGATCGGACTTGCCATCTGCCGCTCGATCATCGATGCCCATGGCGGCCGCATCACTGCCGAGAATCTTGCCGCACCGGGCGGTGCGCGATTCAGCTTCAGCCTCCCCGCTTGCGCCTGACTTAAATCCACACGGCCGATGGGGCTGTAAACCATTGTGTTATCGACGGACGGCCGATTCCGGTGCAATCTCACAATGCATCTCGCGCCCCGTAGTGCCGCGCGTCAAACTACCTCGAGATCCGACGTGGATAACGCAACCTATACCTTTGGCCCGTTTCAAGTGAATCCAGCGCTTGGTGCGCTGACAAGGGACGGTCAGCGGGTCGCGATCGGACAGCGCGCGTTCGAGGTGCTCGTCGTTCTTGCGGAGCGGGCGGGCGAGGTCGTCAGCAACTCGGATATCGTGGCACGCGTGTGGCCGACAACGATCGTCGATGAAAACAATCTGCGCGTGCATATCACTGCACTGCGTAAGGCATTGGGTGAAACCCAGCAGCGTGCACCATACATTCTTAACGTGCCGGGGCGCGGCTATCGGCTTGCCGCGCCGACGCAGCGCCTGGAACGAGGTGCGATGTCGTGTGCAAACGTCGCGGCCGACCTGCCGATTCCGCTGATGCGCCTGGTTGGGCGAGCGGCGTTCGTCGAGGATATCGTCGGCCTGTTGAGCGATAACCGGTTCGTGACGATCGTCGGCGCCGGAGGCATCGGCAAGACCAGCGTCGCGCTCGCTGCCGCGCATCGAATCAGGCATCGTTATCGCGACGGCTGTTTCTTCGTCGATCTGGCGGTCCTGAACGATCCGCAACTCGTGCCGTCGGCGATCGCGGAAGCGCTGCGCATACCGATGGCTTCAGAAGATTCGCTGGCCGTGCTCGTGAGCCATCTGCGCGAACGACATGCCGCACTGATCTTCGATAACTGCGAACACGTGATCGATGTGGTCGCCCAGGTGGTCGAGACAATCCTGAAGAACGCGGCGAATGTTCATGTGCTGGCAACCAGCAGGGAGCCGTTGCGCGCAGAAGGCGAGTCAGTTCGTCCGCTACCGGCACTGGAGGCGCCCCCTGAAATCCCTATACCGCTGTCGGCACGAGCGGTTTTGCAGTTCCCAGCCGCAGAACTCTTTGCGGAACGGGCGACGGCCGTTGCTGGCGCCTTTGCGCTCACCGACGCCGATGCCCCGTTGCTCGCAAGCCTGTGCCGCAAGCTCGAAGGCATTCCGCTTGCGATCGAACTGGCGGCAGCGCGGATGGACACGTTCGAGCTGTCAGGGCTGATTACCGAGCTCGACAATCGCTTGCAATTCCTCACGAACGGCCGAAGGACCGCGCAACCACGACATCGCACGCTGCGCGCTACGCTGGACTGGAGTTATCGCTTGCTGAGCCATGCGGAGCAGACCGTACTGCGTCGCCTGGGTGTGTTCAAGGCCGGTTTCTCGCGTGCATCGGCGGTTGAAGTGCTGGCGGACGCAACGATCGACGCCAATACCGTCATGGAAGTGCTGAATACGCTGATTACGAAATCGCTTGTTGTTTTGCAGTTTGAGAACGACCAGATTTGCTATCGGCTGCTCGACATGACACGTGCCTACGCCCTCGAACAGCTCGCTGATGATATCGAAGCCGATGCTCTGCGGCGCCGGCATGCCCAGTATTTTATCGACGTGCTCGACGCTCCGGGTTTCGAAGAACGCGCGAATGGCGCGAACTGGCTGACCGGCTTTCGCCAGATCGTTGCGGAGATACGCGGCGCGCTTCAGTGGTGTTTTAGCCCGGCTGGAGAAGCCTCACTGGGGGCATCGCTCGTGGCGTCGTCGTGGTTTGTCTGGGACACACTCTCTCTTGTCGACGAATACATCGGATACGCCCGGCGCGCGCTCGGCGTGATTGACGCTCAGCCAGGGTCGATTGGAAAAACAGAAGCCCGGATTCTTATCGCACTCGGCAAGGCGCTGTACAACGCGCAGGGCAGCATTCCCGAGCTGCTGGCACTCTATCGCCGCGCGGAGCAGGTTGGAGCAAAGCTCGGCGACGAGGAAACCCGACGGCTTGCGGTACTCGGCATGTGGCGATATCACCAGGGGCTGGGAGAACACGAGGAGGCGGTGCAGGATGCAGATCGCTACGGCATGCTTCACGCCGGCTGCCTTGGTCAAAACATCTACCTGACGATGCGCGGGATTTCGAATGCCTATCGCGGAGAGCTTCAGGATGCGCGTGAATGCATTTCGCAGGCGCTTGCGCAGTCGGGTTCGGTGGCCAACAGCGAACGAGCGCAGTTTCTCTACGTCCCGCAAGTGATTCACCACACCGTACTGGCGCGCGTCCTGTGGATGCAAGGACATGCGTCGGACGCGCTCGAGTCCGCGGAGCAAAGCGTTGCACTGGCCATTGAAAGCGGGCACGCGCTGTCGGTATGTTTCGCGACTGCCCTCGCCGGCTGCCCGGTAGGGCTGTGGGCAGGCGAGCGTGCCGCGGCGTACCGCCACCGGCTTGTTCTTGAAGAGTACTCCGGTACATTGGCCGTCGCTTTCTGGCGAAACTTTGCGGATGTCTACCGATATTGCATGGCTAGCGACATCGGATCGCCTGGGAACCGCCCGCAAGCGCGGTATCAGGACAAATCGCAGTGGAGCTACCGGCATCTCGAAGAGCTCAGCGTGCTGGGTGAAGGGCTTGCGTCGAAGCAGATGATCGAACGCGCGCTGTCCAGCGATCCGATCTGGTGTTCCGCGGAAGTATTACGTCTCGAAGCGACCAGGCGGTTACGGGAGGAAGGTGCATCCGCGACGGCCTCAGCGATGTCGATGCTTGCTTTATCGCTCGACATTGCCCGCCGTCAGGGTGCGTACGCGTGGGAACTGCGCACGGCTGCCACGGAAGGAGACTTACTGTGCCTTCAGGGTCGAGTGCGCGATGCCAGGGACCGGCTCGACATCGTTCTGCAGCGCCGGCCGGACGACCGCGACACGCCGGATTATCTGGTCGCGTTACAGCGCTTGCGCAGATGGTCGGACAGTTGCTCTGGAGTTTGCCAGTTGGAGAAGGCCGAAAGCTGATTTCTGTTTGAAGCGATTGCGAAAGACAGTCGGCGAGTTCTTGCGGAAACTCATGGTCTCCATGACTCATGCTTCCATAGATCGGATCCGAACCGAAACTGCAGCCCAGTGCGCGTCTCCGACGGACTACGAACATAAGTGGTGAACGGCCGGTTAGTAGCACGCAGCGGGCGCATTAGTCCGAATGCGCGAGTGGCCGCTCAGGCCGAAGACCGAGCGTTCGTCCTTTACGATTGGATGGCCGGTTACGGAGTAGAGCCGACGCTTGAACGTCCGAGCGGCGAGGCATGTGAACGGCTGTTGTTGGCCCAGAGTGTGTCAAAACGCGTAGCCACTGGGAATCGACGAAACCCGTCTCGGCGCAGGTCGCGGCTTTTCGATCGCGGCGACCCGAACGTCAAATCAGGGCCGAACATATCGCAAAGGCTCAACAACCCCGTACGGGCGTCACGCCCGCATCGCATTCATAAGCGCTTCTGAACCGAGTAGCTTGATCACTCGCTTCATGTTGTACGCCAGCACGTGCAAGCTCATCTCCGTGCTCACCCGCTCGATGGTCCGTGTCAGGAAATGAGTGGCGCCCATCCATGCCTTGATCGTCCCGAACGGATGCTCGACAGTCTGTCGCCGGATGCGCATCATCTCAGGCGCATGATCAAGTCGCGCCTGCATCTCATCAAGAACGGCTTCGTGTTCCCAGCGTGTCACGCGACGTTGAGGACCCGGCGTGCAGTCCTTTTTTAGCAGACATTGCTGGCAATTCGAACTCCAATACTTACTGATCTTCAGGCCGCGCTCAACGGTCGAGAATCGCCAGATGAGCCGCTCGCCTGCTGGGCACCGATATTCGTTGGTCTTTACGTTGTAAATGAAGTCATCCTTTCCGAAGCGGCCATGAGCCGTTGCGCTCGACGTCACCGTCTTCGGAACGAACACGCTTATTCCAGCCTCATGGCATGCGAGTATCTCCTCGCTCTTGTAGTAGCCGCGATCCGCAACTGCGGTGAGCTTGTCGACGGCCATCTCTGTACGGGCAAGCTTCGCCATTGACGTCAACTGGTCACGATCAATGCCGTCATTGGTCACGACGTGCGCGACGATCAGATGGTGCTTCGTGTCAACCGCCGTCTGGACGTTGTAGCCGACGACTCCCGTTCCTCGTGTCTTCATCGAACGGGCATCCGGATCCGTGAGTGATATCTGTCCGTCGGGTGCCGCGTTGAGTTCGACCTCGATCTCCTTGAGGCTTCGCATCTGTTCCTTCAAGGCCGCAATCTTGTCCTGCAGTCGCTCTGTTCGGACCTTCGCAATCCCGGGCTCCTGGCGATCCGCTGTGTCCATCGCCGCGAGATAGCGAGCGATACTTGACTCGATGTCACGCATGCGTCGTTCGAGCTTGGCGCTGGTGAAGTTGCGGTCGCGATGGTTCACCGCCTTGAACTTGCTGCCGTCGATCGCAACGAGCGCTTCGGCGAAGAGGTCCAGACGCTGGCACAGCATCACGAACTGACGACAGACGCTGCGGATCGCTTTGCCGTTGTCTTTGCGGAACCGGGCGATGGTCTTGAAGTCCGGCGCAAGGCGGCCCGTGAGCCACATCAGTTCAACGTTGCGCTGGGCCTCGCGTTCAAGGCGACGGCTAGACTGAATACGGTTCAGGTAACCGTAGATATAGATCTTGAGCATCACCTCCGGATGATACGAAGGCCGACCAGTCAACGCCGGTTCGACGCCTTCAAACCCAAGCTTATGAAGATCAAGCTCATCGACAAAGACATCAACTACGCGCACGGGATTTGTGTCCGTCACGTAGTCATCAAGCGCTTCAGGGAGGAGAAAGCTTTGCGTACGATTATCGCCTTGAACGAACCGTTTCATCTTGCTCATCCCATCGCTATCGGATGGCAAATTTTAACGCTCCAAAAAGCGTTTTGACACACTCTTATATGGACACCGCCCGGTTTGCCAGGTCGATCTTGATGTGATGCCTTAACGAGGTATCGGCTACGGTCTTATATTCGGCCTTTTGCAGGCCGAAGCCGCGGGCCCTGATGGAATTCGCCAAGAACGTCCTCATCTGGGCCGCGTGCTTCAGGCACAAGAGTGTGTTCAGGTTTGCGTTCTTGCGGTCCGACCTGTTTCGCCATCACATGGATTCAACCTTAGCAACCTACCTGTCCCCCAAACGTTTCAATGCGTGATACTGCTAACTCGGTCTTATACTGACGTGACTCATTTCGTAAGTGCTCTCGTGTGCCAATATTGCC
>Ga0302316_10001246_pt1 | contig 20460 bp, 20 predicted proteins | sample III_Palsa_N3_2_FD_200456 | JGI IMG/M metagenome (GOLD analysis project Ga0302316, IMG submission 200456) | Peat permafrost microbial communities from Stordalen Mire near Abisko, Sweden - III_Palsa_N3_2 | ecosystem: Environmental > Terrestrial > Soil > Palsa > Peat permafrost | place: Sweden...
GCATCGCGATCGAGCGTGGCCGTCATCCGGTGGTGGAAAAGGTCCGCGACGAGCCGTTCGAGCCGAACGACCTGATTCTTGATGACGTGGCAGGTCGCGGCGGTCGCCGCATGCTGGTGATCACCGGACCGAATATGGGCGGTAAGTCCACCTATATGCGCCAGAACGCGCTGATCGTGCTGCTCGCCCACATCGGCAGCTATGTGCCGGCCAAGCAGGCGGTGATCGGCCCGATCGACCGCATCTTCACCCGCATCGGCGCGGGCGACGACCTGTCGCGCGGACAATCCACCTTCATGGTGGAAATGAGCGAAACGGCCAACATCCTGCACAACGCCACCGAGCACAGTCTGGTGCTGATGGACGAAGTCGGTCGGGGCACCAGCACCTACGACGGCCTGTCGTTGGCGCGCGCAGCAGCCGTACACCTGGCTGCTAGCAGCCGCGCCTACACGCTGTTCGCCACCCATTATTTCGAGCTGACCGAGCTGGCCGGCGAATACCCGTCCATCGCCAATGTGCATCTGGACGCCGTCGAATTTCACGATAAAAAGCTGGGCGAGCAACTGGTCTTCATGCACGCGGTGAAGGACGGCCCTGCCAACCGCAGCTTTGGCCTGCAGGTGGCCGCACTGGCCGGCCTGCCGAAATCAGTGATTGCCGACGCGCGGCGTACGCTGGCAGAGCTGGAGCGTGGTGGCGCCGATCACGATCCGTCACGCAAGAAGCGTGGCTCCGCCCATTCACCACAGTTAGGTCTTTTCGGTGCATCTACACCAGCCGTGCCAGAGCCCTCGGCGCTCGACCGCGCCATGGCCGATATCGATCCCGATGCGCTGACGCCGCGCGAAGCATTGGAGGCTCTATACCGACTGAAAGGTCTGCTAACGTCGGGCTGACCGTTTCACCACTTTCGTGCAGGGATTTCTTCGTTGTCCTACCGCTCGATGCCAGATCACGTACCCGACATCGAAGCCAGTCTGCGGGCTTCGTCAGCGGGCGCGTGGTCGGCGCGACTGGAACTGCGCTTTGCCCGTCGCGATACCTGTACTCAGGCCGTGCATCGCAGCCATCGCGGACCGCTGCGCGTGCAACGCATGCTGTACCCGGAAGGCCCTGGCTGCTGCCACGCACTGCTGCTGCACCCACCCGGCGGTATCGCCGGTGGCGACAAGCTTGAAATAGACGTCCAGATGGAACGTGGTGCGCATGCCCTGCTCACCACGCCGGGCGCAGCCAAATGGTATCGCGCAGGCCACGCCGCACCGGCGCAACAGTCGCTACACCTGACCATCGCTGACGACGCCTGCCTTGAGTGGTTGCCACAGGAGTCGATCCTGTTCGACGGCGCACAGGTTATTCAGCAGTGCGAGATCGACCTGGCACCGCGGGCGGCGATGTTCGGCTGGGACATCGTGCAACTCGGGAGGTTGGCTGCGGGTGAACGATGGAAGCACGGCTTCTGGCAACAGCGTCTCGCGCTGCTTCGTGACGATCATCCGGTGTGGTTGGAACAGGCCCATCTGGCGGCCGATGATCCGCTGCGCGATTCATTACTGCGGCTAGCGGGCCACAACGTCTTTGCCACGGCCTGGGCGTGTTCGCCACGGCTATCGGCCAACCACGTCGAGGCGCTGGCCGCCGCGCGCGCCACGGCGACCCGATTCGACCTGCCCTGTGGCATCACCTGGCTTGCCGCTCCCGCGGAGTTACTCGTGATTCGCGCACTCGGCGCCAGCGGTCACACGGTGCGTGAATTATTCGAAGCGTTGTGGCATACCTTGAGACCATGGACAGCGGCCATGCCATCGCAGCGACCGCGCATCTGGTCTACCTGACATCGTTCACCTGATTTGACATCACGAAAGCGATTGGACATGAGAGCCGTATGGAACTGACACCCCGCGAAAAGGACAAGCTGCTGATCTTCACCGCCGGCCTGCTGGCCGAACGGCGCAAGGCGCGCGGGCTCAAGCTCAACTATCCCGAGGCGGTGGCGTTTATCAGCGCAGCGATCATGGAAGGCGCGCGCGACGGCCGCAGCGTCGCCGAGTTGATGCACTACGGCACCACCCTGCTCGCTCGCGACGACGTGATGGACGGCATTGCCGAGCTGATCCCGGACATCCAGGTCGAAGCCACCTTTCCCGATGGCACCAAGCTGGTGACCGTGCACGACCCGATCAGTTGAGCTAACCGCAAACTTCGAGGATCGTCATGCGCCGCACGTTCTCCCGTCATCCTGCCTTTGCTGTCAACATCCATTCGCTGCCGCCGACGCGGGAGACCACATGAACCCCAGCGCCATGACTCAAGGCCTAAAGATCCCCGGCGAATACCTGATCGACGAGGGCGAGATCGCGCTCAACGTCGGCCGCGAAACGCTCACCCTCACAGTGGCCAACACCGGCGACCGGCCGATCCAGATCGGCTCGCACTACCACTTCGCCGAAACCAATACCGCGCTGCATTTCGACCGCACCGCCGCGCGTGGTTTCCGGCTCGATATCGCCGCCGGTACCGCGGTGCGTTTCGAACCCGGGCAGTCACGTGAGGTCATCCTGGTCGCACTGACTGGCGATCGCCTGGTCTACGGTTTCAATGGTGATGTCATGGGACCGCTCGAATGACCACGCTCAGTCGCCGCGCCTACGCCGAAATGTTCGGTCCCACCACCGGCGACCGCGTGCGGCTGGCCGACACCGACCTGATCATCGAGGTGGAAAAGGATTTCACGACCTACGGCGAAGAAGTGAAGTTCGGCGGCGGCAAGGTGATCCGCGACGGCATGGGCCAGAGCCAGCGGCAGACCGCGGACTGCGCCGACACGGTGATCACCAATGCGCTGATCGTCGATCACTGGGGCATCGTAAAAGCGGATGTCGGCCTCAAGCATGGGCGCATCAGCGGCATCGGCAAGGCCGGCAATCCCGACATCCAGCCCGGCGTGACCATCGTGATTGGACCAGGCACCGAGATCATCGCCGGCGAAGGCCTGATCCTTACTGCCGGCGCGATCGACAGCCATATCCATTTCATCGCCCCACAGCAGATCGAGGAGGCGCTGATGTCCGGCGTCACCACCATGCTCGGCGGCGGCACCGGACCCGCGACGGGAACGAATGCCACCACCTGCACGCCCGGACCGTGGCACATGCAGCGGATGCTCGAAGCGGCCGAGGCGTTTCCGATGAATCTCGGCTTTCTCGGCAAGGGCAACGCCAGCCTGCCCGAAGCACTGCACGAACAAATCGTCGCCGGCGCGATCGGCCTGAAGCTGCATGAGGACTGGGGCACCACGCCTGCGGCGATCGACTGCGCGCTGCGCGTGGCCGATGCCACCGACACACAGGTGGCCATCCATACCGACACGCTCAATGAATCGGGCTTTGTCGAAGTGACGCTGGCCGCGTTCAAGGGTCGCACCATCCACACGTATCACACCGAGGGCGCCGGCGGCGGGCATGCGCCGGACATCATCAAGGCGGCCTCGCTGCCCAACGTGCTGCCCAGCTCGACCAATCCCACCCGGCCGTTCACCGTCAACACGCTGGACGAACACCTGGACATGCTGATGGTCTGCCATCACCTCGACCCAGGCATTGCCGAGGACGTGGCATTCGCCGAGAGCCGCATTCGCCGCGAAACGATTGCGGCGGAAGACATCCTGCACGATCTGGGTGCGTTCTCGATGATCAGCTCCGACTCCCAGGCGATGGGCCGTGTCGGCGAAGTCATCCTGCGAACCTTCCAGACCGCGCACAAAATGAAAGTGCAACGCGGTTCGCTCGCTGGCGATCCGGCGCGACACGACAACGGCCGGGTGAAACGCTACCTGGCCAAGGTCACCATCAATCCGGCGATCACCCATGGCATCAGCCACGAGGTCGGATCGGTCGAAGTCGGCAAGTGGGCCGACCTGGTGCTGTGGAAGCCCGCTTTCTTCGGCGTAAAACCCGCGCTGATCCTCAAGGGCGGCAGCATTGCCGCGGCGCCGATGGGCGATCCGAATGCCTCGATCCCGACGCCGCAGCCGGTGCATTACCGGCCGATGTTCGGTGCGTTCGGGCGCAGCCTGACGCAGAGTTCGCTGACCTTCGTTTCGCAGGCCGCTATTGACGATCGTTTGGGCGAGCGTCTGGGGCTGCAGAAAATTTTGGTCGCCGTGCGCCACTGCCGCACGATCGGCAAGGCCGACATGATCCACAACGCCGCGACACCGGATATCCAGGTCGATCCGCAAACTTACGTGGTGACCGCCGATGGCGAACGCCTGTGGTGCGAACCGGCCGAGGTGTTGCCGATGGCGCAACGCTATTTTCTTTTTTGATATTTCTTTGATATTTCCCGCTTTGCATCGCTGGCGTCTGCTCTGCCTTATTGGAGGTATGCATGATCGAGATCGTTCCCTTTCATGAAAAGTACCAAGCCGCCCTGACCGAATTGATCCTGCCGATTCAACAGGCTGAATTCGGGATTCCAATCACTCTGGGGGCTCAGCCAGATCTGCTCGATATCACCGGTTTTTATCAACGTGGCAGCGGCCAGTTCTGGTTGGCAGTGGCCGACGATGCAGTAATCGGCAGCATCGCCTTGCTTGATATGGGTCATGGTCAGGCGGCGTTGCGCAAGATGTTCGTGGCCAAACCCTTTCGCGGCGCCCAGCATGGCGTTGCCCAACAATTGCTCGACACCTTGTACGAGTGGAGCCGTACGCACGGCGTAGATACGGTGTTTCTAGGCACCACCACCCAGTTTTTGGCTGCGCAACGCTTCTATGAAAAACAGGGTTTCCAAGTCATCGATCGTGACGACTTGCCCGCCACATTCCCGATCATGAGCGTAGACAGTCGCTTCTACTACCGATCGATCGTCGCGCCGCAGAATAAATCCACACCCGCTTTCAGCGCATGCCGCGAATGAATGGGAGGATCTCGTGCTGATCATGCTGCGTCATATGACTGCAACCGATGCTGACACCGCCGTGCCGGTTCAAACGCTAGAGCTGACCTTTGACCAACGCAAGCGCAGCCGACACCGGCTCACCCTGCCTGACGGCCGCGAGCTGGCCTGGGCGCTGATGCCCGGCATCACTCTGCGCCCCGGCGACCGGCTGCAGGCCGACGACGATTCGGTGTTTATCGTGGTGGCCGCGGCCGAGCCCGTGCTGCGCGTCACTGCTGCTACGCCGCTGGCTTCGACGCGCGCGGCTTATCACCTGGGCAACCGGCATATCCCAGTGGAAGTCGGCGACGGCTATCTGGCGATCACGCCAGATCCCGTCCTACGCGACATGCTCGACCAGCTTGGCGTGCAGGTCGATGCGATCGAGGCACCGTTCCAGCCGGAAACCGGCGCCTACGGCGGCGGTCACAAGCATGGCCACGATGCGACGTTTGCCGAAGATTACGCCTTGGCACAGGCCGTTTTCCGGCGGCATGAGCCAGACCTTTCGCCGCTGCGTGATCCGCATGCGCGCTGATCCGTCAAACCTGCCAGCGCTGTTGCAGCTGGCATCAGCGGCACTACCGGTCGGCGCCTTCAGCCATTCGCTGGGGCTGGAGGCCGCGCTGGAAGCTCGTGTAGTGTTCGATGCGGCCAGCGCCGAGCAGTGGATCGCCGATCACCTTGCGCTGGCCTGGGCCGAAGGCGAGGCGCCGCTGTGGCGCGCGCAATATGCCGCCTGGACCGAACTTGATGAGCACGCGATCGCGACACTCAACGACCAGCTGATCGCCATGCGCGAAACCGCCGAGCTGCGCATGGAAAGCGAGCAGACCGGGCGCTCGCTGGCCCTATGGCTGCAGGCGCTGCCGCAGTTGCATACCTTGACCGACGCCCATCGCGCCGTGCTGGGTTCGCTACGCCCGCCAGCCTACGCCAGCGTGCATGCTTGCGCGGCCGTGGTGCTGGGTCTGGCTGAGCGCGACGCCCTGTATGCGATGGGGTGGAGCCTCGCGGAAAACCTCACCACGGCCGCGGTGAAGCTGGTGCCACTGGGGCAGATTGCGGGACAGGCGATCCTGCGCCGCCTCGCCAACCACCTGCCGGCCTGGGTCGAAGAAGCGCTTGCCCGTACACCGGCACAGGCCTGCAACTTCACGCCGATGCTGGGCATTCTCTCCGCGCATCACGAAACTCAATATACGAGGCTGTTCCGCTCATGAGCATCGCATCTGCCGCACACACGCACGCACCTTCTCGCCAGCCCCGCACGCGCACGCTGCCGCCACTGCGCGTGGGCATTGGTGGCCCTGTCGGTTCAGGCAAGACCACCTTGCTGGAAATGCTGTGCAAGGCGATGCGCGATCGTTACGACCTGGTGGTGATCACCAACGACATTTACACCAAGGAAGACCAGCGCCTGCTCACCGTAGCCGGCGCACTGGAACCGGAACGCATCATGGGCGTGGAAACCGGCGGCTGCCCGCATACCGCGATCCGCGAGGATGCCTCGATCAATCTCGAGGCGATTGAACGCATGCTCGACGTGTATCCCGATGCCGATATCGTGTTCATCGAATCCGGTGGCGACAATCTGGCGGCCACGTTTTCGCCGGAGCTATCCGACCTCACCATCTATGTGATCGACGTGGCTGGCGGCGAGAAAATTCCGCGCAAGGGCGGCCCCGGCATCACCCGCTCCGACCTCCTGGTGATCAACAAGACCGATCTCGCCCCTTATGTCGGCGCGTCGCTGGAGGTTATGCGTGAGGACACTTTGCGCATGCGCGGTGACAAGCCGTTCGCGATGACCGACCTGCGCCGACAAGACGGTCTTGGTCAGGTCATCCGTTTTATCGAAACGCAGGGCCTGCTACTGCCCTGATAGCGCGCGATCCGGTCGATTGACGCACCAACGCCAACGCAGCAGCTGATGCTCACCAGGCTTCCATTTATGGCGATTGGCCACCATCCGCTCTGGAACAAGACCGCTCCCGAGCGGAACTGATCGGCCTCACTGCCGTCCCATGACGTAGAACAACAAAACTGTCATAGGCCAGCACTATCGTTTGCATAAGAATAATCAAATTCTATTGATGATAAGCAGCGCGTAGATTCAAAGAACGACGCGTCATCCGCCAGCCACTCTTGTCCGCAACTCGCAAGGAGCCCGCACCATGAGCAACGATCGAAAAACGTCTGAGCAGCGATGCCTGTGTTTCGGTATCCGACAACCAGAACAGCCCCTCACCGCCATCCCCCGCGGTACTTTGGTGGTTGAGCACTAACAGCCCCCCAAGAAGCTGGCGCATCACTCGATGCCATTAGCAAAAACCATTTCATTTATCGGTGCCCGGGCTCCAAACCGGACCGGGTAGCCAGATTCAAACGACCAAAGGTGGAGAACACATGTCAACCGAAGCGAAATGCCCGTTCAATCACGCCGCAGGTAGTGGTACATCCAACCGCGACTGGTGGCCGAACCAGCTGAACCTGAAGATCCTGCACCAGCAATCGTCCCTGTCCGATCCCATGGGCGAGAACTTCGACTACGCCAAAGAATTCAAGAGCCTCGACCTCGCAGCCGTGAAGAAGGATCTGCTGGCGGTGATGACCAATTCGCAGGATTGGTGGCCGGCGGACTTCGGTCACTACGGTCCTTTCTTCATTCGCATGGCCTGGCATAGCGCTGGCACGTACCGCACCGGCGACGGTCGCGGAGGTGCAGGTGCAGGCCAACAACGCTTCGCGCCACTGAACAGTTGGCCGGACAACGTGAGCCTCGACAAGGCGCGGCGCCTGATCTGGCCGGTCAAGCAAAAGTATGGCCGCAAGATTTCCTGGGCCGACCTGATCATCCTCACCGGCAACGTCGCGCTGGAATCGATGAACTTCAAGACCTTCGGTTTCGCTGGCGGCCGTGAGGACGTGTGGGAACCGGAAGAAGACGTCTATTGGGGTTCGGAAAAGAAATGGCTGGGCGGCGACTCGCGTTATGGCACGGAAAAGCCGGGTGACGGCGTGATCGTCGCCGAGGCGGAGCTGCACGGCAGCGAAAAGAGCCGTACCGACAATGGGCGCAACCTGGAGAATCCGCTCGCCGCAGTACAGATGGGCCTGATCTACGTGAATCCGGAAGGCCCGGATGGCAATCCGGACCCGGTCGCGTCCGCAAAGGACATCCGCGAGACCTTCGGTCGCATGGCAATGGATGACGAAGAAACCGTCGCGCTCATCGCAGGCGGCCACGCGTTCGGCAAGACTCATGGTGCCGGTCCTGCCGATAACGTGGGGCCCGAGCCCGAAGCTGCGCCCATTGAGCAGCAAGGTTTCGGGTGGAAGAACAGCTATGGCACGGGCAAAGGCGCTGATGCGATTACCAGCGGTCTGGAAGTGACCTGGACCAGCACGCCGACGAAGTGGAGCAACGAGTATTTCGAGAACATGTTCCGTTACGACTGGGAGCTGACGAAGAGCCCGGCCGGTGCGCATCAGTGGACACCGAAGAACGGCGGCGGTGCCGGCACCATTCCGGATGCCTTCGACTCGTCGAAGCGTCGCGCGCCAACCATGCTGACCTCGGATCTCGCCCTGCGCTTCGACCCGATCTATGAAAAGATTTCGCGCCGCTTCCTCGAGAATCCGGACCAGTTGGCCGACGCGTTCGCCCGCGCCTGGTTCAAGCTGACGCACCGCGACATGGGACCGCTCGCACGCTACCTCGGCCCGGAAGTTCCTTCCGAAGAGCTGCTCTGGCAAGACCCGATTCCCGCGCTCGACCATCCAGTGATCGACGAAAAGGATATCGCTGCACTCAAGAGCAAGGTCCTTGCTTCAGGCCTGTCTGTATCGCAACTGGTATCGACCGCATGGGAGTCCGCATCCACCTTCCGCGGCTCCGACAAGCGCGGCGGCGCGAATGGTGGCCGTATCCGCCTGGCACCGCAGAAAGACTGGAAGTCCAACCAGCCGGAGCAACTGGCGAAAGTGCTGAAAACGCTCGAAGGTATCCAGAGCGAGTTCAATGGCGCACAGTCGGGCGGCAAGAAGGTCTCGTTCGCCGACCTGGTTGTGCTGGCCGGTTGCGCGGGCGTCGAGCAGGCGGCGAAGAATGCCGGTCACTCCACGACGGTTCCGTTCACGCCGGGACGCACAGATGCCTCGCAGGAGCAGACTGATGTGCACTCCTTCGGCTTTCTCGAGCCGATCGCTGATGGTTTCCGCAACTATCTCAAGGGCAAGTACAGCGTATCGGCCGAGGCGTTGCTGGTCGACAAGGCTCAGCTGTTGAACCTGACAGCACCCGAAATGACCGTGCTCGTTGGCGGCTTGCGCGTGCTGAACACCAACGTCGGACAGACCAAGCATGGCGTCTTTACCAAGCAGCCTGAAGCACTGACCAACGACTTCTTCTTGAACCTGCTCGACATGGGCACCGAGTGGAAGGCAGTATCGGGCGGCACAGATGAGTTTGAAGGTCGCGATCGCAAGACCGGTGAAGTCAAATGGACCGGCACCCGTGTCGATCTCGTCTTCGGCTCACACGCTCAGCTGCGTGCCTTGTCTGAAGTCTATGGGAGCTCCGACGCAAAGGAGAAGTTTGTCAAAGACTTCGTCGCAGCCTGGAACAAGGTGATGAACCTTGATCGCTTCGAGCTTGCCTGATCTTGGGCAGAAAGGTATTCGATCGAGGGCATCTCGATCGAATACCTGCTGAAAACGTCTAAATGCAAAACGGCGGCTCGCGAGAGTCGCCGTTTTTCTTTCCATCGAACGCATTGTTTGCATCGCAACCTTGTTCAGGTTTATGGATCGCAGGTTCTGCGCTTCAGTCCACGTTATGCGGCACGGCAAGTCTGCCCAACATGGGTTGAGTGGATACCTTGGCATAGTCGGCGTCCGGCAGCGCAACATCCGGAATCGCGGCCAGCGCCGCGGCGACCGAGGGGGGCTTGCGCAGGCTGACCGGTGGCGGCAACGCAGCCGAACGCGGAGCGAGTCGAGCGGACAGCACCAGCTGGCCGATGCGGTGATAGACCTCGTCACGACCGAACGGCTTTTTCATGAAGTCGTCGGCACCGAAGCGTTGCAGATAAAATTGCTCGGTCGCCTGCGCATTGCCGCTGATCATCACGATGGGAATGTGCTGTGTACGCGGGTCATGCCGGAGGGCGCGCAGCACGTCGAAACCGTTGAGTCCAGGCATCACCACGTCGAGAAAAATCAGCGCGGGCTGCTCCCTGATGGCCATGATGATCGCGCTATGGCCATCGGTCGCCTTCAGCACTTCGTAATCGTCCTGCACCAACATCTTGCCGAGTACCGCGCAGATCGTCGGCGAATCGTCGACCACCAGAATACGTGCACCGATCGCGGCCTGCGGACGCGCACCGGAGCCTACGCTGTTGAGCAGGCGCTGGAGAAAGCTCACTTTGGCAAAGCCGGCCGCGCTCATGGGTTCATCCCTTTACATGCAAATCCACTCATGAAGAAACGGCGTAGCACCGTGGCAGTGGATGTATTGGGATAGTTCCGCAAATTTCGCTGGCAGAATGCGATGCACTGCTCAGCGTGAGTCCTTCATCCTGCGCAGATCGCGGCGCGCATGCTTGTCGGGGCGCGATGGCGGATGGTCAAAGGCTGCACCGCTCAATCGCCGCTGTTCCTTGAGCGCCTCGCGCGTGGTGCGGCTGGCGTCGGTTTCCCGATAAAGCGTCTGCGCCATGCTCGCCGGGCCACGCTTGTCGGACAGCGCCAGCACTTGCACTTCCATCCGCTCGTCACCGCGGACAATCTTCACCAGATCCCCAACGTGCAGGGCCTTGGCCGGTTTGCAGCCGAGATCATTCACGTCGATCTTGCCGCCCTCGATCGCCTGCTTGGCGAGGCTGCGCGTCTTGAAAAAGCGGGCGGCCCACAGCCAGATATCGGCACGCATTTCACCCATGCAGTTGCTCTCTCGGTCACTCATGGCGGATAGTGTTATCTCATCGACGTCATGGATGGAAGAAAACCATGGATTGGAATACCCCCGGTATTTTCATCGGCGGCCTACTCTTTATCGGTGGCTATGCGCTAGGTCGTGTCAGCAAGACTTTCGAAACGATGCGCGAGTCGCGTCTCCGATGGACGCCTGAACTCACCATCGACGATGCCGATATCGAAGCAGCCGTTCGCGCCAGGAAGAAAGTCGAAGCCATCAAGCTCTACCGCCAGCGTACCGGTGCCGACCTGAAAGAAGCCAAGCAGGCCATCGAAACGCTGGCGCAGCGGATCAATATCCGACTCTGAGGCGTGCTGCCCGCAGGCAGCATGTCGGAATTCCGCTCCTATTTCAGCAGGTCGTTCTCATCAGGCATGGCGATATCAGGGATGGCGTCATGCATCGCCTGATCTACCGGCTCCGTCACCATCGTTTCGCCGACGCGTTCACGCACGATCAGTCGTCCGCTCTTCGACAACTCCTGAAGCCGCGCAAACACCTCGCCACGGCCAAACGGCTTCTTCATGAAATCGTCAGCGCCGAAACGCTGCACGTAAAACTGCTCGGTCGCCTGCAGATTGCCGCTGATCATCACGATCGGAATATCGTGTGTCATCGGCTCACGGCGCAGCGCCCGCAACACGGCAAAGCCGTTCATGCCCGGCATCACGATGTCGAGAAAAATCAGGTCCGGCAATTCGCTGCTGGCCAGCGCGATAGCCTCCTCGCCAGAGGTCGCCCGGATAACCACGTGTCCATCCTGGCTGAGCATCTTGTCCAGTACCGCGCAAATCGTGGGCGAGTCGTCGACCACCAACACATGTACACCTTTCGGCACACCGCTTCGAGGCTCCGCGCGTCGCTCGGTCTGGCCGCTGGCAAAGATCCGCTTGATCCGTTCGAACGTGGCCATGAAACGACACTCCCCTGAGTATCCGGTCAGTCTCGGCGCAGCCGTGCCAACACGCAAGCGTCGCCAACGCGTCTAGCTGCCCAGCATCCAGTTGCCCAGCGGTATGGTGGCCAGCGACAACACGATCCCGACGCTGAGGATGGTATTGGCCAGCGCCGGATCGAGATCATATTCGTCGGCAAGAATCGCCGCGGAAATCATTGGTGCCATTGCCGCCTGCAACACGCCGATCGTCAGCACCAGCCCGTGCACGCCAGCCAGCCGGCCGATCGCCAGACACAGCAATGGCGCCAGCAAAAGCTTCCAGCCCAAACCTGCGCTCACCGCGCCGAGCTCGTGCTTACCCAGACGAAACTTGAACTGCAAGCCGACGGAAAACAGCGCCAGCGGCGTCAACGTGGCACCCAGCGGAACGAGCACGCTGTCCAAGCCCGCAGGCCAGCCGCCCAGGCGACCGACCACGATACCGATCACCAGCGAGACGAAAGCGGGAAAGGTCAGGATGCGCTTGACGATCGTCCCCGGCTGCGGCGTGCGTCCGGCGTAGATCGACGCGACTATCACGCCTGCCGATGCCAGCAGCGGAAAGCAGCCCAGCTGATCAGCCACCACGGCCAGCGTCAAACCCTCCCTGCCGTGCAGCGCCTGCATCAGCGGGTAGCCCATGAACGAGGTATTGCCCAGCCCGCAGACCAGGATCAGCGCACCGATGCGTCCCCTCGACCAGCCCAGTCGAGGCCCCAGCAAGCCAAATACCAGCCACACACCGAAAAACGTGATCCACATGGTCGCGACCAGAAACCACAGCTGCGGGTCGAATGTGACTTTGGGTATCAGCTCCAGCACCAGCGCCGGCAGCGCTACGTTGATCACCCACCAGTTGATGCCCGGCACGATGCCGGCGGGCGGCTTTGCGAAGCGCGCGACAAGTACGCCAAGCACAAGGCAGACGAACAGCAGCAGCAAGGCACTCATTAGGATCTCGCTTGGCAGCGACAATAGCGGCCATTAGACGCGATGCCGCAGCCAGCCGGAAGCATCCTCCGCAACGTTCGGGGATAATCCCCCAGCCAACCACGATTCGCGCGACCCGCGCTCACTGCCAATGCCTGATACGACCCACCGCGTGCACGGCCTGGCCGATGACAGCGTGATGCCCGACTGGCCAGCGCTGTGCACGGACGAGATCATCGAGCTGCTGCAGCGCTATCCGTCACTGGGTACGCCCCTGCATATTCGCTGGCATAGCCCGCGTCCGCTGTCGGCAGCGGCACTGGTCGACACCACGGCAGGCACGATCTTCATCAAACGCCACCATCGGCGCGTGCGCTCGGTCGTCACGCTGACCGAGGAACATCGCTTCATCGCGCATCTGCGCACCGCCAACATGCCGTTACCTGAGGTGTTTGTGGGTTTGGACGGCCAAACGGCCGCAGCAATAGGCGACTGGGTCTACGAAGTACACGCCACCGCCGACGGCATCGACCTTTATCGCGATGCCGTATCGTGGTCACCGTTGAGTGAACGCGGGCACGCGCTGGCCGCCGGTCGCATGCTGGCCATCCTGCACGATGCCGCCGCCGGATACGACGCGGACCAGCGCCACACGCACATTCTGGTCGCCCGCAGTGAACTGATTGCCGCTACCGATCCCATCACCACGCTGCGACTGCAATTGCCCAATCGGCAGGGCCTCGCCGACTACCTTCGCCAACGTGACTGGCCGGCCGAGCTGCAGCGCATGCTGGCGCCGTGGCATCCGACGCTGTCGACGCGACTGGTGCGGCAACCCTCGCTATGGACGCACAACGACTGGCATGTGTCCAACCTGTGCTGGAGTGGGGCTGGCCACAACGCCTGTGTCACTGCGGTGCTCGACTTCGGGCTGGCCTCGCGCACGTTCGCCCTGTTCGACCTAGCCACCGCGATCGAGCGCAATGCGATCGCTTGGCTGGCGCTTGAAGGCGGAGGCGACGCCGTGCACGCGGACATGGCGCTGGCGCTGATCGACGGTTACCGTCAAGTGCGCCGACTGACCGCCGACGATATCCATCTGCTGGCCGATCTTTTACCGCTGGTGCACCTCGATTTCGCGTTGTCCGAAGTGGAATATTTTCACGCCGTCACCGGCTCGCGCGCCAATGCGGACATCGCCTACGACACTTTTCTGCTCGGCCACACCGCATGGTTCGGTACGCCGCCGGGACAGGCGTTATTGCAGGCCATTCGCGACCAGGCCTGACGCATGACTCACATTTCGTGATTCAATAGCTGTCTTGAAGCGGGGGTGCCCGGCGTTTGCCGGGCTGAGAGAGTCCCTTGGAACCTGATCCGGTTAGTACCGGCGTAGGGAGCTTGCTGAGTCGTTGGCGTCCATCCGGGCGCATAGCTGGCCGTCGCTTCGTGTGTATACCCACGAGACGATGATCAATGACGCTTATCCGTACCCCTCTTATGTTCGCTCTGCTGTCAGTCCTGACGCTCGCCAACGCGTCCATCGCATTGGGCGATGACACCGTGCCGAACGAATCGCAAGCCACGCCGCTGGCGACGATCAAGGTCAAGGCCAAAGCTGACAAGGGGTACCGTGCCGAGAGCTCGCAAGTCGACACCTTTGGTAGCTTCGGTAACGCGCCGCTGCACGATACGCCGGCCGCGGTCACGGTGATTACCCGCGACCAGCTCGACGACCGCCAGCCGCGCACGCTCAGCGAGATCGCCCACTCCGATGCGGCACTCGGCGACAACTACGCGCCGGTCGGTTACTACCAGGACATTTCCATCCGCGGCTTTCCGCTCGACCTAGCCACCGGCTTCCGTCTCAATGACATGACGATTACCGCCGAGCAGCTGACCCCACTGGAAGACAAGCAGCAGGTGGAAATCCTGAAGGGACTGGCCGGTCTTGAAGCTGGTGTGGTGGCGCCCGGCGGCCTGGTCAATTACGTCAGCAAGCGGCCTGTCGACGTGCACACCGTCACCGTCGGTACCGATTCGCATGGCTCGCGCTACACCGCGGTGGATGTCGGCGGCTGGCTCACGCCAACGTTCGGCGTGCGAGTGAATGCGGCGCACGAAGACATGCACTCTTATGTCGACCATACCAACGGCCGGCGCAGTTTCATCTCGCTGGCGGCGGATTGGAAGATCAGTTCCAACGCCACCTTGCAACTGGATACCGACTACCAGACCAGCAGCCAACGTTCGGTTTCCGGTTACCAGCTACTCGGCGGTACCACACTGCCGCCGCATCCGAGCAGCACGCAGCTGCTGGGTTACGAACCGTGGCAGCAGCCGGTGGGCATCCACGCCAGCAACACCACGCTGCGCTTCAATTACCGCTTCAGCGACAACTGGAGCGCACAGCTTTCCGGCAGCCACAGTCACAGCGTGATCGATGACAACGTGGCTTACGCGTACGGCTGTTTTTATGCCGCTGCCTGCGCGAGCGGCGCCCCCCCCGGCTATTTCTTCGCGCCCAACGGTGACTACGACATCTACGACTACCGCAGCCCCGACGACACGCGTGAGAACGACGAAGCGCGCGCCGTGCTCAAGGGCAGTTTCGACATCGGCAGCGTAAGCAACGAGGTCAGTCTGGGCACCAGCGCCTTCCGTCGTACGCTCGATCAGCGCCCGTATGTTTACGACTATGTCGGCACGGCCAATATCAGCGAGTTCAACCCGCCCTACTACGCGATGTCGCCCGACGAGCCCGGTCCGTCCGCGCGCACGCTGACCAGCTGGCAGCATTCGGTGTTCGGGCTCGATCGCATGCACTTTGGCGAACAGTGGCAGGTTCTTCTGGGCGGCCGCTTCGTGCACCTGCAGGAGCGCGCCTACGATCCCTACGGTGTGCTTCAGCGCGATACGCGCCTGAGCAAGGTGCTGCCGCAGGCCGCCGTGATGTGGCAGCCAACGACACCGCTGACCATCTACGTGAGCTATAGCGAAAACCTGTCGCTGGGTGCCCAGGCGCCGTACTGGACCTCCAACGGCAACGCCGTGCTGCCGCCGCTGCTGTCGCGCCAAGTCGAAGCGGGCGTGAAGTACGCCTGGAGTGATGCCTTGGATCTCACCGCCGCGCTCTACCGCATCCGCCAGCCGTACCAGTTCGCGCAACCCAGCGATACCGCCGCCGGCTTCACCTTCGTGCAGGAGGGCATCGAAGAGCACACCGGGCTGGAGCTCAACGCTGACGGTCGCCTCACCGACAATCTGCGCCTCACGGCCAGCTTCAACTTTATCCAGGCCGAGGCGCATGACACAGGCACGCCTGCGTACGAAGGCCATCAGGTGGTCAACGTGCCACGCGCGCGTTCGGCCGTCTATCTGGATTACCGCTTGCCATTCGCCAACAACCTCAGTGTGCTCGGTGGCTGGCGCTACGCCAGCGCCAATCCCGCGACACCCAACGGCCTCGTCAACGTGCCGGCGTATAACGTGTTCGATGCCGGCCTGCGCTATACCACCACGCTGGACGGCCATACGCTAACTTGGCGGCTGAATATCGACAACCTGTTCAACCATTTCTACTGGCGCGATACCGGCACCTCTGGCGGCGACAGCTTCCTGTTTCCGGGTGCGCCGCGACTGGCGCGGCTCTCCGCGACCCTGGCATTTTGAGGCTGCCTTGATGGAAATGTCCTGGATCGAACTCTTTGGCGCACTGCTCAGCGCGTGGGCTGTATGGCTCACTGCGCAGCGGCGGCCGTGGTGCTGGCCGATCGGCTTGATTTCGGTGGCGGTTTACGTGGGGATCTTTGCCGAGGCGAAGCTGTACTCCGACGCGCTGCTGCAGGTCGCTTTCGCCGTGCTGATCGTCTACGGCTGGTTGCGCTGGCTACGCAATCTCGATGACGACGGCCGCGTGCATGTCGCTCCGCTGCCAACCAGAGAGGCCACCGCGCATATCGCACTCGGCGTTATCGGATCACTGATGCTTGGCTTCGCCATGCACCGCTGGACCGATGCCGCACTCCCCTGGCTTGACGCCACCTTGACCGCCTTCAGCCTCGTCGCACAATGGTGGCAGGCGCGACGCCATATCGCCGCATGGTGGCTGTGGATCGTGGTGGATGTGATCTACGTGGGCGAATACGTCTACAAACACTTGCTGATTACCTCGGTGCTGTACGCCGGGTTCATCGTGCTGGCAGCGATCGGCGTGCGCAGCTGGCGGCAAGCCGGTCGGGCGCATGCGTTGAATTCAAAAGCAGCGGCGGCCTGACATCGTGGCAACCGCGAGTCGTCTGTGAAACTGACTTGTCAGGTGGATCAATGGTGAGGCGATCGGCTTTCATCATGTGATCGAGAGATGTGCTGCCGAGAATTATTTATTCCGACAGGAGCACATAGTCACCGTCATTGCCGTAACGCTTGATCTGTTTACCGACCTTGGCGCAAAGCGCCTCACCGCAGCGGGTCAGCGCACCGGTCTGCGTGGCGTGCAAGACATCCTGATCGAACTGGGCAATCTTGATCTCGCGCATGCTGTCCCACACGACGAAACCTGCGCCACCGACGGCGAACAGCGCACCGATAAACAGCGCGAGCAAGCCCTTCCACACCAGTGCATGCTGCACGATAGACAAGCCTTTGCGCTGCTCGTCCATCGCCTGCGCCGCCCACTGCGCAGCCCGCGTGCTCGACTGCAGCTGCTTGTCGAATTCGCCAACGGCTTTCGATGCACCTTGCAGAACGGCCTGATGGACGTGCTCTCCGATAAGCCGTGTGACCTCTTCGACAAATTGTTCGCTATTGCCATCCAGTCGACGCAACCCTTCGTCCAGGGCCTCCGTGCTGGCCTCGACCCGCTGAACGGCCTGTTCGCTTCTGTCGTCCAGCCAGCTGGTGATGGTCGCCATTTGCAGCAGCTGCTGCTTTAGCTCGTCAATATCTATGGCTTCCATAGTCAACTCTTGGAAAGTCTAAAAAAACCCCGGTTCAACATTGGCGGCCAGCCTCGAGACAGACCATCGTCAACGTTGCCGACCCGGCGGTGGGAGCGAAGTCGGAGTTGCTTCATGCTGCGGTTTCGGAGCGATGGCGTTCTCTTGTGCCTGCTGCGCCTGTTGTGCCTGTTGCCGCTCCTGCGTGCCTTGTGTCCGCGCAGCAATGGCTGGATTTAACGGAGTGTTTATAGCGTCGTGCAGCATTTTCGCTGATTGCTGCCTGTCGCCAGCAGTAGCTGCTCCAAACAAGGCGTTCATGGAATCACTCGACGCCTGCGACTGGCCGGCCGAGCGACCACCCTCTGCCGCCAACGGCGCAGTCCGGATGGACGCTGACTGTGATCGGTTTGTTTCACTTTCAGGCTGGAGCTGACTCCCTCTGCTATAGACCACGTTGCTCGCTAAACTTTCTCGAAAACCTCCAAACAGCTCCTTGTTCATCGGCTTGGGATCTTTCTCCGATAAATCGCCTGGATTTATCTTTCTATCCTGCCCGCCGGGACTGTCTCTCGTTACGGCGCCTGCACCAAACATGTATTGCGCCTTGAATATGGCATTGCCGTTATACGAATGATGTATGTAACAGTCCACCTTGTCGGGCTCGTCACGCAGCTGCATCTTGAGCGCGGGGTTAAGCGCATTCTGGTAATTAATCATCATATTGCAGGAACGGTTCGATAAACCGTTGCAAGCATAGCTACCTCCTACATCGGAGTGCGAGCCGGGTGCCCACAAGCTGAAGAAGCGCCCATCTTGCGATATTCCATTAATATTTTTTTTGTCACCCAGCTTTTCGTCAGGAATGATCGAAGAAACTGGAAAGGCCCTACGTTTCTCATCCATGGCACTAAGCTGTACACCGGAGATAACTGATGGCGGCATCTGACGGTTCATCTTACTCAGATGACCGGTGCCCACAGGATCAAACAAGCCAATGGTCTGTGGTGTCTTACCCGGAGCCACAAGGTCAACAGGGTTGTCCCGAAACTTCAAGTCGCGCTGCCCGTACTTATCCACAGATTCGGCAATCGGCAGAAAACTGGCTGGATGCTTTATCCCGTTTTCCTCCACTTTGTTCAAAAAGACTGCAGCAGTCTCCGCGCCTCGACTGAAACCGTATGCCGAAACGACGACCTTGATTCCCTCCCCCTTGGCCTTGGCCTCACTTTCCCATACCAGGGTTTGTTCGCACAGCCTTTGGTACATGGTATTGGCCCGACTATTAGCGCTCCAGCCGGTTGCCAGGTCCAGATTGTCATTCACCATCGGTGAAGTTTTGACGCCATCACTGACTGACTGCCATTTATTCGCCGTGGCAGCCGTCATGGCATCCAGTCTTCCACGCAGTCCTCCGTGCCGGTCCGCTTCAGGCACGCCTTCGCTTCGAACCGCATCTCTCTTCGCAGCAATTTTTTCCCGATCGGCATCAGTAAACTGGTTGTTTACACCGGTACCCGGCCCGGCAATGTATTGCACGGCGGTGTGAGGTGCGTGACCGCTTTCGACTGCCTTGAGACCCTGCGTATACATGTAGTAAACGTTCGTTGCCCCACTCGGATCCTTATGCCCGTCGTTGCCGGTTCCGTCAAAGAAAGCAGTAAATACCTTTATTTGCGTTTTATCATTCGACCCTCCCGAATCGACAGGATTTTTCGTCAAATCAGGCACACGAAAAGCTGATATTTTTTTCCTGTCTTCTTCAAACGCATCAAACTGGGCAGCCGTAACCGGAGTCGCATCTTTGCGCTCATCGGCTTTCTTTTGTGCAAGTTGTTCCGGATCTGAAAGAGGCATCCGTTTTCTCCCAATTAGTAGACGTGACTCCAAGCCAGAATCAGATCTTTACGGAACGTGCTGAAGTTGTTCCCCGGAATCTGTTCGGCTTTTGTGAGGATAAAAGCCCGCATGTAAACCTTGATGGTGCGATCGTTTATCTCCAGGAAAATATCCGGCGCTCCGTTGAAGGAGTCTTCCAATATTTCCGAGTCCGGTACGCGGCAGAAGATGCGTTGATCGCTGAAGATAGCGCCAATATCCACCCGCGCTTCGTGCTCGACGCCATCGAGTGACACCCAGGTCACTTCGGCAGGGGCCGGAAAATTACCAATACCCACATAGGAGGCCTGGGCCCACTGGTCCTGGTAATCAGCCGAACGGGGTGGCGGCGACGGTTCATCCTCTGCGCCGGATGGGCTGAGGTCAGACTGGTTGTAGATCACACTGCAGCGAACCGTGTTGTAACAGTGGACGCCGAAGGCATGCATGTTGAACCGCAGCGAAGATGCGTTGGCCGTCAAGTCCTGTATGCCAGCAGCATCTATGGAAGAGGGGGTCATGGTGTCATGGCATCCTGTCGTGAATAGGAAAAAAGCCAGCAAAGTCGCGAATATGGATCAATTGGTCGAGTCGTTTCTAGCTACGTCCGTTCTTCATGTTGAACGGTTTGATCCTAAGACCCTGAAGCTGACGACACAATATCAACGCCGACAATTCGGTTTATCTTGATAGTACAAGGTAACTGATAGCAGGCGCTTCTGCTGCGGTAGATCGTCAAAAGTGCGGGCCATAGTCACATCTTCTGTCATAAGTTTTTCAAATGCATTGCGGCCGCCGCATGCGGCGTGCGAAGGAACCCCGTTGAAATCGCAACGACGATCTGACCAATC